>JADEYI010000899.1_pt1 | contig 29461 bp, 29 predicted proteins | sample 8542331 | NCBI WGS metagenome assembly JADEYI01 (sample SAMN16510988, study PRJNA670497) | mine drainage metagenome | isolation source: biofilm near Copperflume 1 | place: Germany: Marsberg coppermine Kilianstollen | collected 2018-02 | reverse complement strand
CCTGATGCTACACATGGTAGTCGCGCACCTTGATGGCAAGCCAACCGTAGCAGACGAGACGCTGCCGTGGTCGCCTTCTAACCAACGAAGCCAGGAAGGTCGTAGCGCACCTGAACCTCACGCGCACAAGTCTCAAATTCAGGCGCGGCAGGGCCCGCTTGTTGTCCGCTCGGCTGCCAACCAATTCGCCGCAGTTCGTCTCCCGAAGGCGCGTCGGATACAGAGATGCCGGCCGCCCTCAGACACTTCCCGATGTCATTCCTCGCGCGTTGGAGCTCCTCCGCTGAAGGTGCCACATGTTCCTCCCAGGCCATCTGCACGAAGCTATCGGTCTGTTGCCTGCATTGCAGCTGCGCTGCCAAAGAAGCATCGGCCGAGAGCTTGGTGTTGCGGCTGACGAACTTATATTCGCCTCGTTGCGTGAGCTTCGGCTCGCGGCTCGCAGGCTGGCCCGGTGATGCGAAGCCAACGACCTCAAAACCTCGGTCAGCAAGGCACTGAGCCTCCGCGAACACCGCCCGGCCATACTCCTTGAAAGTCAGCACTCCGTCGCTCACTAATGACCACTGGAAGTCGCCAAGCTTGGCCTGGGACAGCGAGGCTTTCTGACTGGCTGACAAAATCAAAGGATCGAAAGACGCGCTAGCTCCGGAGCCACCAGATGTCATCCCTGTCTTGATAGCATGCGCAGCACCGCCTGACCATGTAAGCATTAGTACGCCGACAGCGGTTACGGCATATGCTGCGCCAACTCGAACTTTTCGACCAGAGCGCAAGCACCGGAAGGAAGTCGCCAATCGCCTTAACTTCATCACATTTCTCCTTTGGCTGAAACCTTTCTACGTGCCGCTGGCTAGCTCAATAGGCGGTGCAAAGGTAGGGCAACGGCCCTGGTCGTCAGGCCCTCCGCCACCAACCGCAGAATTTCGACTTGCCGCGGGCTCAGCCCCTCGATCGAGTGCTGCACATCCATCTCCTTTCCGCAGGGAGAGGCCGTGAGGCGGAGGGCGCGTCCGCCCGGCCCCCTTTTCGTTGCAAGCACTATGCGCGCCATTTCGTTCCTCAGTCAACGTCCATCCACGCAAGACGCCGATGCGGGCTCGAAAGTTCCGAGCGGGCAGGGTGGCGCTGTCCCGGCTGACGCGAGGCCCGCACGAAGTGGCCGCCAGGCCCTGCTACCTCACCCTCGATTGTCCGGGCCGCCGGCGCTTGTTCGCGTGCGGCGAAGCACCGTGATAGAATCCCGCCCGCAATACATGGGTTGTCTGCCGGCCAGGGCGTCCCGCGCCTCCCGAAGGACAACGTGACTACGACAGTCGAAAGGGAACACGCCGCATGGACCTCGGCCTTAGCGAAGAACAAGAACTGCTCAAGAACTCCGCCCGTGAGTTCCTCGAAAAAGAGTGCCCCGAAGAGCACGTCCGCGCCATGGAAGAGGACGAAAAGGGCTATAGCCCGGCACTCTGGAAGAAGATGGCCGACCTCGGCTGGCAGGGCCTCATGATCCCCGAAGAGCAGGGTGGGGCGGGCTTCTCCTTCCTCGACCTCTGCGTCCTCGTCGAAGAGTTCGGCCGTGCACTCGTGCCCGGGCCCTTCATCCCGAACGCGACCGCCACAGCATCTCTCGTCCTCGCCGGTACTGCCGAACAGAAGGCAAAGTACCTGCCGAAGATCGCCGACGGTACCGCCATCCACACCTATGCGATCACCGAGCCGAGTGGCCGTTGGGACCGCGAAGGCATCGAAATGAAGGCGACCGCCAGCGGCAGCGACTTCGTGCTCAACGGCACGAAGCTGTTCGTGCCCGATGCCCACGTGGCGGACTACCTGCACGTGCTCGCCACGAAGCCGGACGGCGCCCTGAGTTCGTTCATCGTCCCGCGCGACCAGCCCGGCATCGCCATCACCGTGCTCAAGACGATCGCCAGCGACAAGCAGGCAGAAGTCGTCTTCAAGGACGTGAAGGTTGCAGCCGCCGACGTCGTCAATATGGACGGCGCGACGGCTAGCCGCCTCCGCAACATGGCAACCTGCTTGGAATGCGCCTACCTCGTCGGGCTTGCCCAGCGAGACTTCGAAATCTCCGTGAACTACGCCAAGGAGCGCGTCCAGTTCGGGCGCCCGATTGGGTCGTTCCAGGCGATCCAACACAAGGCAGCCGATATGGTCACCGACGTCGACGGCATGCGCTTCATCATGTACAAGGCCGCGTGGGCGACGAGCGAGAACGAAAGCTCCGCAGACATGGATACCGCCATGGCGAAGGCCTGGTGCAGCGACGCGAGCCGCCGGGTCGTGGCTCACGGCCAGCAGATCCACGGTGGCATCGGCTTCACCAAGGACTACATCATCCAGCTCTTCTTCCGCCGCCAGAAGCGTGCGGAGCTGTTCTGGGGCGACGGCGACTATCATCGTGAGCGCGTCGCACAGATGCTCGAAATCTAGCCGGGTCCGGCCCAGGCACACCAGTGAAGGGCGACCAATGGTCGCCCTTCACTGTGTCCTTTACGTTCCCTCACACCGGCAACCCCCACGATGGGTGGGCAGGATCCGGTGGCGTAGATGTCCCGGTCCGCCCTGGATGGAGTCAATGATGGGGAAATCCGGAGTTCGCGCCGCGGTTGTGGGGGGCCTGGCGGCCGCTGTGCTCGCCGCTGCGGGATGCGGAGGGTCGCCCCAGACTTCGGCTACAGCAACACGCCCAAGCCCGTCGACATCGGCAACGGCGGGGGCCACTCCGTCGGCCACCGATGCCGCGTTCGTCAACGGCCTCTGCCGCGCCGGCAAGCAATTCTCCGATAGCCTCACGCAGGTGCTCAAGGATCCAGCAGTGCTGAACAACCCCAAGAACCTGGTCGCGACCCTGCAGGGCCCCTACGACCAGTTCGCGAAGGCCTTCGCCGCGGTTACGCCGCCGCCCGACCTTCGGCAGTGGCACACCGACACGGTCAAGGCCCTCAACGACGCAGCCAGCAAGGTGAAGCAGGGACAGGGGCTCGATCAGCTCTTTAGCAGCGGCACCCAACTGGTGCCAAGGCTCCCCACGGCCGCTGCGGCACGCCTCTCCGCACTGGTGGCAAGCAACCCGGATTGCGCCAGCTCCGGGCTGAACTTCGGCAGCTTGAGCGCACCCTGAGCTCGGCCGGGGACGTACCTATCACTTTCCGCTTCGGCGGCGGCATGGTGAGATAGCTTCGGCCCTGCCTCGCAAACGCCCACCGGCTGCCTGACCTGCAGGCACTGTAGCAGGCACTGTAGGACGGGGCACCTGCCGGAGATGCCTGTGTTCGCTCGTCCCCCACGACTCCTTGTGGCCGCCGTCCTGCTGCTCGCCCTCACCGCCGTCTCCTCCGGAGCGATGGCGCGTGGCAGCCTCACTCCGCCGGCGGCCGGAGGGAGCAACCCGGGCATCGTCGAAGAAGTGCGCGACGTCCGCGTTGGCCCCTACATCGTTGAGCACCGGATCCTGATCGACACGCGAGTGGCGCACGACCCCGCAGCCGTCGCTGACCGGATCGCCGGTGCCTCTGCCAGCGATGGGGCTGTCACGGCCCAATATGTTGTGAACGCGTGGAAGTGGCCCGCCTCTGCCATGCCAATCGCTGTCCACTACAACCGTTCTCTGGAGGGTCCGCGGCCGAGCATCCAGGGCCCCATCGAATCGGCCATTGATGAGTGGTCTTCGGTCACGCCAACGACGTTCCGGTTCGTGTACGCAGGCGCCACCACGGCGGGCACTGGGGCCTGTGATGGTGACGGCGTCCCCGACGGGATCAACACTATCGCCTATGTGACCACCTTGCCGATGGGGACGCTAGGGCAAACGTGCACACTGCGCGGCGGCGATAACAGCACCACGCTGTTCGAATTCGACATGCAGCTGAATTGGACCGCCGATTGGAGCGTGGCGCCCGTTATCCAGCCGCAACAATACGACCTCTATTCGACGGTGCTCCACGAAATGGGGCACGCCGCTGGCCTGGCGCACCCGTGCATACTCGGCTCATCGTTTTGCACGGCGACCGACCGGGCGGCCGTCATGTATGCGTCACTCCTGAACGGCGTGGAGAAGCGCGTCCTCACGCCAGACGACATGGACGGCCTGCGGGCACTGTATCCGGGGGGACCGCCGCCCTTACCATCGCCGCCACCGTTTACTCGCCTCTACAGTGCGGTGCTCCCGGAGATCATTCGCGCTGCGGACTGAGCGGATCGAGGCCGCTGGACTCGACGTTCGGGCTCAGTGCGTGTGGCCCCCGGGTCCGTGGGAATGGCCATGGCCCCCGAAGTCGTCACTCGCCCCGAAGCCACCGTCATCGCCATCTCCCCCATCATCCCACGGGGCAGGGCCATCACCAATGGAGGCCGAGGCGAGGCCAACGACCGCAAAGCCGCCTATCGCCTTCTGAGCCTGTTTACCGCACTTCGGGCAAGGGATGCGCTGCAGGACATCGGTCATGGGCATGCGACGTTCGGTGCGCGCACCGCACGCGGGACAGAGATATTCGTAGAGTGCCATCGCATGATCGTGCCGTGTGTCGTCCTGGCGGTCAATCGACTGGACCGACTTCGCCGTGCGGGGGACGGTATACTCGCCGCATCACACGCGAGCGAGGAAGGACACCATGAACGAACGACAAGAAGCCTCAAAGAAGACGGCACTGCGCCTGATCCCATACGGCCTTTACGTGTTGGGCGCCGCCGATGGCAACGAGCTCGCGGCCGGCGCCATCAACTGGGTAACGCAGACGTCGTTTTCGCCTCCGCTGCTGGCCATGGGCGTGAAGAAAGACAGCAGCCTGTACGCAATCCTCAAGCGCAGCGGGAGCTTCGCACTCTCGTTCCTGGCAGGCGGTCAAAAGGACATGGCATTTGCGTTTTTCAAACCGACCGATGTCCACGGCGAGATGATGAACGGCCACCACTTCGAGCAGCACGAAACGAAGGCGCCGATCATCTCGGCAGCAGCAGCGTGGGTGGAAGGCAAAATCGTCGGCGAGCTCGATCTTGGCGACCACAGCTGCGTCGTCGGCGAAGTGACCAACGCCCACGTCCGCACCGATGGGCCGATGCTCACACTCGAAGAGTGCGGGGTGAAGTACGGCGGCTGAGTCGCCTTTCAGCGGCCAGCCTCAGTCCTCCGGGCGATCAGTGTCGTAGGGGCCTGAATGGCGCACGACGGCGCGAAAGCGGTCGAACATGGAATCGTAGCGCCGCACGTTCGCGGGGCGATGGACACCCTGGTGCTCGCAGGCGGAGCCGTCGGAGCAGCTTGCACAACAGTAGGCGCGTCCGGCCATGATGTGCGGGGGCGTTGTATAGGCCGCATAGCAGCGGATGCAACGTGCGGAGGTCTCGGTAGCCATCGTCTCTCCCGTGGTGTATACGCCGGCAGGCGGCCGGCAGCGCTTCATTGTGGCGCGGCAGCGCTCCGGGCGAAAGCCATTCTTCCCGATGGCCATCCCGGTGCTCGCTTCCTCCGCGCCGATACGCGATGCTTTACGCCATGGTGCACATCAATCGCGTCTACACTCGCGCCGGTGACGACGGCACAACCGCCCTGGGCGGCGGCCAGCGCATCGCCAAGGACAGCCTGCGGATCGAAGCCTACGGGACCGTGGACGAACTTAATAGCGTGGTCGGCGTGGCCGTCGCGGCCGGGCTTGACGAGTCGTTGCGGCCCCAATTCTTCGTAATTCAGCAGGTGCTGTTCAACCTCGGGTCAGACCTCTGCATCCTGCAGGAGGACAAAGAGCGTTTCGCCGTCCCCGGCATTGAGCAGCGCCACATCGATGAACTGGAAGCCTGGATGGATGGTTGGAACGACACGCTGGAACCGTTGCGTAGTTTCATCCTTCCCGGCGGCGATCTGGCAGCTGCCCAGCTGCACGTCGCGCGCACCGTCTGCCGCCGCGCGGAGCGTCTCACGGTTGCGCTGGCACGCCAGGAGGCCGTCGGCGTCTTCGTCGTCCCCTATCTGAACCGGCTCAGCGACCTGTTATTTGTCGCCGCGCGCATGCAGGCAAAGCTGGCGCACGGCGGCGATATCCTGTGGGACAGCCGGGGGTACTAACAACCAATCTCGGGCAGCGGCTGCCGCTCCCGCGGCTCAGGCGTGCGCCAGGCTCTTCGTTTCGGCCCACACGGTCAGGTCGTCCATCTTTCCGAACGCATATGGCCGGAATAGTGCCGCGGGGACGGTCGCCACGACCTCCGCAGACGTGTGCGTTTCGCCTTCGCTCAGAGTTGCGCCGGTCACGGAAAGGACGGGGACATCGATCACCGGGTCGTGTGGCGATTCACGGAGCGTCACAATCCCGCTACCCCGCGCAAGCTGATGAGTCACCGCGCGGTGCGTGACACGGACAAGCTGGGGATCGTGGGCAAACCCGCATCCGTCGGCCGCGGGCAGGTATTTGAAATAATAGTGGTGGCTCGTCGTCTCGCGGCCTGAGGCAAGAATTGGCTCTTCGAAGGTGCCGCGCAGGTCAATGTACGTAATGCCGTGGCGAGTGACGGTCCCATGCACGCGCCCGTCTTCGCGAACATCGAGCGCGATCTCCGCCAGCTTCTTGGGCTCGGCATAGAGCTCCCGCCCGAAGACGACGGCCGTATCCGTGCTCATGGGCATCGTGAGGCAATAAAAGCCATCTTCGTCCGCATAATGGCAGGCGATATTGAACGAACAACCGAAGAACGGCCCGACGCAGTTCGAGCGCCGGATCTCACTGATCGAAACCGAGACTCGCGGCGCTGACGCAGCCTCCAGCGGCGGCGGGAGGATCTCAGCGATGACGGCAGGGTCCGACTCAAACGTGACTGCGAGCGAACGGATGTCGAGAAATGCCGGTGCAGCGAATACGCGCTGGAGCGCCTCCTGCTGTTCCGTTGTCTTCACGAAGCGCGTCAATGGCACGAGCGTGTCCCTCCGGCGGCAGGCGTCCAAGCAGGCGATGCTCTGACTGGCGCGCCCATGCTACTCCCGTCGCCCCGATCCTGCAGCAGCCGCTCATGGAGAATGGCACGGGCCGGGACGCTAGCGGCGCAGCCGCACCAGTGGCCCTTCCGAAAATAAACCCGGGATAGATATCCCCATGCGCGCATGCACAGAACTGGGGATGCCGAGGTCGGCGAGATAGAGCTCGCCGACGTTCGCCTTCGCCGCCGCTTCGAGGATGCCCTTCTTGGGCAGGTCGAACGCCAGGGTAGTACACGCACGGATCGCGGGCTCGCTGACATGGCCGCTGGTTGCGTTCACGCCGGTCGGTACGTCGAGGGAAAGGATCGGCTTTTTCGAAGCCACCGCCAGCTCGGTCGCGGCCGCCGCGATGCCGACCGGCGGCCCCTCCAACCCGTAGCCGACCAGCGCATCCACGACGAGGTCAGCGCGCAGGAGCTGGTCTTCGACGGCGATCTCGTTGATCTCCATGTCGCCCGGCTCGACGACGCCGGATTCGCGGAGGATAGCGAGCTGGCGGCGGGCGGCAAACGAGGTTTCCGATTCGACGTCAGCGAGGATCGGCTCGACGGTGAACCCCCAATTGACCAGGTGGCGCGCAGCGCAAAGCCCGGCTGCCCCCTTGTTGCCACCGCCGGCAAGGATCACGACCACCTGCCCCTTGCCGCGGCCACCGAGCATGGCCAGGGCGAGCCGCGCCAGCCCGCGGCCGGCATTTTCGGTGAGCTGGAGGATGTCGTAGCCGAACTCTTCCTGGGCGATGCGCTGGATCTCGCGCATCTGTGCCGCGCTCACTGCTGACGCGCCGCTGGCCCGGCGCTGCGGAAACCCGCCAGGGTCAACTCTTACTGACATGCAAGCCCGGACCAGGCACCGGAAGTACAAGACTCGGCGTGGCGCATCCAACCCACCTCCATGGACCGACAGGACGAAAGTTTACGCGCCAGTCGCGACAAGCGGCACAGCCTCATTCGCGGGCCCCGGCGAACGAAGCCGTGACACGCGCCGAGATTCCCCCACGCGTGTTGAAGTCGCCGGTGACGGTCGCCAATCGAGGTCCGATGGCGACGACCACATCGTCGAGGATCGTGTTGACGACGTCTTCGTAGAATATCCCCCGGTTGCGGAACGTCTGCAGGTAATACTTGAAGCTCCGCAGTTCGATGCAACGCCCGCCGGGTGTATAGGTGAGCGTGATTGTCCCGAAGTCAGGCTGGCCTGTCATCGGGCAGACGCTCGTGAACTCTGTCGCGACAAATTCGATCTGGTAGTCGCGTCCGGGGAACCGATTCTCAAAGCTGTCGATGGTGCCGTCGGTGCGATAGGTGTTCTCTGCCATCGTCCAAGCGTGAGGCAGCAGCGCGCCCGCGCGCAAATCGGCGGCTCGCCAGGCTATTGCCAGACCGCGACCGGGTTGAAGTCGGTATCGCGGTCGTATACATCGACGCCTTCAAGCCGTTTGAGTGCGATGACCGCCGCATAGGTGGCGGGCGTTGCGACCGTTTCGAACATTGATTTGAAGAGCCACTGCTTCCAGGCCAGGTCCCAGACATCGATGCCCGTAGTGCCGGCGAAAGCGATGGTGATGAAAATCATGGAGTCGAGTCCTTCGCCGACGATCGTCGAACCGATGGTCCTCGTCCAGAGGAAGCGCCCCCGTGTCGCCACCTTCATCCTCGCGAGCACAAACGAATTGGCGAATTCGCCAACCAGAAACGCGAGAAAACTCGCTGCCACGATGCGCCACGTTTGGCCGAGGATCGCGTCGTAGGCGTGCTGGTCCTGCCAGAAGGGGGCGGCCGGCACGTGCTGCGCCGCAATGATAGCGACCACCGCCAGGGCATTTGCCGCGAACGCGGACCAGATGACGCGCCGCGCGGCCGCGTAGCCGTACACCTCGGTGAGGATGTCGCCAATGATGTACGAGAGCGGAAACACCACCACCGCCGCGGGGAGGAAGTAGTTCGGGATTGGTCCCGACACGCCGCTGAAGTTGGCGATCTTAACGGCGATGATGTTCGAGATGATGAGTGCGCCGGTGAAGAGCGACGCGACAAGTAGCAGAAAGCGTGGCTGGGCAGGAGGGGCGCTGGTCATATCGGGAGTCTGAGGGACACCCCTGTGACGGGCAATCTGGCGGAGGCCATCGGGAGTTGGTGCGCGTGAGCTACTTGATCTTGTAAGACGGCATATAGGGAGATTCAGGGCGCGGCACCAACTGATTCCGGCCGCAATCGACGAGCAGATCCATCATCTCCAGCACAATCTGGCCGAGGAGTGGCTCCGTACCGGCAGGCCCGACGATGGCGCGCGTCTCCGCCGTTCGACCGCTGACCCGAATCCGGACAGTGCCAGCGACATCAACTTCGCCACGGCGGCCGTCGGCGTACTCCACGACACTTCGGTCGATGGTCTCGAGCCCGAGCGAATCAACGAGATCTCGTGGCAGCACGAGCATCGATGCACCGGTATCGACCAGCACATCGATCGTCGCGCGACGAACCGAGTCGGTTGAAAGCCGTCCGCGAGCCGCATCGCGCACGTCGTCATAATTCTGCAGCTCGACCGATACTCGCACTTCGCCCACGAAATCCTCCGGCTTCGCCGGCAGGACAAATCCGCGGCTGATGGTGGCCCTTATCATGGAAGGATTATACATGGGGCACCGGCGGCTCAGGCCCGCGGCATGCCGAGCCCCCGCGTGGCGATGATATTGCGGTTCACTTCGCTCGTCCCGCCGGCGATGGTGTAGCTGGGAGCCGCCAATGCCCAACGTTCCACAACACCCTTCAACGGCGCCCAGTGCGATGGCGGCTCCACCTGGCCGGCCATCCCGAGGACCCGCATGCCCGTGATCCCCATCTGACGCTGGAGCTCCGTCCCGAAGACCTTGCTCACTGACGCCTCCGAGTTCGGCACCTTGCCTTCGCTTTGCATCTGGGCAACGCGGTAACAAAGCCAGCGGCCGATCTCGAATTCAAGCGCCCGTTCGGCAAGCTCGTGGCGCAATTCCGCGCGCCTGCGCAGGCCCGGCTGCCCCGCCAGGAACGCGATCAACGCGTAAAGCGTGCTGCGCGTCATCACCACGCGGTTGATTGAGCTCCGTTCCTGGTCCAGCGTCGTCGTTGCGATGTACCAACCACGATTTTCCTCCCCGATAAGGCAGTCGCGGGGGATGCGGACGTCTTCCAGGAAAACTTCGGTGAAGTGCTCGCTGCCCATCACATTGACGAGCGGCCGCACGGTGACGCCAGGTGTCTGCATGTCGAGCATGAAGTAGCTGATGCCGCGATGCTTCGGCGCGTCAGCGTCGGTGCGGGCAAGCATGATGCCCCAATCGGCATCCTGGGCACCGCTGGTCCAGATCTTCTGGCCGTTAATCACATATTCGTCGCCGTCGCGGACCGCGCGGGTTTGCAAGGAAGCGAGGTCCGAGCCGGCTCCAGGTTCGCTGAAGAGCTGGCACCAGTGCACATCCGCGGTGCGCATGGCGGGCAGCCACCGCTCTTGCTGTTCCGCCGTCCCATGCATCATGAGCGCAGGCCCGGCCAGCCAGACGCCCTGGTCGTAGGCGCCGGGTGCGCCGGCGGCGCTCATCTCCTCCATATAAACGGTCTGAGTCATATAGCTTGCGCCGGCGCCGCCGAACTCCTTTGGCCAGCCCATCGTCAGCCAACCCTGCGAGGCTAGCTTCTTGCGGAACTCCCGGGTGAACTCCGCTTGCACTGCCGAAACGTGATCCCGGTCGTTGCGCATGTCCCAGTCGTTGGCGGGGAGTTGTGCTGCCAGGAACGTGCGCAGCTCGGCGCGAAAGGCTGCATGTTCAGGGGAATCGCGGAAGAGCATCACGGATCCTCGGGCGCCCGTGGCCTCGAAGCCATCGCCGCGGGCAGTATAACGCTGCAGCGCGGACGCGCAGCCCGCGGTGACATCAGCCACCCGAACAGCGTCCTGCACCGGCAGTACACACAGCCCGGTGGATGCAAGGCGGGCGCTTGTTGGGTAGTATCGGGATTAGCGGGATGGAACGGCGGGATTCGCCTCGCGGGAGGGGCGTTGTGGGACGCTTCTGGGACACGCTTGCACGGCTCATCGTGCGGTGGCGCTTCGTCACCTGGGGCTTAGCGCTGGTAGCCGTCATCGTCGCGGCCTTCGGCATCCCACGCATCCAGTTCGATACCCAGCAGGACACGCTGGTTTCGCCGAACTCTCAGGTCTTCCGCGACAACGTCCAGTTCCAGAAGCTCTTCGGCGGTGGCCAACTCGCGGTCATTTTCGACGGGAACGTGCTCAATCTCCTCCAGGGCGAGAACCTCGTCCGGCTCGAACAGCTCGATCAGCGCATTAAGTCCGACCCACGCTTCCTGAATGTCACCAGCCCTGACACGCTGTTGAACCAGGCAGAAGTTCAGGTGCCCGCTCAGGTCCAGCAACAGGCGGCGACCGTCGCGGCACTGCAAAAGACTGCGAGCGATGGAGCCAGGGCCAAAGCGCTCGCCGCCGGGAAGACGGCAGCCGAAGCGCAGGCGGCCGGAGACGCTGCGGGCAGCGCTGCCATCCAGGCTTTCATCCAGGCGCACGCTGCCGAGGCAAAACAGTTCGCCGCTGTGGGCGCGCTCAAGAAGTCGAACCCAAAGTTCGTCCAGTTCGTACTGGAGGGCCCGGACGGGAAGCTGCGGCCGGAGGTCACAGGGCTCGTGCCCGACCTCAACCACTCTCTTCTCATCGCGAATATCCGCGGCAACATGAGCGTAAACGAGCAGAACCGCGCCGCGAGCGACATCAAGACGTTCGTGCGCGAAGCGGGTTTCCAGGGCATCACGTCCACCGTCACAGGTGAACAGCTCCTGCTGACTGCGATTTCGAACGACCTCCGGGGGAGCATCCCCGAGCTGAGCATCATTTCGCTCACACTCATGGTCGTGATCGTCCTCACCGTCTTCCGTGCGCGCTGGCGGCTGCTCCATCTGCCGGTAGTTTTCCTCGCGATGGCCATCGCGTTAGGCCTCATCGGCTTCGCGCATCTGCCCCTGACCATGGCCAGCACGGCGGGCCTGCCCATCCTCGTCGGATTGAGCGTCGACTTCGGCATCCAGTTCCACAATCGCTACGAGGAAGAGTTCGACGAGGGCTGCACGGCGGCAGAAGCGCTCCGGCGTTCGCTGCGAGGCGTTGGGCCGGCCCTGTTCACAGCACTGGTAGCAGCCTGCCTGGGGTTCGCCGCGCTGCGCTATTCGGCCGTGCCGATGGTGCAGGATTTCAGCTCCGTCCTGAGCGTCGGCATCGCCGTCGTCTTCATCATCTGCCTGTTCGTGCTGAACGGAGTCCTGGTGCATCGCGACCGTCGCCGACAAGGAGTGGCAGCGGGCGGAGAGCCGCAGTCGTTCATCGAGCGCGTGCTCGCACGCACCTATCGGGCGACGGTCGCGCGCCCCCTGCCGATCCTCATACTTGGCGCGCTGATCGCTCTCGGAGGGTTCGTGGTGGACCATCGCATTGCCACCGAGACCGAACCCAACAAGTTTATCCCTGCCAACAGCCAGGTGCTGAAGGATATCACCCGGCTGGAAGACCTCACCGCGACTGCGAACACGATTGATTTCCTTGTGACTGCCAGGGATGTGACATCGCCCCAGGTTCTCACCTGGATGAACAATCTCGGGCAGGCGGTAGCCGCGAAGGACAGCCGGGTGACCGGCACAAACTCGCTGGTAACGCTGCTGACGGCAGGCACGAGCGGACCACCAGACTTTTCACCAAAAGCGGTCACCGCGACGCTGGCGACGACATCGCCAGACATCGTTGGCCAGTTTGTCACGCCGGCCCACACCGCCGCCGACTTCTCGTTCACGATCGCGCGAAATGTGACGCTGCTCCAGCAGCAGACGGTGATCGACGAGATCACTCAGATGGCAAGCCCGCCCCCGGGGGTCACCATGGCGCCGGCGGGCATGGGGGTCATCGGCGTCGCAGCGGAGAGCCAGCTAACCTCCCACCGCTTGAGCATGACTTTCCTCGCTCTCGGTGCGGTGCTCGTATTGCTGCTCGCCTTCACGCGCAGCGCACGCCTCGCAGTAATTGCGGTGTTGCCGGTGGGCCTGGCCATCGGCTGGACCTCTGCCGCGATGTACGTGCTCGCCGTGCCCCTGAACCCGCTGACCGCGATTTCCGGGCCGCTGGTGGTCGCGCTCGGGACCGAGTTCAGCATCATCCTGATGCTTCGCTACCGCGAGGAACTCCGCCGAGGCCTGCTTCCCGGCGAAGCGATGGAACGTGCCTACCTGCGCAGCGGGCGGGCGATCACTGCCAGTGCACTGACGGTCATGGGGGCGTTTCTGGCGCTGGCATTCAACAACTTTCCCCTCCTGAGCCAGTTCGGGATCATCTCCGTCATCGGCGTGACGCTCTCGCTTGCCGGTGGACTGCTCCTGATGCCACCCCTGCTGGTCTGGGCTGATGAGACGTTCGCACCGCGGCTGCCCGCAGAAGCTGCCGAGCCCGTGGAGCCGCGCTGACTACTCGATGCGCTTCCAACGGCGACGGTACCACCAGGCACCCGCCGCTGAGTGAAGAGAGGGGAACGCTTCCGCCCCGACGGTCGCCAGGCGCACTGCCCCAGTTGTGTTCAATTCGGGTGAACGGCGCTCCACTGCACGCACGACGAGCCCGGCCACCGATTGGGGCGAACGCGTCGGTCCGAGCGGGGCCGGCTCGTAGCCCGGAGTAGCGATGGCAGCCTCCGCATAGAAGCGCGTGCGAACATTCGCTGGCAGCACCAGGGATGCGCTAACGCCAGAGCCGGCGAGTTCCATGCGCAGCGCCTGCGTGAGGCCCGTAAGAGCAAATTTGGTCGCTGAATAGGCTCCGTGGAAGGGCCAGCCCAACTTACCATTCACAGAACCAACGATGACGATGTGGCCCCTGGCCTGTGCGCGCATCAACGGCACGGCTGCACGTACCCCCCGCTGGACACCAAGCACGTTGGTGTCGAACAGCTCGCGAAGAGCACCAATGGGCGTATCTTCCACGCGGCCGTAGTAGCCCACCCCCGCGTTGTTGACGAGCACGTCCAGGCTGCCATAGTGGCCGGGTGCAGCGTCGATGAGCGCTGCCACATCCGCATCGCTGCGGACATCGCAGGCGAGCGCCACGACGTCGCTGGCATAGCGATCGCGGATGCGGCTGGCCGTGGCCTGGACCGCGTCCAAGCGCAAGTCACCGAGCACGAGCCGGCAGCCCCGGCGCGCGAAGGCAAATGCGGTGGCGCGGCCGATACCGCTGCCGGCCCCGGTGATCACCACTACTGTCCCGCGGGCGATGGGCCGCACCAACGCCCGCCTACCAGCTCATGCGGTTCTTGAGAAGCGTCGTCCCGAGGTCCCACAGGGGTCCGGGGAAGTGGTGCAGGTCATCAAGCACCTTCTCGTATGCGGTCATGAAAAACGCGACCTCTTCGTCGCCGATGATGAGCGGTGGGGCGAGCTTGTGCACGTCCATCGCGTGGCCGGCAATCTGGGTGAGGATGCCGTGATCGCGCATCAACGGGATGGAGATCATCTGCCCAAACAGCCCCTGATTGGCGCGATGCACCAGCTTCCAGCCTGCTTTCAGCGTGAGCGACTTCGGCTCGCCGAACTCGATGCCGATCATGAGCCCCTTGCCGCGGACCTCCTTCACCATCTCGAAGCGAGCGGCGGCGGCCCTCAACCTGGCCATCAGCCTGTCGCCCACCAGCGCGGCGTTTTGGACGATGCCCTCGTCCTGCATCACTTCGATTGCCGCGATGCCCGCCGTCATAGCCATCGCGTTTCCACCGAAGGTCGTCGTGTGCACCACCGCGTGTGACAGGTCTTCGAAGACCCTGTCGAAGATAGCCCGCCTGGTGACGACCGCGCCCACGGGTATGTAGCCCCCGGACAGCCCCTTCGAGAGGAGCATGATATCGGGCTCCACACTCCAATGTTCGGATGCAAACCAGCGGCCCGTGCGCCCGAAACCTGTCTGAATCTCATCGACGATGAACAGCGCCCCGTGCTGGCGACAGAGGCGGGCGGCTTCGGGCAGATAGTCGTCGGCCGGCAGGCGTACTCCGCCTTCGCCCTGGATTGGCTCTGTGATGAAGGCGGCGACGTCACCTTTGCGGAGCTCGCGCTCAAGCGCTGCCAGGTCGTCGAACGGGATCATTTCGCAGCCTGGAACGAGGCTGCCGAAGCCAGCCCGCCACATCTCATCGTCCGACACCGAAAGTGCACCGAACGTGAGGCCGTGAAAGCCGAGCTCGGCGTAGAGGATGCGCGGGCGGCGAGTTGCCTTGCGCGCGAACTTCAGGGCCACCTCGGCCGTCTCGGAGCCGCTATTGGTGAAGAAGCAGGTATCGAGGTCTCCGGGTGTGAGTGCGGCTAGCCGTTCGCCGAGCACTCCTGCGAGCGGGTTGCACTCCATCTGCACGAGGCTCGCCCCATCGCGTTGAAGCCAATCAATCAGCGCCTGTTTCACGCGGGGGTGATTTCGGCCAACGTTGAAGACGCTGTAACCCGCGAGGAAGTCCAGGTATCGGGCACCGTCCTGGTCCCACAGCCAGGCCCCTTCGGCCCGCGTGAAAACTTTGTCGAAGCCAATAAGCTCCACGACTCGGGCAAAGCGGTGGTTCACATAGCGCGCATAGCGGGCACTTACAGCCTTCGGGCGCTCCTCAAAGACGGCCCAGGCGCCGTCCGGTCCATCTTTGCGGGATGCATCGCGTTCGCTGAGCGTCGTCACTCCCATCCTCCGGGGCAGCTGCCTCCGCGAGCATAGCGCACCAGCATGCAGCCCGGATCACGCAGCAACACGTTCTGCGTCAACCAGCCTCATCTGAGCGGGGGAAGTCCGTCAGGGCTTCGGCACCCGCGGGCCGGTCGGGCCGCGCTTGAAAGAACCGCTCCTCGCCGTAGAACCGGTCGCGAAGGTCATCGGGGATGCGCGCGAACATGCTATTTTCACCAAATTGACTCCGGTGCATGCCCGCGGCCGCGCGCTTGACCTCGATGTATGCCCTGACATCGGCGACTACGCTGGCGCTCGGCTCCGGCTCCGTCATGGCCTTGTCGAAGCGCTCGCGGCGCTCGGCGCTCAGCGGCTCGGGCAGAACTCCTCGGCGCTCCATCTCGAGGAAGAGACTGGCGAAGCCCTTCATCGTGCGCGCGCCCCAGTAGAGACGTTCCGGCGCCCACGCAGGGCCCGATTCCGGGTATGCTTCTGCGTTCGCACAGGCATCGAAAGCAGCGACGGTATGCCGATGTACGGCGAGATGGTCGGGATGACCGTAGCCGCCGGTGGGATCCCACGTGAAGACAAGATGCGGCCGCACGTCGCGCAGGATGGCGACAATGGCGGCAACCACGTCGCTCGCGGGCGCCTGGTGCAACGCTCGCGGGTCGTCGTTTTCGGGCGTCCCGGCCATGCCACTGTCGCGGTAGGGCAGGAACCGGACGTCGCGCAGGCCAATCTGCGCCATCGCCGCACGAAGCTCAAGTTCGCGTGTGTACCAGAGAGTTTCCGGGGTCGAAAGGGCGGGATCGCTGATTTCGCCGACTTCGCCCCGCGTCGCGCACACCAGAGTGACACTGTCGCCCGCCGCTATGAAGCGGGCAAGCGAGCCGGTGACCTGGCCCTCGTCGTCGGGGTGTCCATAAATTGCAAGGATTCTGCGATTCGTCATGCAACGATCCTACCCTCTCACCCTAGAGCACGGGTAGCGCCCGCGGCGCCGCGCGGTGGCGAGGCGAATGTGCCAGAATGCGGAATCTTAGCTTCCAACGAAGGATCGTTTATGAGTAGGCTCCGCTTCGGCGTTTTCCTGGCCCCGCACCACCCGATCGGCGAACACCCTACCCTGCAAATCCGGCGAGACATTGAACTGGTCACCCACCTCGACAACCTGGGATTCGACGAATTCTGGTGCGGCGAGCACCATTCTGGCGGCTGGGAGACGATCGCCTCACCGGAGATGTTTCTCGCAGCAGCGGGCGAAAACACGAAGCGCATCATGCTCGGCACGGGCGTCGTCTCTCTCCCCTACCACCACCCATTCAACGTCGCGCAGCGGATCGTCCAACTCGACCACCTGACGCGCGGGCGGGCGATGCTCGGGGTCGGTCCCGGCGCGCTCCCTTCCGATGCACGCACGCTCGGTATCCACCCATCCGTGCAGCGCGATCGCATGGACGAAGCGCTCGGGATCATCATCCGCCTGCTTGAATCGGATACACCGTTCAGCTACAAGAGCGACTGGTTCGAGCTCAACGAAGCGATCCTGCAGATAAAGCCGTTGCAGGAAAAGATCCCGATGGTCGCCGCCTCAACGATTAGTCCCGCCGGCATGAAAGCCGCGGGCAAGTACGGGATTGGCGTGATCTCAGTCGCCAGCGCGAGTGAGGAAGGCCTTGCCGCGCTCCCCACGCAATGGGCCTTTGGCGAAACCTACGCGAACGAATATGGCAATGTGATGGACCGCTCGAAGTGGCGCATCAACACCAACTGGCACATCGCACCCACCCGCGAACAGGCAATCGAGGAAGTCGCAGATGGACTGTTGCGCTGGCACAACGAATACAACGTGGACATCCTCGGGCGCCCGAACACGCACCACGCGACGGACGGCCTGGCGATGGCACGGCGGATGGCCGAGACCGACGGGGCGATCATCGGCACGCCAGACGACGCCGTGGAAGCGATTGCGCGACTGCAAAAGCGCTCCGGCGGCTTCGGCACACTCGTAGGATTCGCGCATGACTGGGCGCCGCGAGAAGCGCAATTGCGCAGCTTCGAAATGTTCGCCCGTTATGTGATCCCGCGCGTGCACGGCCTGATTGTGCCGGTCCAGCGTTCGGCAGATTTTGTGGCGGAGCACAAGGGTGAACTCATGGAGGCTGCGGGGCAGGCGGTTTTGACCGCCATCCGAACGCACAATGCTTCCCACCCGCGGGAGGGTTCCACGGCGCACTGAAAGCGCGGGCATCACGCCGCGGACCTGCCATGAGGACAAGGCCTCAAAGAGGGCCTCGTCCTCATGGCATTTGGGCTGCTACTTGACGATAAATGACCCGTTCATCACGTCGGGGTGGACATCGCACTGGAACCAGTACGTCCCGGGCGTGCTCGGCGCCGTGATCGTGAGGGTCTTCGTGACGTTTGGCCCCTTAAACAGATTCAAGGCGGTGCCGATCGCTGTCTTGGCGTCCTTTGCCGTATAGACGGCGAAGTTGTGGAAGATGGCGTCGTCGTTCGTCATATTGATGGTCACCTGGACGCCAGGCGGGACGATGATCTGACTCTTGTCGAACAAGGTGTTCTTCGCCGTAATATTCACCGTGACCGGCCCGGCAGGCGTCGTTGCGGTCGGCGATGCGGCAGTAGTTGCCGATACGGCGACCGTCGGCGATGCCGCCGCTGATGGCGATGGGACGGCGGTCGGGGACGCAGGTGCACTCGTCGGGGTGGTGCCGGAAGGCAGGTATTCGATGGTCGGCGAGGCAGCCGCGGAGCTTGGACTGCTGCCGCCACAGGCGGCCGCCAGCGGGACAACCGCGACCAGCGCGATGGCGAGCAGCGGCAACCACGGCGGCCGCCTTTTCGTTAGCGATGTGGGCATGGGTAACTTCTCCTCCTCGATGCGGGAGCTGCCAGAGGGTGACAACAACAATGTAGCAGGGCCGCACCCGCCATCCCCGCGATCGTACGGCGGATTATCGCCCCACGATATATTGCCGCGATGTTTCACGTTATCGTCCCGCTAACTTCCATGGCGCGATAGACGGAACGTATGACAGGTCCGCGACCCGCGACGGTGGCAGCGCGGCTGCGAAACTCCTGTTCAAGCGTGCTGCTCCAAGGGCCCGGCGGCCAAACCGCCGCGACCGGGCCGAGGCGGGCGGCGTGCGAGAGTGCCACAGTCGGGGTACTCTCAGCATCAACAATCGCTCACTTCTGCGCCGGCGTGCCAAGCCATGATTGCTGCGACGGCTGTGAGACTCGGGGATGACACGGATGAGAGAGATCCAGGCGTCGGCTATCACTGAGGCAGTCGCAAAGCTCGCCGTCGAAGCGACACACTTTCTACCCGAAGACGTCGAAGGCGCGATTCGCAGCGCTCGACAGACCGAGCGATCGCCACTGGGCGTGCAGATCATCGATGAGATCCTCGAAAACGCTGACATCGCCCGCACGCGCATGTTGCCGCTGTGCCAGGATACCGGCACGGCAGTTGTCATCGTCGAAATTGGCCAGGACCTGCACATAGCGGGGGGATACCTGATCGACGCCATCAACGATGGCATCCGGCGCGGCTACGGCGAGGGCTACCTGCGTAAATCCATCGCAGCGCATCCCTTCAGTTCGCGGACCAACACCGGCGACAACACACCGGGCGTCATCCACACGGAAATCGTGCCCGGCGAACAGCTTCGCCTGCTCTTCATGCCCAAGGGTGGCGGCTGTGAAAACATGTCCCGCTACCAGAACTTTCTCCCCGGCATGGGCAAAAGCGCGGTTATCGATTTTGTCTGCGAAACGGTGGATATGTCGGGAGGCAATCCCTGCCCGCCACTCGTCATCGGCGTGGGCATCGGCGGCACGGCCGAGAAGGCGATGATGATCGCAAAGCATTCACTCTTCCGGAAGATCGGTTCGCGCAACCCGGACGACGAAGTGGCGCAGCTCGAAGACGAGCTGCTGGAAGCTGTCAATGCGCTGGGGGTCGGCCCCCAGGCAGTGGGCGGTTCGACCACGGCTCTCGACGTGTTCGTCGAGACCTATCCCACGCACATCACAGCCCTGCCCGTCGCGGTGAACATCCAGTGCCACAGCGCCCGCACAAAGGAGGCCGTGCTCTAAACGCATGACATTGGGAACCACCTTTCGCCTGGTGGGACCGGTTGAGGCCGACTTCCTGGCACTCGCGTGCCTGGTCAATGCGGCGTTCACCGTCTATCCGTTCATGGAGGGGCCTCGCACGACGGCGGAGGGCATCGCCGACGAGATCGGCGATTCCGGCCGCTTCGTAATCGCCGACGGCGCGGCCGGGCTGGCGGCGTGCGCAATGCTGCGCCCGTCGTTAGATGTCCATGCCGACGACACCCCCGGGACGGTGCGCGAAGCAGACACCATGTACCTGGGGCTGGTGGCCGTCGACCCGGAGATCCGCAAGCAGGGCCTTGGGCGCGCGGTTATCGCCGAGGCGGAGCGGATAGCCGCCACTGCAGGCTACCTTCACATGAGCCTGGGCACGTTGCGGGAGATGGGCAATGTCACATACTACGAGCGTCTTGGGTATCGCGTCGTGGATGAGTATGCGTTCCCGCCAGGTCACTGGAGCATGACCATCCCGCACCAGTTCTGTGTGATGGTGAAAGAGCTGTGAGCGGCGAAGTGGAACTTGCAACAGCAGCCGACGCGGGGCGCCTCACCGCCCTCATCAACCGCGCCTACGAGGTGGAATCCTTTTTCAAGGTCGGCCCCCGCACGGACGAAGAGGAAGTGCGGCAACTGCTCGCGGATCACCAGTTTCTCGTGATCCGCGACGGCGGGACGATCGCCGGGTGCGTCCTCGTCGAGCTTCGCGACGTGGACGGTTACTTTGGCATGCTCTCTGTGGATCCTGGGCACCAGGGTGCAGGAGTAGGCGCCCGGCTCGTGGCGGAGGCGGAACACTTCTCCAGCGAACGCGGCCGCCGGACCATGTCGCTCGTCGTCGTCAACCTGCGCGAAGAGCTCCCGCCGTGGTACGCGAAGCTAGGCTATTCGGTCAGCGGCACGGAGCCATGGCCTGAATACGCCCGCGATCGCGTTTCGAGACCATGCCACTTCATCGTCATGACGAAACCAATCGGCGTCCGGACGCCGGCCCTTGAACCACGGAGGTAACCAGATGTCCCGTATTGCACTCTCCACGCCACTCAGCGATGAGGACATCGAGCGGCTTACTATCGGCGATCAGGTCGCTTTCAGCGGGGTCATCTATACCGCTCGCGACGCGGCCCACAAGCGGCTCATCGAGCTCAAGAACCGCGGCGAGCCGTTACCGATCGACCTGCGTGGTCAAGTGATTTATTACGTCGGTCCAACGCCACCGCGGCCGGGCGCAGTAATCGGCTCCGCCGGCCCAACGACGTCGATGCGCATCGACCCCTACACGGTGCCGATGCTGGACCTGGGGCTGAAAGGAATCATTGGCAAGGGAGGCCGCGGGCCGGCCATCCGCGAGGCGATTCGTGACCACCACGCGGTCTACTGTATTGCCGTCGGTGGGACGGGTGCGCTCCTCAACCATCACATCAAGAAAGCCGAAGTGGTCGCCTTCGAAGACCTTGGCACGGAGGCGATCCGGCGGCTCGAAGTGGAGGGCTTCCCGGCGATCGTCGTGAACGATTGCCGCGGCGGAGACCTGTTAGAGTCCGGGAAACAGCAATACCGGACGAGCACACGGCCGATACCGGCCGTAAGGAGCCTCGGTGGGTGACGTCTCCCACCAATCCCTGCGTTGCCGTCAGGCCCGCGCGGGAATACGCCGCAGATCGAGGATAAGTTCGTCAATCGGTGGGCGCCCGCCGGCTCCCGCCGGCCGGTAGGCCGATCGGATTGTCCCCGCAGCGTCGATGACGAAGTCGCCACCGGTCTGATGCGCATCGGCATGGTGTAGCTCCGGCCCATGGCGGGCAAGGGCACTCAGTGAAGAGGGCAAATGGAGCCGGAAAAGGTCTCGGGCAACACCCGACCGTCCAAGCCCATAGGAATGGTAGACGTGGCGATGCACGTCGGAGAGCATTGGGAAGCCGAACTCGACATCCGTAAGGTACCAGCGAATGCGGTCGATCGGCTCGAACGACACGACGAGAACGCTCGTATCCAGCCGGGCAAGCGCCCCGCGCTGCAGCCAGAGTCTGCGGAGGTGCTCGCGGCACGGGCGGGATTCAAGCTGACGATGAAACACGAGCACCAGGTTCCCGCCCCGATAGTCTTCAAGGGAACGGAACGAACCATCCGCGCAGAGCCCGCTGAAGGGTGGCGCCGGGAGCCCAATCTTCGCCTCGAGCGCGCTCATCCTTAACACCTTACAACGTTATGGCAACCCTTGGCCGCTACCATACGGCGGAAGACGTCGCGGCGATGACCGTCCTGCGGGCAGGCTCCCCTGTACTGCCGCCGCCGGCTGGCACCGCGGGCACCAGGTTGTGAAGCGGATGTCCACGCCCTGGCGCGCGCTGCGGAGTCGCGTCGAGCAGCGGCGGCAAGCCTGGCCCGCGCGCATGTAGACGTACATGTCTGGACGCCGTCGCAACCCGAGGTCGTTCTCTTTCCCGGCGCTGGCACGCAGCAGTGCGCGCGCCTTCAGGACGATGCTTCGAAGCGTGCCTTCGTCCAGCTCGCCGGTCAGTCGCCACGGGTTGATTCCGCAGTGGAACAGGGCTTCGTGCTTCCAGATGTTCCCCACTCCTGCGAGCGCCCGCTGGTCCATGATCGCGTCCCCGATGGTGAGGCCGACCCGCGACGGCTCGCGCAGACGGCGGCACGCCTCTGCAAGGTCGAAGTCTTCGGAGAGGAGATCGGGCCCCAGTCCTGCCACCGGCGCATAGGCGTCGAGTGCACGCTCTTCGATCAGTTCGATCACAGGCGCGCTGAAATTGGCCACGACAGCATCGTGGACCTCCAGCACAAGGCGGGCCTGATTCTCGGGCCGGTCCCAGGGCTGGCCGAGAGCGTAGACCTTCCACGTGCCATACATCCGCAGATGACCGCGCAGGGCAAGGCCATTATCAAAGCTGATGAGCAAGTTCTTGCCCCTGGCACGCACGCCGGTGCAACTCGCCCCAACGATGCGGTGCACTTGAGGCACGGGACCCGGTCCGTGGCTGCGCGCCGCGAGGACGACCTTGCCTGCGAGCGCCGCCTGCAGTCGCGCAGCAAAACGGAAGACGCTATCCCCCTCGGGCATACGATCCGTCTCCGGCCGGCGGCCGCCACGTGAGACCCCGGTAGGCCGTGACAAAGCCGGCATCGCTGAAGGCCACAGCATTGGACGACTGTGCTGCCGGGACCGCATCGACCCGCTCGATGGTCAATGGACGCCCACGCGACGCCATACCCTGCAACGCTCGCAGCGCCACAGCCGAGTGGCCGCCCTCGAACGCCGGGAACGTCGTGACGCTGCGGCCGCCACGGTCGAGATAGAGCACGGCTTCACCATCGACAATGACGACGTGTGCGCCGGCGACGCGCTGCAGGCTGCGCCGATCGTCGCCCTCGCGTCGTGGCCACGGAAGCATGGCCCCATACGGATTCGCCGGGTCAGTCGCCGCGAGCACAGTGGCCACCGGTGTATCGAGAGGATCGCGGTGCGCACGCAGGCGATCCACTGCCCCCGGAAGCGCAAACTGTGCGCCGCCGAGGCCCTCGATGAAGTAGCCCCGGCGGACTCGGCCCGACTCCTCCATGGCCTTAAGCACCGGGTATATGGCAGAGAACCCGCCGGCAATCCCTTCGGCGGCGACTGCTTCACGCGTCACGACGCCGTAGCGTTCAAGCAGCTCCGCGGCAAGTGCATGGGCACGCACAGTTGGGGCAGATCCAGCGGCTGAGATGAGCGACCAACGCCCGGCCGCTTCCGGCGGAATCGGGCTAGTCCGCCCCCGCGGTGACGCGGCAGAGCCACGCCGGGGCCAGGCAAGCGCCCGCAGCGGCGCAAATGTGTCGTTTGTCACGAGCCCGGCCCAGACGAGGTCCCACAGCGCTTCCAGTGCGGCCTCTGGCTTTGCGTGAGTGGCCGCGAGGATGTCCGTGAAAAACGAGGCACCGCCCTCGCGCAGTTGACCAAGAACCGCGCGCTGCAGCTCATCCTCGGGAATCGCAGCGTCTCCGGCCACCGCGGCGTCGCCCAGGCGATCGCGGCGCGCGAGAACGACCCTCCCATCGTCCCGGCCGAGGCGACCGCGGCCGCACCATGCAAATTCACCCGCGACACCAAGCTCGTCGAGGAGCCGAGGCTGGTAGTCCGCAACACGCGCCGGGAGGATGTCGCTCTCAATCACGGAGGCCGGCAATGCCAGGCCCTCCAGCTGGGTCAACACCTCCCGCAACCGGTCCGCGCCGCCGGCTTTGCTGCCGATGCCCTGCCACTGACCGAGAAAACGGGCGAACGCCGCCGAATCGACCGCCTCCACCTCTTTTCGAAGCCGCGCAAGCGAACGCCTGCGGAGCAGCCGCAGCACATCCGGTTCACACCACTCGCGTTCGCTGCCACCGGGGCGAAAGTCCCCGTGCAGGAGCGCGCCGCGAGATTCGAGCTCTTGTAGCGCGTCGCGCACGAGCGACTCAGGGATAGCCCACCGGGTGGCCGGGGCAGCGGCCAGGAACGGTGCATGGGTTCGGGCGAAGCGCAGCGCGATCCCGGTGAGCGCATCCACCGAAGGCTTGAGAAACGACTCGGGTACACCCGGTGGCGGGGCGACACCGAGGGCGTCGCGGTAGCGCCCGGCATCTTCGATAGCGATCCAGCGTTCCTCGCGCCCGATGCGGACGCGGCAGGCGCGACGCTCGCCTTCCAGCTGTCTGAGCCATGCGGTGGTCAGGGCCGGCTCCGAAGCGCGCGCGCTCACCTCATCCCCGGCAAGGTCGCCCAGCCGGCGCAATAAGTCGTGCACCTGGTCGGGATTGGTGGCCCTGCGGCTACTGGCGAGGCATTGCAGTTCTAATTCGACTTCATCGAGCACACCCGCATCCAGGAGTTCGCGGAACTCGTCTTCGCCGAGCAGGTCGCGCAAGAGGTTGCGGTCGAGCGTGAGCGCCTGTGCACGCCGTTCAGCGAGTGGTGCATCGCCCTCATACATGTAGGCCGCGATGTAATCGAACAGCAGCGAGCGCGCAAAAGGAGACGCTTCCAGCGTTTCAACCGCGTGCACTCGGATCTCGCGGCTGCGCACGCAGGTGAGGACTTCCACGAGCCCGGGGACATCGAAGACATCGCGGAGACACTCTCGATACGTCTCGAGGATGATGGGGAACGATCCGTAGCGGCTCGCGACCGCAAGGAGGTTCGCCGCACGCTGGCGCTGGAGCCAGAGCGGGCTGCGCATCCCCGGACGCCGTTTCGGCAGCAGCAAGGCCCTGCCGGCATTTTCCCGGAAGTGCGACGCGAAGAGCGTGGTGTTCGCGAGGCGCCCCACAACCAGCTCCTCCACCTCCTCCGGCGAGGGAAACAGCGACTCGACCGCCGGCACCTCGTCCCCGCCTGAGAATCGGATGGCGATGCCGTCGTCGCTCCAGAGCGTCTGGACGTCGAATCCGCTGCGTTCGACCAGGATTGCTTCGATCGCTTGCGCCCAGGGCGAGTGCACGCGCCCGCCGAAGGGCGTGAGGATGACGACGCGCCAGTCTCCGAGTTCGTCGCGGAACCGTTCGACGACGATAGTGCGGTCGGTTGGGAGCGCGCCCGTGGCCTCTCGCTCGTCGCCGAGATAGCTGAGCAGGTTGCGTGCCGCGCGCTGATCGAGGTCGTGATGCTGCTGGAGCTTCGCCAGCTGCTCTTCGGTATCGCGCAGCGCAGCGATTTCGCGCGTGAATGCACCAATGGCGCGGCCAAATTCGAGCGGCCGTCCGACGCCGTCGCCCCGCCAGAACGGCATCTTTCCCGGCTCACCGGGGGCCGGCGACACAATGACCTGGTCTCGTGTGATCTGTTGGACGCGCCACGTCGTCGCCCCGAGGATGAATGTCTCGCCCGCGCGCGTTTCGTAGACCATCTCTTCGTCGAGCTCGCCCACGCGCGGGCCGCCTTCGCCGAGGAAGACGCCGTAGAGGCCTCGGTCCGGGATGGTACCGGCGTTGATAATTGCGACCGTCTTGCCGTCGCGGCGGGCGCTGACGATGCCGGTCTCACGGTCCCAGATGATGCGCGGCTTGAGGTCTGCGAACTCGTCTGAGGGATACTGCCCGGCGAGCATGGCGAGGACACTCTCCAGCACCTCGCGGCTGAGGCCAGCAAAGTTGTAGGTGCGGCGGACGAGCTGCTCAATCTGTTCGACGTGCAGGTCGTCTGCCGCGCACATCGCCACTATCTGCTGGGCAAGCACATCGAGTGGGTTCCGCGGCACCTCCGTGCGTTCGATCAGGCCATCGCGCATGCGCCGCGTGAGGACGGCACATTCGAGCAGGTCGCCACGAAACTTGGGGAAGATCCGTCCCACGCTCGCGGCGCCGACCTGGTGCCCCGCCCGACCGACGCGTTGCAGGCCACGCGCAACGGACTTTGGAGATTCCACCTGGACAACGAGGTCGACTGCGCCCATGTCGATGCCGAGTTCGAGCGAACTCGTGCAGACCAGGCCTGGCAGCGTGCCCGCTTTGAGCCGCTCTTCGATTTCTGTGCGCTGCTCGCGTGAAACCGAGCCATGGTGGGCGCGCAGGAGCTCTTCGCCGGCAAGCTCATTCACACGGGCAGCAAGCCGCTCGGCCAACCTGCGGTTGTTCACGAATATCAACGTCGAGCGGTGGCTGCGGACCAGTTCAAGGAGCTGTGGGTAGACCGCGGGCCAGATCGACGATCCCCCCTCGTAGCCCGTCCCGCTGATTTGTCCCGGCGGCTGGTATAAGTCGCCGGGACCGGGGTGATCCATGTCTTCGACGGGCACAATCACCTGGAGGTCGAGTTCACGGGCGATGCCAGCGTCGGCAATGCGGACGGGCCGGTCGCCGCCAAGGTAGCGCGCCACCTCTTCGAGCGGGCGCTGCGTCGCCGAGAGGCCGATGCGCTGCGGTGGGGTCGCGGCGAGTGCTTCGAGGCGTTCGAGCGAAATCGCGAGGTGCGCGCCGCGTTTGGTCACCGTCGTGACCGTGCGCAGCACTTCACGCGAGCGCGAAGTAAGCATGAGATAGAGCGACTCCGGGGTCGTGATGAGGATGTCGGGCGGCTCCTTGCGGATGTCCTCGCGTTCTTTGTTCGAAGTGTCGCCCGTGCGCGTGGCGACCGTGATGTCCGGCAGCGGGAGACCTTCACGGGCGGCCGCGATACGCAGTCCAGCGAGCGGGGCACGAAGGTTGCGTTCGACGTCGTATGAAAGCGCCTTGAGTGGTGAGATGTAGAGCACTGACACGCCCGGACGGGCCAATCGTGTTTTCGGGCGCCCTTGCCTGGGCGTTGGGCTGACGGCCGCGGGTTCTGGCGCTGGCCGGGAGGCGAGCCGATCGAGGCACCACAGGAACGCAGCGAGCGTCTTGCCGGAGCCCGTGGGAGCGAGCAAGAGCGTGTGCTCACCCCGCGAGATTGCATCCCAGCCCAGCTCCTGGGCGCGCGTCGGTTCCGCGAAGGTGTCACCAAACCACGCGCGCGCGGCCGGGCCAAAGCGCTCAATCGCGGACGGCGGGCGGGCTGGTGGCGCAGTCACGAGGGATATTGTGCCAGAAACAAGGAGAGGCGAACAGGTGTTCTGGACAGAGCCTCCGACTTGGTCGTCAACAACCTGCACCGGCCGTGGCGCCGATGCGCCTTACTTCCCTTTGCGCCGCGGCTTGGCGGCCTGCGCCGGGGCGGGCTCAGGGGTCTCTACCGCCTGCACGGCCGGCACGCTCTTCCCCGGCTCCATTTGGACGTAGCCGAGGCGCCGACGCGCCGCGTCCGACTCCGAGTGTATCTCCACGCGGTAGATGGTCTGATAGGGCAGAAACACCTGGATGGCGTTCTCGTGGTCTTCCCGCGATGCCTGGACGGCCACCCACGCATCGGTCACCCCGGAGATGCCGTTCACGAAGAGCGTGGAGCCATCGGTGGTGTAGACCTCCACGCGTGGAATATGGCACTCGACCTGGCTGCAAAACGCCTGCACGGCACGCGGCAGGACCAGTTCGAAGAACTGGCGGTCGAAGGGCACTGCCATCGGTCCTGGCGGGAGGCCGTGAGCGGGAGGGACGACGCCAGGGGGCAGGTAGATGACGCTGGAGGCAGTTGTCATGTTGCCGAGCAGCGTAACGGCGGTTCGGAGTGGATTCAACCGACGTTGGGTGCGCATGCGCCTCGCCAGTCCCGGCCGCTACACTGGTGGGGCTACTGCAGCACCGGAGACCGTCATGACCGATTCGAACGCGACCCAGCCGGCACTGTTTTCCGACCAGGCACTCGCGGCACTATCGCGCGCCGTACACGCCTGGGAAGAGGGGCCGCTGGCAAAGACGCTCCAGAAACAGCCCGAGCGCGACGAATCCTTCGCAACCAGCAGCACACCCGTCCAACGCCTCTATACACCGCTCGACATCGCCGACATGGACTATGCGCGCGACCTCGGCTTTCCTGGCGAGTACCCCTTCACCCGCGGCGTGCAACCGACTATGTACCGTGGCCGCTATTGGACGATGCGCCAATACGCGGGCTTCGGCACGGCCGAGGAATCGAACGAGAAGTTTCGCTTCCTCCTCAGTCAGGGCCAGACTGGCCTCTCGGTAGCGTTCGACCTCCCCAGCCAGCTCGGGTATGACTCCGACGACCCGATGGCGATCGCGGAAGTTGGCCAGGTGGGTGTGGCGATCGATTCGCTCTACGACATGGAGACGCTCCTGGCCGGCATCCCGCTCGACAGGGTCTCCACGAGCATGACCATCAACGCCCCGGCCGCCGTGATGCTGGCGATGTACATCGCAGCGGGCGAGAAGCAGGGCGTTAGCGCCGATAAGCTTAACGGCACGGTCCAGAACGACGTGCTCAAGGAATATGTCGCGCGCGGCACATACATCTTCCCGCCGGAGGCGAGCGTCCGCCTGGCGGCCGATATCATGGCCTACTGCGCCAGGGAAGTTCCGAACTGGAACACGATCAGCGTCAGCGGCTACCACATCCGCGATGCCGGTTCGACGGCCGCCCAGGAGATCGGGTTCAGCTTCGCCAACGCCTGCGCCTACATGGACGCGGCGCTCGAACGCGGCGTCGGTATCGACGACGTCGCCCCGCGGATTAGCTGGATCTTCAACACGCACAACAACTTCTTCGAAGAGATCGCAAAGTACCGCGCACTCCGCAGGCTGTGGGCGCGGCTGCTAAAAGAGAAATACGGGGCCACGGACCCGCGTTCGATGATGCTGCGCACGCACACGCAGACCGGCGGCAGCACGCTCGTCGCCCAGCAGCCCGAAAACAACATCGTCCGCGCGTCGATCCAATCGCTGGCGGCGGTGATCGGCGGAGTGCAGAGCATCGCCCTGAGCTGCTTCGACGAAGCCCTTGCCCTCCCCACCAACGAAGCCCAGCGCATCGCCCTGCGGACGCAGCAGATCATCGCCCACGAGACCGGCGTGACCGACACAGTCGACCCCATGGCCGGCAGCTACTTCGTCGAGCACCTCACGAACGAACTCGAACGGGACGCCGCTGCCTATATGAAGCAGATTGAAGACATGGGCGGTTCGGTGAAGGCGATCCAGTCCGGCTGGATGCAGACGCAGATAGCGGAGGCGAGCTGGAACTATCAGCGCGAAGTGGATGAGAAG
>JADEYI010000898.1_pt1 | contig 29502 bp, 48 predicted proteins | sample 8542331 | NCBI WGS metagenome assembly JADEYI01 (sample SAMN16510988, study PRJNA670497) | mine drainage metagenome | isolation source: biofilm near Copperflume 1 | place: Germany: Marsberg coppermine Kilianstollen | collected 2018-02 | reverse complement strand
ATGTGGGACGCTTAATCAGCCCTGTGTGGCTGGAAAAAGTGTAATCTCTCTCTCTTAGATACAAATGCTGGGGACTGCTCAAATGCTCTCGAAATGTGATTGCTGGGACTATGCTGGCAGTCTATTAAAGAGCAGCAGTCTTACCCGCCCTCTTTTATAGAATCAGCTAAAGACAGACTAGACAGCGCTGCGATAAGTTATAAAGGCGGCTTCAGGCCTTCAGCGAGAGTATTTGCTTTGCCCAACTTGAATGGCGTGACGGGTGCGAAGACACAAAGAATATGCTATATACCACACTCCTTCCAAAAGACATAAGCCCTCAACGTCACATTTCTCCTCTAGAAATCTCTCTCCTCAGCGCAGCTCGCTCAGTCAACTTGTCTTTCTTCAGCACCTTTCAGCAGTGAACAACAACATCCCATGCCCACCACAAAACTCCCACTCAAAACATACGCTTCAACAGTGCTGCTATAGACACAGCACAACACAGCCTGTCCAGGCCGTTCCCCCAATCAACAGGCCTTTCTCCTCGGTCACACGGGACAGTGTCACAGTAGCAACTCCGGGAGATCTCACACCAGTCTAGGCAGTAATGGCCAGGAGTGCTCTGGCAACGGTTGGCAGTGCGACTAGCACAGTGGAGATGATGCCAATGAGTGCATACGCCAGCGCGCAGAAGGGTAGCGCCTCCGGCTCACTGCACAGGAGCAACACCAGCTGCATCAGCTCAGCATACAAAGGCCCAACCAATGCTGCACAGCCCAATTTGCGCACCTCGATCAAGCCTCGAATGAAAGCCACAAATGCCGCAAGCGCGCAACGTGCATGATTAAGTCACTGGAACAAGTATGATAAGCATGCTGCCGCGAATTTCTTAAGGACAGGTCAAGTTCTTCCGCTGTGCTTCTGTGGCAAGCTTTCATGATAGGCCCAGCAGACAAACTTCATTATGATTTTGGAGGCGCACTTGCGGGCGAGGGCGGCGGTGCCGAGGCCGTGCGCGGAGCCGGCGGTCGCCAATCCGCGCGCAATGGGGTCCGAGAAGCCGAAGCGGTTCAGCAGCGATTGGGCGAAATTGGCGCCCAGCAGGCCCGTCAGGCAGACGCCGGCCGCCACTATCGGCGCCGGCGCACCCAGCTGCGTGGCTATCGGTAGTGCAAGCGCCACTGTTATGCTGCGGGGAACCAGCGCCCTCGCCAGATCTGCAAGCCAGATATTTGTTACAAGTGCTGTTGCATAAAGCACGACTGAAGGTTATGCCCAGGTGGGGATTGCGATCAACGCTTTTGCCAGATCTGAGCACCAGCAAGGGAAGTTTCTTAGGCTTACGGTCATGCAAAAAGGATGGATTCTGCAGGGGGAAGCGGTGAATTAGAACTGCAGCACTTCCATCACAGGGAGGAACCTTGCTGCCCACAGTAGAGGATCTTTTAAATATCCGTTAGGAGGCGTTGGGAGGCGACGCAATCGTACCAGAGAAAGCGAAGGAAAGTGCTACATTAGAGTTCAAGAAGCATTAATGAGTTCCAAGTGAACCACTAAGCTGGGGCTCCTTGAGTCTCGAGTCTGGCGGAAGGCAACATTGTGAACAGGTAAGCAGATATCTGGTCAAGGGCGCACCTGGCGCGAGGCCAATGGCTTTGGCGGCGACGGCAGTGGCGAAGAGCGAGAAGGCTGCGGAGAGGACGGTGGCGCCAAAGATCTCCGGCGCATGGCGGCGCATGAGGCGGCGCTGGCCGAAGATCTTGAACCCGAAGGACAGAATCACGACTCCCAGGAAGCTCATCAGCAGGTCGCCCGCCCCCATTGCACCGCTTCCCTGCATGACATGTGGATATTGCTGGCATGATGCACAAATGACCTTCCAAGCTCTGTCAGTATGTGTGAGCGGCATTTCATCTGGTGCACACCGTCCAGAGTCGACTGCGCCCGTGAAGCTTCCACGGCAACCTCAATCCTTGCAAATTGCAACAACTGAGGACTGCATAGGGACAGGGCCCAAACACATGCCCAGGTACTCCAGTTGTATGCCAAACATACCAGGATCAGACAGCACCAATCTCAACACAGATCCCCGACACCATGATATGACTTCATTTGCGTAGGAGGGCGCACCTTGGCAATGTAGGCACGCAAGGTTGGAAAGTAGCCGGTGCCAGTGAGCGCACCCCACACGGCCGCTCCCACGTTGGCTAGCACCTGCAGCGTTGCAACTAAACTTACAGGCGATTGACTGGAAAAGTGTGGGTCTTTGCAGCTCTTAAAAACAGCTTCAGGCAGCATGCAATTGAATAAGGGTTATGAGATCGATCTCTCACACCTAATCGTGTACACCTGTCCTATGGCATCCAATCTCAGTGGTGCAAGAAAGTGGGGTTATGTAATCTATGGTTCTGAGCAATCAAGATGAGCAATCATTAGTAAGGCGCACCGCGCAGGTGATGAGCGGGTGCGCAACACGCTGCAGTCCTTCCGGCAGCGCGACGCCGATGAGGTAACCCATGACGGTGGCCGCCGTCATGTAGGGGACCGCCAGATGGGGGGCCCAGCCGCCGGGGGACGCCACGGCCGCCGCCAGCCCCAGCGCCAGCACGCCGCCTGAGACCGTGCACTTTCATGTATCAAAGCATGTATTTTCTGCATTGTGATCGCTTGGGTAGAAGATGCCCTCACAGAGCTATGAGACTATATGGGGCACAGCGCCAAAGAAAGACCTTCAGATGCAATGCTACGCATGACGTGTGAGGACAAGCCGCCCTTTCCAAGTCTCAAAACGCTGAGAGGGTCAAAGATACCATATCCAGGTTCAGCTATCTGACAGCTGGTGCCAGGTATACGGTCACGCCAACTTGCTGCTATGTGAACCAATCCACACCAAATGACATGATTGTAAGGTGCAGCAGCACACCCCAGCCGGCATAGTGGTACTTGTTGAAGGAGGGGAGGCGCTTGGGTGCGGGCTGCTCCTCCATCTCGGTCCGTACGGCGTTACGGATCGCCACGGCCACCCATGCGGTGACTAAGAGTGACGCCGGCATGCCCACGCCGATGATGGCCATTATCTTTGCCAAGTCAGCCCCTGCGCGTACGCACTCACCAGTAACTCTTGGTTTTCTCTTCAAGCCCTCCAGGTGGAATAAAATGGACCCAGGTGACGGCACTTAGACGTTATTGTCTGACAAAGCCAACTCTTTGGTGCAGGATCTGTGTTTCAGGTTGGACTCATATGGAGGCATGCAAAAGCGCCAAAAATGCAGTGAGGAAAGCAGGGAGTAAGGGAGTGAAGCATGGAAAATATGGGAGAACACAGCGACAGCGGGGAACCACAACATGACAGAGAACTGGCAGCTCACCTTGGATGCCCTGGACAGCCACAGGCAGCACGACCAGGGTGGGCACATAGAAGAGGGGCAGCCAGCGCTGGATCCAGTTCAGGGCAGGGTTGAAAAATGCCTGCAGCCTGTCTGCTGTCTTCTGGGATGCCTCCTGGAGCGCCAGCAGTGTTGCAATGATGATGAACATGCCTGCGCCCCAACGGCAGCATGAATAGCACACTTGGTATGAGCATTTTGCATGACCCCTTCGTGTGTCATCATGCATGCAAGTTCACATGCATTGGGTTGCTAGCGTTGTCAGAGGATTGCTGAAGGCCAATGGCCACAAAGGACATGTTCTCAATTCGCTCTTCTCTCGATGTGAGAGCTTCTAATACACATGCGTGAATGGTAGTGCAAACAGGAGGTAATTGCTTGGGGTGGTTGGCACACCTATGAGCGGGCTGGGGAATTTGATGGAAGCAGAGGCGCATGCACGGTAAAGGCCCTTGTTAGCAAGGTACAAGAGTCCCAGTGAAGCCGCCTTGTGGGCATACTCGAAAGCCAAGCCTGCTGTTCTGCTCTTGCTGGCCTTTTTCAGTTCCTCGGCTGAGTCCCTGGGGGCGGCTCACACAGTATTGTTTCTGTACAGGTATGGAGGCATCAGTGGCATTGAACAGGCATTTAGATGAGCGCTAGTTGCAGGAAGGAGATGTTGAGCGAAGAGTGTCACCTGTCAACCAGCCATCGTTTGGCTTCAGCCGATTTTCCACCTCCATCTGCACGTACAACTTTCATCATGATTTTTTCCATCTCAGAGAAGACTTCAAAGGTCCTTGTGCCTCGGCCAAAGCGAACAGGGAGCATGCTCACCTCCATACTTGATAGTGTACCGTTTCCCATCCCCAAATTCAATCTCCTCGCCATCTTTGAGGTCTATGAAACGCCCTGGCTCAAGCAGCTTGCCGTCCACTTTTGTCCCTGCAAAAATCCACGAATTCTTGCCTGGTGACGGAGCAGCAAGGGACCACAGAAAAAGATATGGATGGGAGTGTAACTCGCACCATTGTCGCTCTCCACATCTGATGATACTGATGTCTTGGCGAACATCCCCAGCTTCACCTTGGAGGTTGATACTGCAAGCATGTAGGCCAATGTTAGCAGTTCGATGCTTGAGGTCCAAATTGAATTTATTTATTCATCCTCAAAATGAACAATATATCCTTTCAGGACACGCACCTGTATTTGCAGTGAAATAGTAATCAGAATCTCCAGCTCCAATTTCTATCTTCCCCTCAGAAATGCAGATCTGTTCTAGGCCTTCTCCATCGTTGCTTGGGACTAGATAGCATCGAGGCCCTGCTGCTTCGGTGTCTTTCTCTGAATTTGCTGATATGGACTCTGGGCTAGCTGCACGCACTTTGCATTGTCTACGCCTACAAAGGCTTTGAGCTTTCCGGACTGAGAGAGTTCTTTCAGGGATCCGGGCTGGTAGTGAACACGACGATGAAGTGTAGCGAGATCCACAATATCTCATGAGCATCATTTTCGAGTGTATCGGTACGGAGGCAAGAATACAGTGCCCACAGCAACGTCTGGCTGTGGGCTTTGGTCGTGCTTCCCGTGACATCATCACTCAGTCGCTCAGTCATCGGTGACTACGTTTCGGAACAGGGCTGCACTGGGCCGGCACTGCTGCCGATTGAGTATCGCGAAACGTAGAAACCACTGCAGTTTACTCAAACGTGAGTATTGCATCTGAACTCATTCATCTACAAACTGTGTACCCCAATCACGAGCATCGCTGCGTGTGGTAAATTCGGCTGCTGTTCTAGTACAAAATGGTACTTTAGCAGAAGATAGTTCAAGCCCGCCGTAAGGTAAATTATTTCAGTTCTTAAGTGGTCACTCATGAAAACTGAATTAGTCGTTCTGATAGTGTGTTCATCGATGACTTTTAAAAAAGACTAGACTGGCCTCCTGAAAGAAGGTTGCGATCTTTCTATGGTTGATTGCGACTCCCGACGAGCAACATAGAACTTATTGTGTTTGTATCTTTAACACTCCGATCTAATTGACACTGGAGGACTGGCTCTGTTGTTGCAATGCTAGATGGGCAGCTGATGCCCCACGTCCTTGCAACGCAGATCTGATGGTGGCAGTGAAGCGGCCTGCTCCGAGCGATGCCGCGCCGGAGAAGAAATTTGCAGCGCAGAAGCAGCAGCAGCCGCAGCCCATGGAAGAGGAGGATTTTCCTCGAGGGGGCGGCGCAGGTCTGTCTGCTCTGCAGCGGCGCGAGCTGCGACAAGAGGGCGCAGCCGAGGCAGAGCGAGAATTCAAGGCCGGGGGTGGAGCGATTAAGCGGCGCAAGCGCGAGGTGGTTTGCATCCCTTTGAAGCGGACCGATGTGACCAACTTCGAATTCCCTCCCTTGGAGTCTATGCAGGGCAGACGCTAATCACTGGTGGCAGCATAATTTTTTCCAGCATGCTTAGAGGTCTGCTACGCATGCCTTTGGTAGCATCTCAGAGCAGAGGGGGTCAACCTGCAGTGATGCGCCCTCAGATGCTTGTCCATGCAAGCGCGGGGCGCTGTGCATCCCTTTGCATCACATGTGCATGTGCCTCTTTTCCCTTTAGTGGTGGCCCCTCCAGCCTCTCCAGTGCAGCAGTGAAATGTATCAGACCAGAGGGGAGTCAACCTGCTATCAACCTGCTGTCAACGTGCCTAATCCCCTTCAGTACTGGCCCTGCAGCCTCTCCAGTGCAGCAGTGGGACTTTTTAAGACCAGAGGGGAGTCAACATGGAGTGAAGCGCCTCCTCCATGTCTTTCATGCAAGACTGGTAGAGCTGTCTTGGTTATGGGAGGCACGTAGAGGTGCCTTTCTGTAAGTTGAGGGGGCATACACAAGAAGTCTTTCCGTTTCAAATGAGAAGGATTTTACTCCTTGTGATGAATTTTTGGTCTGTTCAGGATGGGGAGGACCTGTTCTTCGCTCGCGAGGCGCTGCAGGGCAAGCTGCCCAAATACGTCGAGCTCCTAAAATTCAAGGTGAACTCTCACACCCTCTTCACAGCAAGGCATCATTCCTGGCGAAGTCTACATTCCAATCCGTTTTTGCAAAGTGATCAGGCATCGGGACTCCATCCAGGCTCTTCAACACGTGAGTCCATGCCAAAGCTGCCCGATGCTTACAGGCTGCATTTCGTGGTAGTTGCACATGATCCTCGATTATGTACATTCTCATGTCCCACGTGCACCTCACTCAAGGCCTCTCTAGACCACTGCTGTATGCAGCCCAGCAATGTTCTGTAAAGCCCTAGTAGACAGTAAAGCATTGGGTTCTGACCGTCAATGTCAGGTTCCTGACTGGCTCAAGCCTTTGCAGTAGCCTGCTGCTGTATGTGTCATGATGCTGACATTCGTCATGTTGGTGCAGAGCCTGAGCAAAGGGGCGAAGATATGGGGCACAGTGGCAGAGATTACTCATCGCGAGCTCATCGTCAGCCTGCCACATGGTCTCAAGGGGCACGTTCCGGCCGCTGAGGTGATGCACCCATTGGTCCACCCCAGCTGCTGTTCAGTGTATTTCAATTGCCACATTTCTGACTGAGTATGCATTAAATGTCATACTTTCATCTGGCACATGCCCATCGCAGCCCAGATGCAGGGAGTGAGTGATGGGAAACATACATTTCGGGGACTTGGTTTTGGGGTTTTGGGGGATATAAACTGTTTCTCGCGAGCTCTAGATTGAAACTTTGATCGTGCTTGCATGCGCAGGCCTCGGATGTTTTGGCGGAGCTGATGAGCAAGCAGGAGAAGCTGGCGGCGGCTGAAGGGGGCAAGCCGCGCAAGGCTGCCGATGTTCCCTCCCTGAGCAGCCTCTTCCGCGCGGGGCAGCTGGTGCAGTGCAGCATCGTCGACCTTCAAGACGGAGACTCGGGCGCAGGTGTGCGCCTCTCTTGAGTCTATTACTCTTCCTGTCAGCTGTATCGCACCAGGCAGACTGCAGGGAGTTTCAAGTGCATAGATTAAGGGCGTCAGGGCAACACTAAAGAGCTCACCCATAGAGAGAAGCTGATGGCAGCAGCATCTGCCTGGCGCATACTTCTGATGCGGCCAGTCTATAAGACAGAAACACTGGGAGGCCCTGATCCTAGGTAATGTGAAGTGGTATGACTCATTCGGGCCAAAACTCCGCCATTGCCAGAAGCTGGGCAATCTGAACAAATAGGCTCCATCTGGCAGGGTCCGATCGTTGAGTTGATCCTTGTTCTGATGATAATTCCTGCGCGTTTTACCTCACTTTCCGCCCCCCATTAAGGGGCATGAGACAAAGTTTGGCGGAGAAGCAAGCACTGCTCTGTGCCTGATATTGGGGGGTTTTGCCCAGCAGGTGGCAAGGCAGGCAGGAAGCGCATAGTGCTGTCGCTGCATGTGGCCAAGGTGAATGCCGGCATCGGGTCAGCTGCACTGCTGGCAGGCATGCAGCTGCCGGCATGTGTGCGCAGCGTGGAGGATCACGGCTTCCTGCTGACTACCGGCGTCCAGGTCAGCAGCCTCAAGTGTCCTGATCAAGTTTAAATATCAGTTCAAGCTCTTACACAATACAGCTCATCCACCAGGTGGCCATCAGGTGGCCGGAACACCTTTGGATGATGGCTAATCTCCCAGCCTCCTGCTAACTGCGGCTTGAACAGTATGTAGCATGGAACATCATCTATGAGTGTATTACTCAGATGCAGTGACTGCATTATTTGATCTGGGTGGCAGCAGGAATGTGTCCAATGTCTGCATGACTTGAATATCTGACAAAAATGATCCCCCATTTACATTTTTCTCCGTTCTCAGGCATAAGCCAGCTGGCACACTACTCTACAATTTTTGGAAAGCTTTGCAAATTTGCAAATCCTCAGGCACTGTCATTCCCCTTGCCCGATTCTCATGCCCAGCAGCTCTAGTAGAAAGTTAATTCAGAGTATTAAGCAATGCGTTGTACAGGGAGTGACGGCTTTCCTGGAGCGCACAAACTGGCTCAAGGCGTGCAGCGGCGAGGCCCGGCCGCTGCTGCCGGGGGCCGTACTGCCCGTTACGGTCACGGCGGCTGCCCGGCCGGGCAGGCCGCTCGTCCACGTCAGCGCGGACCCCAAATCCCTCGCCAAGGGGGCGGTGAAAGAATGGGAGGGTCTCACCATCGGCTCTTTGCTACCCGGCATGCTGGTCAATGCGCGTGTGCGCAATGTGCTGTCTGATGGGCTTCTTGTGTCCTTCCTCACCTACTTCAACGGCACTGTGGACTGCTTCCATCTCAGCCAGGTGACTTCTCTCATTTTGCTACTGAACATCTAGGTGTATCGCACACTGCACGTGGCTTTCAAGGCCTAGTGCCTAGTGCAAGATGGTTGTGCGCTGATGTAGTATCTTTCTGCTCTTACAACTGTGCTTGGCATATATGTGAGACCCCACGGAGTGGGCATTTTTGTTTTGAAGGGTGTCAGTCGAGTACACTCAATGTCTGCTGCTGTCATGATGTCCAGTTCTGTTCTGGTTCTAATCGTATGCATGCCTTGAATAAATTGGCCCAATTGTGCGCATCGCCTTTGCAGCAACCGCCGCCGGCGGACTGGCAGAAGGGGTATGAGGCGGGGGCGAGGGTCCGCGCGCGAATAATCTACGTCGACCCCGTCTCCAAGCGCGTTTCCCTCTCGCTGCTGCCTCACCTGGTCGCCGGCAGCGCATCGCCTGCGCTGCCCCCCATAAACACCCTTTTCGAGGTACTAACACCCTTCTTCCTGGACATTCCTGCTGGGTTGCAGCAAAGACTTGTTGCGCGAGGCCCTTGAATCCCACGGGGCTTTGGTTGACAATATGTTGCCATATGCAAATCTGCACGAGCAAATTGGTCTTTTAAGGCAGAAAGGCAACTGATGGTGAGATGACGTTTGATACAAGGCCTTTTGAAGATTCCAAAGCAGGGCGGTAGCAAAATGCACAATCTTGCACTGTCCTTCGAGTTCCTGGAATGGCCTTGTATTGAGCGTTAAAGCTGCTACACAACTCTGCTGCATGCATCGCAGTGATGTTTCTAGAACTGCATGCAATGCAGTGCCCGTTTCCTCTCATAAATTTACAGCGTTGCTGACGTGTCGATTTTGCTATGTTTGCAGCATTCCATTGTCAGGAGGGTGGATAATGCGCTGGGGTTGCTGCTGGAATTGCGCTCCGAAGAGGACGCCCCTGCAGAACAGGTCCCAGAGGAGGCTGAAGCAGAGGGGACAGCTGGCGGCAAGGGAAAGAAGAAGAAGAAGAAGGGGGGCGATGATAAGAAGCGCGGCCAGGCGCAGGCGCAGCCGAACGCGCCCGCAGGATACGCTCACATCTCCGCAGTGTCCGAGAGCCGCATTGAGAAGCTTGACAAGGTGCGTCTCTTCAACACCATACAGCAAATTGTACCAGTTGGGTTTGGCACAATTTCTGAAACTATTTTCAGAAATTTATTTAGTTTGCACGGCTCCCACTTTGGCTCCCACTTTGGCGCAAGACAACTGGACTGATGCATGCAAGCAGGCAAAGCAATGCTCGCCCTGTGCATGCAACTGCCACATGCTTTGCACAGCACAGGAGCTGGCGTATGGACTTGGGCCTTCCATAGATGTGCACGACTTTGCAAACCAGAAATTCAAATTTCTCACCTACAGTTTTACGTCAGCACTTGATAAATGATCTACCATGCACAGGTGTACAAGGTGGGCAAGAAGGTGGCGGCCCGGGTGATTGGCGCGCGGCCGATGGACGGATTGGCAGTGTGCACTCTGCGAGAGGCGGCTGTGAGGGCCGGCACGATCTCATACGCCGATGTGGCGCCCGGCAGCATCGTGAGCGGCACCGTTGAGAATGTCGAGGACTTTGGGCTCTTTGTCAAGCTCGCCCCCGGCATCAAGTGAGCGCCCAGACAAGCCGTTTCGCATGACTATCAGGTTTCAATCATCTGCTGTGTCATGCTTGATTCTAGGCGGGAGGCTGCTGCAGCACTCTGATAGTTGGGAGTCCTGTTAGGCGTTCGAGGTAGAGTGAGCTTTCTGCATTTATTACATCAGCTTGGAGGCGTAAAATATGCATGTTACTGGAAGGTCACAACATTTGTATGGCGAATTCATGATACTCAGAATGTATGTAATCTGATGGGATTTCATTTGCAGGGCGCTGGTGCCAACAGTGCACATGTCGGACAGCGGGTCGGAGAAGGCTCGCGCGAAGTACAAGGAGGGGCAGAAAGTATCAGGAAGAGTGTTGGAGGTGGATGTGGCTGCGCGGAAGATCACCCTATCGCTGAAAAAGCTGCTGGTCGGCGAGAAGCTGCCTCCTTTTGCCAGCTGGCAGGTGAGCTGGCACTGCTTGTCTGACCGATCTTTGCACTCTGTCGCAATTGTTTGCCCCATGCTCACAGGATTTTGCCAGACTCCCTGCCGGGTGAAATACAACCAATTTCTGTCACCAATGTCTCTATTTAGAAGGTGCATGTGATGATGAGTGCCACACATTTAAAGCATCTGATGCAGGAGCAGCAAGGGAGGACCTGGGAAAGTCAGTCTATTTGCTGAGTCATCGTGCGCTGAGCATGGATGCCATTTGTTACACTGCAAATGCTGTGACTTCCATGGTCCACCCTTTCTGTTGTTGCCTTTGGGGCATGATTTCAGCGAAGGGCAGATATTCCTCAAACCATGTCTGCAAGTTCACAAAGTACAGCAGTCAGCACCTGAAGGGGCTGCGATGGGGGTCTTGCAGGAGGCGGCACAGCCGGGAGCGCGCGCGCATGGATTTGTTACGGGGGTGCAGGAGTACGGCGTTTTTGTGTCTTTCTGCAACGGCGTCCGGGGCCTAGCACCCACGCAGCAGCTGGGCCTGGAGCCCAACCAGGACCCCGCCAAGCAGTTCCCCATCGGCAAGGTATGACTTTCCCTTTCACCTAGGAGTCAGATCCTCTTTTAGTCACCTAGGGGTCATTCTTCTTTTGGTCCTGCTTAGTGGCTGTCTCCGACTATGTTCCACCTGGTGCTGGTCCACGTAGCTGCATCAGCATTCCCCATTGGCTCGGTATGGTTTTCCCTTTAGTGACATGTGAGATCGTTGCTGTGGAGCTGCGTTGTGGCTATCTCCAACCGTATCTGCATCTTGCGCAAGTTCTGGAGTGCATGCTGCAGCAGAGCGTTGGTTGCACGGCCTTCAAGCGTCTTAGTGCACTTTTGACGCTGGAGTGGGTATTTTTCACTGGCGATCTAAAGTGGCTTGTACGCGTTTTCAGCCTCCGCCTCAACAATGCAGGGCAAGATGTATTATCTCGTGCGAACAACACCCAGCTGCAGCAGGCCCTTGTGCAGACTGTGCATAGAGATCTAAAGGTGTGAGGAACCGGGTAGATAAAGCGCGTGTACAGTGATAAGATTACTCCTCTTCACCTACCAGCGGGCTTCATGGCATTGGCCTTTCGTTGCACCTTTTTCAAATTCAAATTCGAAGTGAGAGCGCCGCGCAGACGGTGAAGGCGCGAATGGTGAGCGTGGACGAGGAGCGGCGGCGGCTGCGGCTCAGCTTCGCGCCGAAAACCGCGGCCGACGCGGCGGCGGCCGCCGGCGCAGACCCGATGGGCGGCCTGCAGCCGGGGACCATTGTGGAAGGCCGTATTCGCAGCTTCACCACCAAGGAGGTATGCCTATCCTGTGTGTTATTTCTCGTGCTTACTTTCACGCGTGCATGTTGCCCATGGGCATGCCCTGCATTATCAATGCGAGGGAGTACGATGTTCATGCGGCCATTGATGATTCTTTTGGGTAAAGCCTCACTTGCTGTGCTATACCGCTTTGCTAGCTCCCAAGTGGGCATTGCAAACAATGCAATCTGCGTGCAATTGCACACTCAGGTCGCACTTGACCTATGCCCATTTCTGAGGATACATTTATTGGAAGCATATGTTCAACACAGTCTTGATGAAGGGAGCGTATGCCAATTCCTCAGAATATTTTGTGGTTATTTTCAGGCGGATGGGGAGAGCGTGGCGGCGCAGTACACGATAGAGCTGCGCGCGGGCGAGGGCGTTCCCGGGGCGTCGCCTGTTTTGGCGCTGGGGAGATTAGACGCTGCCCACCTGGCGGACCACCCGGCGGCGGAGGCCGCGCTCTCGGAAGCCCTCGTAGACGGGTCCGAGCTCGGGCCGCTGCTTATTCTAGAGCGGATGGAGGTTAGCGCCAGCCTGACGCATCACTGTTGTAGTCAAAAAGACTCTGACCTGTCAGTCGTGAAGCGAAACACATGAACATTCTGTGGATTCACCTCGTAGACGAATCCGAGCTCGGGCCGCTGCTTATTCTGGAGCAGCTGGAGGTTCCTGCTCACCCTGAGTTTTGTTTCAGAGTAACGCTGTTATGAGTCTTGTGTGATCTGCACCTGTGCTTAGGATCAACGGAGTGACACTGCCCCACATGGATGCTGATGGAACCACAAACCTTTTTCTATTATTTCAGAGTGCTTATCAATGATCAGATGCTTGATGTCGTCAGAAGAGGAGATTGCCTTGTCTTGCTGATCATGTATGGCTTAGTGATCATTAATGAGCAGCCCTCATGGGTTGCAATTGCATGCATGCGGCCGATTAGGCGGGTGAGAGCAAAGTGCATGCATGCATGTGGCATGGCGCTCATTCTACTACTGCTGGAAATGTCACCAATTTATGAGGATATTTGTGCCGTTGCAGAAAGCGGGGATGCTGAGGGTGACGCGCAAGGCGTCCCTGCTGGCAGCTGCCGCGCAGCTGCCGGCGGCCATAGAGGATGTGAAGGAGGGAACGCTGGCGTCCGGCTACGTGGCAAACGTCACTGCAGATGCCGTCTTCGTCCGCTTCCTGGGCAGCCTCACCGGCCGTGCTGGTGTGTTCCCCTCTACCATTACCTCGATTGAACCAGCCTGCGATTTCTTGTTCCTTGACACGGCCAGATGCCAGTGAGCGCTGAAGCCTATGCTTCCTCCTCACTGAAGATCCGCTACAGTATCCTGCACTATACTGCAGCCAGGTTCCCCTCCTGGAAACGGTGAAGGTGACTTCTTCGTGCATGTGCCGGAGTCCATGTCAAAGCGCCCCACTTGTCAGATACTGTTGCAGGGTGAGCTCGAGCATGCAGACGAAATACTAAGCTGTGTATTAATACCTGCACAGGCCTGGCACTTAGAACTGTATAGTCCATACCGCAAGAATGTACGGTACCTGGAACATACGGCAAGACTGACTCTGCGTAGCCTCTGACAGCAGCAAAGTAGTCTGATTCCAAATGGCCTGACTTTCTCGGACATCAGCAAGTGTGTCAACTTCAGCATGCGTGCAGTGCCGAGCGCTGACCTCTGATGTGTATTTTGCGCAGGCCTGGCACAGCTGGCGGATCAGTTTGTGAGCGACCCGGCGCGGCACTTCAGCGAGGGCCAGAGCGTGCGCGCGGCGGTTGTGACCGTTGATTTGGCGAAGCAGCGGTTCACGGTGGCGCTGAAGCACTCCCTGACAGGGGCGCCCGACGCGGCGTACGCGCGTTCCCTCTTCGCCGACCTCGAGACTGCCGAGCGCATCCGGTGCGGCCGCATAAAAAGTGGTGTAATTTGAGATTTGAGCTTGAAGATCTGAATCTTCGTTAGGCAGTGCAACTATTGGTCAAATCCGTGCACGCACATTCCCTCTTTGCCGACTTCGAGGCCGCAGAGCAGCGGCCACCTTCCGCACACAAATTTTAAATCAATCGCTTTTGGCCAGCCTGTTTGCAGCTGTCTTCAGATGCATTCAAGATTATCTCGTGCCTACTTGGTGAGTTCGACAAGCCAGAGGAGCACTATTTAGCTGGCGTTGTCTTCTGTTTGCTTGGCAAGCCACCACATAGGATGGAGTTGACCTGACATATGTGGGTTAGCGCCATAGGTTGGGGCCTGTAGTCGACTGTGTATGCCGGGTCTGCTGGGATCTTGAGCAGCATATCAAGAAGATGCAATATCAGCAAACCAGCACGAAATGCATGCGCAATGCGGAACGGGCTCCAACTTGTGGCTCTTGCCCTGGCATCCAAGAAGACCTTACATGGCACCCTTGACTCCAACGGAAGGAACCTGAACTGGTGGCTTGCCACGTACCTTTCAGTCGGCTACCTTTGACAGGGATGCCCACTTTGCACCCCAACCGCTGACCACCACCTGAGCCCTTGGCTTTCAGAACGCGTTTAAAGCTTGAGCATGAGAGTGATGGCAATGGGGCTGAACTCGATGCTTGCGCCTCATCAGAAAGGCACATTCTCAAATGGAGCTTGAGAACGTTGAACAGGACAATAGCGACGGCTCTCTGACGGCGCGCTGTAACGCGAGCAGGAACGCAGCGGAGCCCAGCGTTCAGTCTCATTGTGCATGGAAGGCCTGCGGGCTGTGAAGCACATCTCTACTCCTCCGTTCAGGAATTGCATTTTGTAGTGTAATCTTGCGTCAGAGTTTAGAATTTCACGCATCTAGGATTTAGGATTTAGAATTTATGTTAGTATTTAAATGATAGAATATAAATATAGAATGTAAAGAAAAGCCATTAAACAATCATAGCATTGAAGTGTCTTTTGGGCTCGAGCAGGAACGCTGCGGAGCCCAGCGCGGAGCAGGTGAACTGGGCTGAGCTGGCGATCGGCGGCCGCGCGGCTGGCGCCGTGCACGACGTGAAAGAGTACGGCGTCGTGTGTGACCTGGACGCGCATGCTGACGTCGTCGCTCTCGCTGCCCCCGAACAGGTGGGGATTTTAAGGGTTTGGTGTTCAGGGTTCAGGGGTGTATAATCTCATAACAATTTTGGGGGCGCATGCCGGCGTCGTTGCTCTCGCTATCCCCAAGCAAGTGTAGGTATCGACCAATCAAGGGTGTGTGACCTCTCAGCGTTTTGGAGGACTGCAAATTTGTATAGACGTCGCATGCATAAGGGTTTGGTGTTTAGGGTTCAGGGGTGTATAATCTCTCAACATTTTTGAGGACGCATGCAGACGTCGTTGCTCTCGCCACCCCCGGCCAGCTGGGGGTTTTGATACTACAAGGGTGGATGACATTTCAGGTTTTTTATGGACTGCAGGACGGTGACTGACACAAACCACGTGGGGTTAGGGTGAAACCTGCATCATGAATGCTTGATTCACCTTTACTCATCGCCATACACTTTTCTTGCGCCAAGGAATTTTGAATTTGTTTGGTATGCACTTTGTCACCCAACGCTTCAGGATGCAGAGCCATCACCACCACCCGTGGTTGGCGTCATGTTCCTGAAAGCATACCTTCTGCAAATTAGGGTGTCTTTTTGTATTGTCTTGGGGTTAGAAGTGCCCAAGCCACGCTGCGTTTCTAGCGCCGTCCCTCTGGTCCCCATCTTGGCAGGCCTGATCTGGGTACTGACGGCACTCCATGCTCTAGTTTCGTTTTTAGGTTTAAAGTTGCCGCAGGTGGAAGGTGAGGCGACAACGGGCACGCGCATCAAGGGCCGGATTCTGGACGTCAACAAGAAGGACGGCATCGTGGATCTCACCCTGAAGGCGCCATTAGTCGCTGGCGCACCCAAGAAGGCCACCGGCAAAGCCGCCAAAGCAGCCCTGCCGGAGGTGACTCACCTCGTTTATAAATTTTACAAAATCTGTGAACTGAGCAGATCCGCTTCTTTCCAAGCTGTTGCTCCCTCGGATGTTGGAATCATGAACATGACCTTTGATGCAAAGCCGTCTGAGCATGTTCAAGTGGTTACTGCTCCTAGAGTGGCGCAAGCTTTGCAATGCGTGCATCAAGACGTTCGTGGAATTTTCTGCATCTCGTTGTAACGCTTGCACCACTTCAGGAGAGTGTCCACTTGGGTGTACTATTGGTAAATATGAAGGAAGACAACAAGAGTGCACGCTGAATGGATTAAGGGTTGAAGACTGAAGATTGTCTGTCAGGTGGGAGCCAAGGTGGAGGCGGTGGTGGAGTTAGTCAAGGATGACTACCTGGTCCTCAGCCTGCCAGCTCAGCAGCAGACCATCGCCTTTGCAGCCACCAGCGACTTCAACCTCGGCAGCCGAGCCCACAACAGCCGTCAATTCATCCCCGGGCAGAAAATTCTGGCTGTCGTTGTGGAACAGGCCTCTCCAGAGAACGGTGCGCCCGCTTCTGTCCTGCTCAGAATACTATGTTGAGCTATTGAGCACACAGACGTCCTGGAATATCATAATACTGCGGTTTTCCAGCAAGATGGGCAGTGCATAGAAATATGAGTGTGAGCTTCTGGGGATCTTTGCGCATGTTGTAATGCAAGTGGCTTGCGCCCGCTGCTGAACAAGCTGCCAAGACTTCCACCCGACAGCACTGTCGAAACCGCCAATCTTGTGCTATGACGTAGTCACAGTTGCCCCAGCTTTCAAGGCAGTGACTGCAGTGATATCTATGATGTCTCCAATCCTCTTCTGAATGCTCTTGTTGCCTGAACAGGCGGACGCACAATTGTGCATGTGCCGCTTGTCAGTGACGCACCTGCGGCTCCCCGGGAAAAGCGCGAGCGCAAGCCGGCCAAGATTCCGCCCGGCACCATCGTCGCCGCGAAAGTGACCAACATGCATGCCACGCATGCTGGCGTCGAACTTGAGAGCGGTGCGCAAATCTTGTCTATTTTACTCGCCTATTTTACTCGAAGTTCAAAGTCAGCATAAAGCCTTGCCAATTTGCCAATTTAGCCTTGTGAAACTGCTGGCAGATTGTCTCATCTGTTCTAGACACTGTCCTCTCTGAAATGATTATCTAGGACTGAGACTAAAGCAGATATTGAACACCTAAGCATAATTCTCTCATCTCTAGTCATGTGCAAGCAGTGCTGTGCTTGCCTTAGAAAGCCATTCCTGCTCTGATCTATCGATGCAAGCCCTGTAAGGGCAGGGATGGGGCTCAGGTTCCACATTAAGAGACCCATCTACCGGAGTCAGCACCATGAATCCGCACCCAATGAAAATTGTAATATTTTTACATGCCCGCAAGCAGTTCGCGCAGCCCCGGTGGTTTTTTTGGTGTTCCCGCAGCATTTCTGTCTAATAGTTTCGGCATTTCGGTATTTTTGGCCATTGAAGGTTCGTGCCTTGCGAGGCAATGCAGCGCCAGGGCTACATCACATAATCTGAATATCGAGCATGTAGCCTGAGCTTGTCTTTCGTTACAACAGGCGCGAGGGGACGAATACACATAACAGAGATGGAGGATGGTTCCGCCCCTGCCACCATGACCAGCCCCCTCGAGCGCCTGAAGGCCGGGGACTCCGTCAAAGCCGCTGTGCTGGGCTTGGTCCCCACCAAATATGTGAGAGCCTCTCTCGCCACTTGACCTGCAAATAGGCATAGCACAACAGGCATAGGCTCGTGCTTGTATGCTTCTCGCTGAAAGAGGTGCAAGGCAGATTCTCAGCATGAGGCTGGTGCCCCTTATCTCATGACTGGGTTCTGGAAGACGAGAGGAGTTCTCATGACTGCACCCTTATCCTCTTTATGACATGCAGCCAGCGCAAGACCGTCAGCACAAACAGCAACCACGAACTGTCATGTGAGAAAACAGCGTCGTACTTTGTTTTTTGAGATTGCTGGTGTTTGTGTGGGTGCAGGGGCGCAACCATGGTCTGCTGGAGCTGAGCCTGCGGCCGTCGCTGGTGGCGGCTGAGAAGGGAGCGCCCAAGCCTGGCATGCTCTCAGTGGACGACCTGCAAGAGGGGCAGACCGTCAGGGGGTGAGCCTTCCTCTCCCAGTAAATGATGATTGCCTGTCCCACAGAAAAATGGTGCACCTTTTGTACGTCTGCATTAGTGTTTATTCAGACAGCCTGTGCTTTCCCATATGACCACTGTAAACGCAAAAAAATAACCTGCCTGCAGGGTCATATGTAGAACACACGAGTGTAGTTTGAGCTCGCTGTGACTCAAACGAAACAAAACGTGGCATGCCTAAGAGATGTTGCTCACATCCTCCCATTTTACGAGTGGAGTTCAACTTTTAGGGAACGGTTTTTCAGGCACTGGGACAATTAGGACCTGTGCCATAGGTCCAAAATCTGCTTGCTCACTCTGACTTCATTTTGGTGCCCGGGGGCAGGTATGTTCAGGAGACGGCGCCGGACTGTGCCTGGCTCGTTCTCTCTCCTGCCCTGCGTGGACGGCTGCATGCGTTGGATTCTGCCGATGATGTCACCCATCTCGCAGCGTTCGGCGGCCGCTTCACTGTCGGCCAATCCCTGCGCTGCAGAGTTGTGCAGGTGTTGTCGGGAAGGACAATTGGAATGACTGTGTCACTGAAGTTTTGTGTGTTCTTTTTCCTCATTATCTTTACAGGGATCGCTACTGTTCCAAGCTACTGTCCTTTCAGATGATGGCGTCAGCTGTTTGGCTTTGTTTGAAGAGAGCCTGCTGCTTGCATGCATCCTCTACTCAGTGAGAGCCCTCAGTGTACTGTCTGTCTTCCATTTTTGATTGATCTGTGTTACGTGACTTGGGGCTCGCGAAATCTCTCTTCTCACTATAGCGGCTGAATATGTGTAGGTGGACAAGAAGCGGGGCCAGGTGGACTTGTCACTGAGGGAACCCGGCGCAGCTTCCGCCAAAGTGGAAGCCGGCGCTCTGGTGAACGGCCAGATCACCCACGTCTCAGGTGCACCCCCCTCCTGCTATGCTTACTTTGAGCAACATTTCACCCCCTTCCTTTTGATGTGTGCTATTGCATTTCTACGTGCTGCACAGATGCAACGTGCACTCCTCAGTGTGCTTCCCAGTCGCAGTGTGTGCCTTCCTTTCTGAACGTGTTGCAGCACAGAAGACTTGCTAGCAATGGCACGTGACACAGCGCACTCCTAGTCCTATATTTGCATTTGCGAACACAAGATGCACCATGTTTGAGTGGCAAATTTCACATGACAAAGAAATTGTTGCCTGTTCAGGCGCGGGAGTCAGGGTGCATCTTGCAGGGCACGCCTCGGGCCACGTGGCAATTACAGACATCCACGACGGCTTCGTGGAGAACGCCATTGAATCCCTCAAGGCCGGGGATTTTGTGCGATGCCGCGTGCTTGGGCGGGCTGAAGATAAGGGCGCTGAGAAAAGTACCAAGGAAGGAACAGGTGCACTTTGACCCGCCCTTTGCTCCGACCTTGTTCTTCATCCACTTTAGTTTAGGGTTTAGGGTTTAGGGAAGGGGCCTCTATAGTAATAATTTTTCATGGAGAATGCAATGGTGGATTTAGGGTCTAGGGTCGATGAAGGGTCGAAAGAAGTACATAACACAAAGTGGATGAAGTCTAATGCCAGCGCACCCCGTGCTTGGCTTTTCAACGAGATATCCAATACGCGAGTTATGTCGTGCTCAGTAACTCACAGCGTTAAATGTGTCTGACTGAGCTTTCTGTGCCTGTTGAGGAGGTACCCAAGTAGCTCTTTGTATGTCTAAAGATTTTTGGGATGTGTTGGCTTGGGCCTATGGTGGCGGACTGCAAAATCATTACAGGATATTACAAAACTCCACAAGATATTCAGACTTAAGGATTAACAATGGGATGCAACGCCTGCATTCTTGCTTTCCAGCCTTCCCTTCCCTTGAGTCGAGGGTGTAAAGAAGGGATGTGTTCCGTGCAGAGGGTGCTCAGGAGGCGGTGTGGCAGCTGTCGCTGCGGCCGTCGCAGGGGGCGTCGCGAGGGGGCGTTGCCTCTGCGGATGCGGCGGACGACGTGGCTCCGGAAACATTTACCCTTGCAGACCTCAAGATCGGGCAGCAGGTAGGAGGAAACATATCCCAACTTTTATTGCTCGCATTGTTATCTTGCACAGATTGTAAATGGACAGTATGGTCCCCTGCAGCCTGCTGTCAAACTGCAAACAAGCGAACTTTCCTTTTAGGATCTCTAGCAAAGGCAGCCAAACAGTGATAACTATCTTTTTGGTTCCACCAATCATTCTGGGGCATCGTTGTTGGACATGAGCAGAGCTGGCCAGACACCGCGTGAATGCGCAACTCGCAACTCTGAACCTTGAAGAAAGAGATCAAGCGAGCAGGCCTGCGAGAGCCTTTTGCCAGCAATCCTTGTGAACACAAAAATTTTCCCGCATGCATGTCAAATTCTGGAACGCAAGGTTTTGATGAGATCTTGTTGTTTGGGCAACAGGTGCGCGGCTATGTGAAGGGCGTGAGCAGTGCTGGAGCGTTTGTGGCTCTGGCTCGGGACATGGAAGCTCGAGTGAAGCTGAACAACCTGGCAGACGGCTATGTGGAGGACCCCAAGACGGCCTTCCCACAGGGCAAGCTTGTGCGAGGCCGCATCCTCGCCACCGAGCACAACAGGTGAGGCTTTCTGTCTTCTTGGCCTGTGTTGGGCCTGGTACTCTGTATAAAATGGACTCGACTGGTCATGGCTTTGTGCATGCTGTCTTAGCAGCGCAATAATGGCACCTGGAAGCGGGGGCTGGCATTCCTTTTTCAAATGCTCATTTGAATGCAATCATCCTTGAAAAATTCTAGTCATGACCCGTGGCGCAGGTTTGAACTGTAGCTGAAGAGCAAGGGCTGGCATCCCAAGGACGCACTCTTGTGGCAGACACTGATTTGTCTGCGCAGGCGATGAAGAGCAGGGGCTGGCATTTTATCTTGCTTCTCTATTAATTAGATCATTCTTGATATATCTTGTTGTTCACGCTGGCGCAGGATCGAGCTGTCGCTGAAGAGCAAGGGGTGGGCGACGCTGGAGGACTTCACCGAGGGCCAGATCGTGCGCGGCCGGGTCCGCCGGGCCGAGAAATTCGGCGTTTTCATACGGATCGACGACAGCGCCGTTACGGGCATGGCCCACATCAGTGAGGTGGCGGACGAACGCGTGGATGACCTGCCCTCCATGTTCAAGCCCGGACAGGGTACGCGCAGCTTCTCGCCTTGTCATCATTACTAACCACTCCATGACTGCATGGCGGGTGGGCACCCGGTGATTATGTTCAATAAAAGGCAGATTGAGGGAAGCTCCTTGAATTTAAATTTCTTTGTAGTTGGCTGACAAATGCGGATTGTCTTCATTGCCTGGTGAGTGGAGGTATGCACGGAAATCTTACGCCGGGGCAGGGCGCGTGCTGCTCTTTGCTTTGGTCAAGGGTGACTACTGATGAAGCCGGCATCGAGAAAGGGTGTTTGAATTTCCCCGCGCTCACTGCCACCTGCCGGGGCAGGGTGTGATCAGCGAGCGCCTACTCTGCGCTGGCAGGTGGACTTGAAGCGTGCGAGTCGCATACCCACCCTGTATGCTGATACATTGAAGCGCCTCTCACTGGTGTTGCATTCTCTCCTGTGCACTGCGCTGCGCGATGACAAGGGATTAAGAATGAATGTTTTTAGGACATGCAAGCATTTTTTTATCAACTGGGGTGTCTATAAAACCCTTCCATCTGCGCAAGCCGGTCAACGGCTAAAATCTCACCATCTACTGTCTACTATTTGCCTCTCTGCATGGGTTTTGGGGCGGTTCTTGAAGTCATGTGCTGCTTGATTGAGGCTTTGATTTTATGTGCAGGTGTGCGCGCAAAGGTGCTGAGCGTGGACGCCGAGACGCAGCGGCTGTCGCTGGGGCTGAAGCCGTCCTACTTTGGCGACGATGACGAGGACGGGGAGGAGCCAGATCAGGCGCGGGAGGAGCAGGGAACGCCTGCGGAAGACGACAATGACGACATCGATGCTGAGGTCTTGGAGGCGATGGATGACTCATCCGAAGAGGAGGATGACTGGCGCGCCGGGGCCCAGATCCTGGACGGTGAGTTTTAATTCCCTTTTCAAATCAAACATTATGTGCACCTGCTGGCTTCAGATGCACTTTTAATGTAGAGGAGCAGCACATATGCGGTGCAGCCATGATTGCTTATCGTGCGGTTATGTATACAGTGTACAATACATGGTAGATGGACATTATGGTGCGAGAAGCTGTCAGCATGCAGGACCTTATCTTGCCCAGTGTTCAACATCACTGCATGTTCCCACTGTCTCAAAGAAGTGGCGGAGCCTGTTGATAGCTATTGTTATCATTTGCATAGATTTCTGTTGGGAGGAGGCGCTAGCGTGAATTAATGATGAAGTGTCTGAGGCAAGTGCATGTTCCAGGGGATGGGAGCGACGTTTCAGAGGGTGACGAAGAAGTAGAGGAGGAGGAGAGCAGCGAAGCAGCAGAGGCTGACAGCGAGGATGCTGACATGGATGAGGCTGACATCAGCGATGACGTCGATGAGGAGCCACCCGCAGTCGGCGCTGCCGGGGATGAAATCAAGGGGCGCAAACGCTCGGCAGCAGACGCAGGCATCTCTGCTGGTAAGTGACATGTACCCGAGTTTTCTCTATGAGCTATTTCTCTATATGTTAGTTCTGCAAAGCATTCAGTGTGTCTCCTAAAGAAGTAGACACATGTCAGGCGCTCTGGAAGACGCCATAGTATCTAATCCGAACCCTTTTATTTTTGCTCTCTATGTGCAGTGTCCGAGGTGCATCATGTTATGTAACTCAGTTTGGGTTCATAAATGTGCACAGCAGAGGTGTTGGTGCTAGCATTTGCTGACTGGGTGTCATGTGGGCAGATGAGCCTGATTTGGAGCTGGGCTTGGGCGAGGGTGTGGGGTGGATGGAGGAGGACGCCAGCGCAGATGCTGCCAAGTCAGGCGCAGATGGTATGTTTCAATTATCTTAGCAAGGATGAACGCAGAAATTGAAAGATCTTGAGGTCGTCGAATAAGTGGTCACAGAATTTTTTGTGGTCGCCATTTAGATTGGTCTTGTAGGTCTGTCAAATGGTGTCTCGGCAGACACTAGGCCGTCTTTGCCTGGGACAGATCTATACTGTGCACTGTGAGCGATGAGATTGCAAAAACATGTCAAGGGACTGCAAGTGACGGCCAGCTGCATGTGCAGGCAATGACGTGGCGGCTGACAGGGCGCTGACTAAGCGGCAGCGGCGGCGGCAGAAGGCGGAGGAAGAGGAGCGGGTGCGCGCGGCCGAGCTGCGACAGCTGCAGCAGCCGCCGCCCGAATCTGAAGTCGACTTCGAGCGCCTGGTCAGATGTCTTCCTCTTGTTCGGACACAATTAGGCTTGGAAGTCTCAATTATGCTGCTTGGCGGAAATGCATTTGATTGCCTGGTCCCTTGATGGACTGAACACTGTGTCTGTTATGTGAATGTCTCAATACCCATTAGCTGGGACAGGTGATGCCAGCACCTGTTGCAGCCACTGTCTGTGGCATTCAAAAGACCGCCATGTTGCCTTTTCTGGCTTTTGTGGTCCTGCGGTGGCTTCGATGTGTCACTTTGTGGTTTTACATGTTATTGCGTCAGTCAAGGGAAGATGCTCATGTGATGTTTCCATGTGAAGGTGCTCGAGTCACCCAGCAGCAGCTACGTGTGGATCCGCTACATGGCATTCCACATGGGCGTCGGCGAAATCGACAAGGCCCGCGGCGTGGCCGACCGCGCCCTCAAAACCATCAACTTCAGGTGTATATCACTTCTTTTAGCCCTTCCCTTGTGGTCAAGTGAGCATGTTACTGCACTTCAAGTGCCTATTACCTCCTTTTCATTCCGTCCCGTGTGTACAAAATGAGCCAAGTGAGCAAAGTTTACTGGATGGCATGAACTTATCTGCAAAGTGACACATGCATGCAAAGCGCCACAGAAAACAGGGACCTTTGTCGGGTCATATCCTCCCAAGGCCGTGAGACTGCTTCTCACGCTTCCACGCTCCTGCAAATGCATCGCTGCTCTCTGCCCTGGCCCTTCTTTCGTGTTGCTGCTGTGGCAGCAACATGAAAACTCTCGAATCGCTCTAGCAGAAAGCTCTAGAAGTGTGAAGCACATACTGGTCCAGGAACGAAAGTATTCGGTGAGCGGCATCGACCAGGACTTGAATTTTGAATTCGAATTCGAACTTGAATTCGAATTTGTACAGGGAGGAGAGGGAGAAGCTGAACGTGTGGGTGGCGTGGTTGAATCTGGAGAACCTGCACGGGTCGCCGCCGGACGAGGCGCTGATGAAGCTGTTCCAAAAGGCGCTGCCGCACACCGACCAGAAGAAGCTCTACCTCGCACTGCTCACCATCCTCGAACGCTCTGCGCGGGTATCAAGCCTTTTATATCTATATCTCCGTCACCCTCACAATAGTCGCGAGGGCCCTTATTGCCACCCGTAGAGTAATCGCAACCAGCCCCAGGTTCTCGACACCGCCGGTCGACTGTGAGTTCGCGCACAAGTCCGGCTAGTGCTAGCTGTTCCAGTAATTTGTGACATGATGAGCTCCGTTGCTGCAGCTGGAACCGCCACAGGGACATGCATGCAAATCTGGCTCACTGTTTCTTACCCTTTCTTGCAACTCTGCTGGCTCTGACGCTGGCGTCCCCACTCTTGTGAAGCAATTAGAGCGCGAGTCCCCTGTATGTCATGTTGATGGAGATTGTGCCCACACCAGGATGAGCTGACTCAGCAGACGCTGCGCACGATGACGCGCAAGTACGGGGCCAGCGCCAAGGTGTGGCTGCGCGCTTACGGACTCGACCTGGGCCGTAACGACGGGAATGCCGCGAGACGGACGCTCGACCGCGCCATTGGAGCCCTGCCGGCACGCAAGCACATCAAGGTGGGGCGCATTCCCTGGGCTCTTTAGAATGTGATCTGCCCATGAATTGGTCTGCAATGTAAGCTTGGGATCAAGGTGGGGTCACTGCACACCTGCACATGGCTTTGGAGACTGCAAGGCCATTTGCAGCCCTCACTTCTAAGAAAAGGTTTGAGTAGGTTGATTTAGTGCCGGAAAGCAGATTATGGCGAATGCTTTTGCCAGCTGAGCGTGTTTGGCTGCTTTTGCGATAATGCCGAATGGCTATTCAGCACTCCCTCTCCTGTAGAAATTGAATTACTTGCTGTGAAGGGTCCGGACGGAGGACACCATGTGATGGAATAGCCTGAAAAAATCAAGAGTGAAAGGGGAAATAAGATTGATAAAGATTGCTGCTGTGCTGGTCAGGTGCTGAGTCAGGCGGCGCTGATGGAGTTCAAGGAGGGTGACCCGGAGCGCGGCCGAGGAGTGTTTGAGGGTATCCTGCGCAACTACCCCAAACGTCTCGACCTCTGGAGCATCTACCTCGACCAGGCATGTGCCTTGCTCACAATTTTGGATCGTCTATGTTGCTGCTGTTTCTTAGTCTGCATGCATTAAGTGTTGGACACAGTGCCAATTCAATAATCAGTCCTTACCTCAGGCTGAGTCAATTGCAATCCCAGGACTTTGCCAGATTCAGATACATTGGGGGATTTCTCTTCGCAAGCTCTGACACTTAGGCAACATCGAAGAAAACTATCACGGTCGTGCCAAGGTTGCTTCACAGTTTGTTTGGAGATGGCAAGGTCCTGCTCGATGAAAGTGATTTTCAATGAACGTAAACGTCCTGAAAAGAAGAGCATGGTTGGATCGATTTGTGCAGTTTCAGTGCATGACCGGCCCTCGACATGCGCAGGAGATACGCGCGGGAGACAGGCAACGGGCGAGGAGCCTGTTTGAGCGCGCAACGCACCTGTCGCTGCCGCCCAAGAAGATGAAATTTCTGTTCAAGCGCTTCCTTGACTTTGAGAAGACCCATGGCGATGCGGCCGGTGTTGAGCATGTCAAGCAAGCGGCCAAGGAGTATGTCGAAGCCAATCTGGCAGACTCATGATGTGAAGCGTATAGTCAACTTTGTGAGCCGGGAAGAAGTCTTAGACACATGCGGGTTCAAAAGAGCGCGAGCAAGTGCTTAGATGGGTGTTTCAGAACTGCTGTAGCCTAGGTGATTTGGAATAAGAGAGAGGTTATGCCGGGCCGAAGGCGTCGCGGTGTGTGTTCAGCTGTGGGAAAGGTGTTGGGCAATGTGATTTGCCCAATGCATGAATGCAATTCTAAAGAGCGTGGATTGCTTTAATGGGCACACTACGATCTACTTGGACACTTTGGATCAAGGTCAATGGCCACTCCTTTCCCAGGCATGGGGCTTTTTGAAGGATGCTGGCATGCGTTGCTAGACATTGCATATCAGTAATTACTTATAAGCTTCTGCAACAATTTCATTGCACTCCAACCACCACTAGCGCTAACCTCTAGCTTAGGCTCAATCGCAAGCATTGGCTGTCCCTTCATGGCATGCGTAAATCTGGAAGCATGAAGCACTCTGCAAGCTATTATGCACCAGCACACAACATCTTCACGTTGGAAACGGCGTTCTCAATAATCTTTATGTTGCCAAAGGAGAATTTGCTCACACGGCTGCCCTGGTAGTTGAGCTGCGCACTGTTGACGTTAGCTTGTTGCTTCCCTTCAGGCTGTATGCGCACTTCTGCTGGGCGACCAGACTGACCTGGGTGCTGCGTGATCCGAGCTTTCTGCTTGTTCCGCTTGCGCCGCGGGTTCTTCTTCGGCTTTTTGTGTCTCTTGTGAGGCTGCGCAGGTGCCGGGGCTGGAGCCATTGATGGGCTGGAAAAGTCTGCAGCTCGCATGGACGCCAAAGGGGGTGCCGATATTGGTCCACCTTCCAAAGTGGAAGGTGCAGGAGCAGCAAATGACTTAACCACCGTAGCTTCAGGAGCTTGGGAAACCTCAAATTCTGACTCTTCCGGGTCTTCGGGATCTGGGTCTCCTGTGTAGATGTCCATATTAAATGAGTCATCAGCATTGGCACTCGAGCTTGTGTGTCCTGATGGACCTGATCCTGCGGCAAGGCCAAGTGCCACACACAAGAAGTGCTGCCCGTCTTCAGAGCGCAGGTACCAACTGACAGGGTCTACGGCTTGAAATACTGTCCCGTCTGCTTCAAAGTCAGGGTACTGGAGACTGTACTGATCTGGATCTTCATCTCTTGGCTTGAACAATGGTGAGGCTGCCAGCTGAGACGGCTCAGATACCGATTGGTCAGCAATTACATCGCCATAGAGCGCGACAGGTTTTGCTCCAGCATTTGCGCTGTAGACCGCTGGCAGATACACTGTTGCAACTGTCTCAGGAATGACTGTGCATTCCTGCAGCCTCCTCCTCACTCTGCCTTCATGACCTTTCTCTGCTTTGACTGGGTCAGTTTGTCGTTTAGGACCGTTGTCTTTAATTTCTTTCAAGGTTATCTTATCAGGACTATCTACAACAAGGTCTGGCACGGAGACTGTGTCAGAGCTACCGATGATGTCACAGCCCTGGGAGGCAGTCAGCGTGCTGCATGTGATGAGGACAGTGGCAGCAAGGAGCAGGGCCAACGACTTCATTGGAGGGGATGTCTGACAATATTCTGGCGCTGGCTTGGCCCCTGTCAAAGCATTTCTAGAGTCAGAGCATAGTGATGGACAAGATTGATACAGGATGAGTGTCGTGTGCCTGCACTTTGTGGCAGTCTCCTGCGCGGGACTGTGTAAATTTGTGCTGTATGCTTTCGGTCAGCTTTAAGGCCTAGAATCGCAGGACAAACGTAGAAATGTACATTTTGTTATAAGATTGGTCTAAGCTGAGGCGATCACCTTTGAATTTGGGCCGCACAGCGAGGCCCCGTCCTATGATGACGGCGTGGAAAAGAATGACCTGCGATGCAAGCTGGTCTTCAGACTCAAATTCTTTCGATTCTGCTTCTTCAATTGAGTTCCACCTCTTCTTTGAGTCATCGACGCTGATTTAGCAGGGTCCCCGCGACATACAGCATCTCATGTAACCCCGTTGACGCTGTGTCACACCCGACGCGCAAAGTGTCTACCTACAAGTAATGCGTCTATATATAGGTATTGAATTGTATGTGGCGTGTGAATGCACATAATAAAGCTAAAAATGCCATTCAAATGTCCGGGCCCCAGCAGCATTCTTTAAGGAGCCAGTCAGACTGGAAGTCCTTCGAAGTTGACCGCGCTCACAATAGTAACATGGTATGAGCAATAAAATTTTGATCCTTCATGTACGGTTGCGGTATCTCTGGGTCCTGCAAACCTGCTTGAGTCCCGTCAAGTAGCCGATTATGCAGTGGGGTTACAGGCGCACTTGTCTCGTCAGAACACGCAACGAACACGCAACTCGCTTGCTGATGTGCAACAATATTTTCTCTGGAGCAGCCGATGATCCACTCCCTCTTCCCCCGGTGAAGATTTATTGCTCCGCTTGAGATCCGCGACCGAGGGTCTATCTTCCATAAATTTACTGATAGAAATATATAATAGGTTACCCAAGGGTGGCGGGCAGCTTCCCTTGCAGAAGCAATTCAGAACGAAACAAAGATGATAGTGTGTCCCAGTGTTCGAGCAAGCTTTAGGTGTGCACCGAGCTATGCTGTTGCGATTGATTACCCAGTGCTACTCTAGTTGCAGTTCCTTTCTTAATCCATGGTCAGCTCACCAGTAACGGCCGCGCTACCGCAGCAGTGACAGTATTACAATGACGAACTTCCATGCATAGAAAGCTTCGCATGCCCACGTCCTTGGTGTGGTGATCTAATTCACAGTGCATGAATGCAATTCTACAGGGCGTGGATTGCTTTGATGGGCACAAGTAATTTTACTAGTAACTTACTTATGATAGGGATAAGCTTCCAGATGTGAGCTTGGGAAGATTCTCACTTCCGTGCACTGCTCCGGCCACAAGCCCTCGTTGCCCCAGTCCGCTGACAGGGCCCAAGAGGGCCATGCAGATGGCCTCATACTGCTCACTGAACTCGTGCGCACTGGCCAGCACAGTCTGGGACTCCATTTCCACGGCTTGCAGCACATTGCGCTGACCAATGGGTGTCAGCATGTGGATCGCAGGATTGTCCTGTACAGCCTCTTGTTCACCGGGCAGTAGTGCATGTCTACACAGAAAGCCATGTCATCCGTAAGAAGCCCATTATTGTACGTAGTGCTCATGCTAACTCCACATTCTCAGAAGGACTGGACCACTTATCAGTTTGCCGGGGGCATGTATAGGCCAAACTTTGTCAATTTGTCAGAAGGACTCTAAAAGATTACCAAAGGTACATTGGGGAGCTGAAGGTGCTCACGTGCTGGCCTGCAGGATGGTTGAGCATTGCAGCTCGCCATCCAGCTCGGCCATAGATGTGCTACACGAGCCCCCTGAGAATTTTACACGCATTACACGCTCGTGT
>JADEYI010000897.1_pt1 | contig 29549 bp, 24 predicted proteins | sample 8542331 | NCBI WGS metagenome assembly JADEYI01 (sample SAMN16510988, study PRJNA670497) | mine drainage metagenome | isolation source: biofilm near Copperflume 1 | place: Germany: Marsberg coppermine Kilianstollen | collected 2018-02 | reverse complement strand
CGGCGAGAATTGCACTTCAGCAATGACTTTACCCATTGTACCACCTCTCGGCTTCGCAGCCCTATTACCCGGCGGATACGCCAGAAAGCAAATCCTCGGACGATATAGTCTGTGCCTGGGGTGCGATCCTCTTGATAAGCCCTGTGAGGACCTTGCCCGGACCAACCTCTACAAATGTAGTAACACCCTGGTCCGCCATGAATTGCACCGACTCGACCCAGCGCACCGGGGAATATGTTTGCTCTTCGAGGAGCTTGCGTATCTCGGCGGCACCCGACATGGGCCTGGCTGTGACGTTCGCGATCACCGGCGTCTGTGGGTCGGCAAAGCGGGTCTGCGCTATATGCTTGCCGAAGGGCGAGGAGATAGAACGCATCCACCGCGAGTGGAAAGCCGCGCTCACCGCCAGAGGAACAGCACGCCGCGCTCCGCGCTCTCGCGCCAGAGCCTGCGCCTTTTCCAGAGCATCTACAGGCCCGCTCAACACCACCTGACCGGGTGCATTAATGTTGGCGAGGTCAACCCCTGTTAGCTCGCAAATTTCGCCCACCTGGTCCTCAGCGAGGCCAATAATTGCCACCATGCCCGTAGGTTGCCCTAGCATGGAGCCTGCTTCCTGCATCAGCTTGCCGCGCTCAGCCACCAGAGTTAGCGCGTCCTTGAAGGCCAGCGCACCGGCAGACACTAACGCCGAGTACTCGCCGAGGCTGTGGCCCGCCACAAAGCCGGCGAGATCATACTCACCCGGATAGCGCAGGCGCAGGCTGTAAAGATGCGCAATCTCGGTTGCAAGCAAAGCAGGCTGGGCGTGGACCGTTTGCTGCAACTCCTCAGCAGGCCCGGAAAAGCAGAGATCAGAGATTGAATAGCCAAGAACCATATCAGCCAGCCCGTAAAGCTTGCGCACGCGAGGGTAGGCATCGTATAGAGCCTTGCCCATACCCACTGCTTGCGAGCCCTGCCCTGGAAAAACCCAGGCCACATTGGCGTTTGCGCTACCTGTAGGCACCATCTATCACACCTCAAATGAACAACAAGTACTAAAGACTACCGGCCCCTATCCCCGTCTGTTCCCCACTTGACGACAGAGGCCGCGCTCGTCAGCCCTGCGCCGAAGGCGACAAAAAGCAGGTTGTCGCCCGGCTTTACGCGCCCCCGCTCAACGGCCTCACAGAGGGCAATAGGAATGGAGGCGGCAGAGGTATTGCCGTACTTGTCTATGTCTATGAAGACTTTGCTGTGATCAAGATGTAGTCTATCGGCAATCGAGTTGATTATCCTGAGGTTTGCCTGGTGAGGGATAAAAAGGGAGATGTCTTCGTACTCAAGGCCCGCTTTATGGAGAGCTTCAACAGCCGAGTCGCCCATGATGCGCACAGCAAAACGATAGACTTCTTGTCCGTTCATCTTGATAAAGTGCTCACGCTTCTCAACTGTCTCGTAGGTGGCAGGCTCGGCAGCGCCGCCTGCGGGCAGCTTGATGAGATCGCCGCCAACGCCGTGAGAGCCGAGTACGAAAGAAAGAAGCCCTCGCGGTGAGTCTGTGGGCTGTAACACGACTGCGCCCGCGCCATCGCCAAAAAGAACACAGGTGGCGCGATCTTGCCAGTCTATGAAGCGCGAGAGGGCTTCGGCAGCCACCACAAGCACGGTCTTATATGCGCCTGTGCTAATAAACTGGCTTCCCACGCTCAGACCATAAATAAATCCGGCGCAGGCAGCTTCGAGATCGAAGGCGCCGGCATTTTCCGCGCCAATCTCGTGCTGCACAAGGCACGCGGTGGCGGGAAAGAGATAATCGGGGGTAGCAGTACAGCAGATTACAAGGTCAACTTGCCAGGGCGAAACACCGGCACGCTCCAGGGCCTGGCGCGACGCTGTGACCGCAAGTGTAGCGGTGCTTTCCCCATCAGAGACCACGCGGCGCTCACGTATACCTGTACGGCTGGTGATCCACTCATCTGAGGTATCAACCAACTTCGTCAGGTCGCTGTTAGTGAGCACTTTATCGGGCACCGCACTGCCCCAGCCTGTTATAGCCGCATACTTAGCCACAATTAGTTAGCTCCGGGTACGCTCTCAGGGATGAGAGATGCTGATACTTCACAAGGATAGCTGCTCGCGCTAAGGGCTACGGCCTATCTTTGCTGTGGTTCTGCTGCTTCGATCTGGATGACCTGGCGGCCACGATAAGTGCCGCAGGTGGGGCAAACATGATGAGGCTGGCGCGGGTTGTGACACTGAGGACACTCCACCAGCTGAAGGGGTTTGAGGTGCTGTTGGCTGCGGCGGTCGCCACGGCGCTTGCTGGAGATTCTCTGTTTGGGTGTAGCACCCATAGTTTATTCGCTCCTTGGTCTAGTTTATATTCAAGTCGCCTGCCGGTAGATCCCCTAACTTCAGTTCGCGGAGGCCTTGCCAACGGCTATCAACGTCTTCGCTCTCACAGCCACACTGGGTTTCATTGAGATTGGCCCCACAGTGGGGGCAGAGCCCCGCACACTCCTCTTTACACAAAGGTTTGAGCGGCAACGCAACGAGCAGCGCCTGCCGCACAGGTTCAGAGAGGTCCATCAGATGGTTCTGATCGATATGGAAGGCGGTGTCATCCTTCTCAGAATCATCAAGCTGCACAGGGCGACCTGTTTCCACATCCAATGTAGGCTGGAATAACTCTTCCAGCATAGCATCTACAGGAAGGCGGAACTGCTCAAGGCATCTGCTACATTCCAGGCTGACGGAGGCCTCTACATCACCTTGCACCAGCAAATCACGGCTCATCCGCGTCACCTTCACGCTGCCATGCAGGTCGTAAGCCGCAAGGCTACCATCTTCGGAGCTTTCTTCAGCCAACACGAGTAGGGGAGTATCAAGGCTATATTTTCGTATCGCCCCTACCGGCTCCTTAAGGAGTTGGGCAACATTGAATACCAGGTCTGTATTAGAAGTGTCCATTTTCCCTATGCTTTAGATTACGCGGCAACCTCGCTATTATAGGGCACTGCACGCACGCTGTCAAGCAGTGCTGGGCTTGGGGGTGTGCGAGTGTACCCGCCCTCACCCGCCCTCACCCCCAACCCCCTCTCCCCTCGTGGGAGAGGGGGCTTTCTCCCACGCCCTATGCCCTTCTCCCACAAGGGGGCTTTGTGCATAGGAAGAGCCGGGGGCACCCCTGGAACCCCGCCAGAGGCTTGGCCAGGGGGCCCCCAAGCCCCTATTCTGAACGCTTATCAACGCTTACCACGGCTTATTTAAACGCACCGCTGAGTCGCAGAGAGCGCTGAGTAAATGCCGAAGGTTCTGCGCGCTTCTGGGGCGCAGAGTGGAAGTCTCGCTGTTTCAGGTGGGGATGTGCCGCGACCAAATCTCCGCCGTTAGCTCTGCCGGGGCTGACACGATGTTGTAGCGGGCGAAGTACTGGCACAATCTCTCGACATCTCGCGCCAGCAGATCGAGAGCATTAGGGTTTACCAACGGGTCCACTGCCTGAGGGAAATCTATGATTCTAACTTCGCCTTCCCAGTAGAGAATATTGTGAGCGGATAAGTCGCCATGCACACGCCCCGCCGCCAGCATCAGATCAACATTATGTAGCAGTCGCTCGAACAAAGGTTGGGCTTCTTCTTTGTCGAGCCGGACGCTGTTGAGTGTGGGTGCGGGCCACCGCTCATCGCCCATGTACGACATCAAGATTGCGTTGTCGTTGTGAGCCACAGGCTTTGGGAGATCAGCGCCCGCTGCATAGAGCAATTCCATCGTCTGGAACTCGTTCATGAGCCACGAGGTATGCCGCAAGTTCTGGCCGAATCCTGTCTTCTTTTTCATCGCCAGAAACTCGCGTCTGCCCCTGTTGCCGCCATCGTCGAGTATGTCGCGCCCCTGCCTGTAGAGCACATCATTGCGCAGGTTGCGGAACATTCGAGGCCTGTATACCTTAGCCGCGATGAGGTCCATGCCGGTTGATGGGTGCGCCGCGCAGCAGTATACATTTGCCTCCTTGCCACCCTTTACTTGCCTGAGCACATCGGTGATCAGCTGGTCTTCGTAAAATCCGCTCAGATAGGTGAGGATCCAATCTCGCTCGTGAAAGGAGGACGAGAAGGAAGGGTTGAAGCCCTCCTTCCTGGTCTCAACTTGTGCAGTCGGTTCAACAACCTCTGGCTTACTCCGCCTGGCTTTGGTGCGGGGCTCCCGTTGCTCACTTTCTTCCAGGTCATCTTGTAAGTAATCCAGATAGTGTGAGTAATCTTTCATCTATGGAAAAAGCTCCTTGAGATACGCCGCTTCGCTAACACAACAAACGATAAAAAGGCCGCAGACCTCCAGATGGTCTACGGCCCCAGGAATGCAGCGCAACACTCAAGGCAGCAAAAAGGCCGTTGGCGCGAAAAGAGCGTCTACGGCCGGGTAGTTAAGCGGCGATCAAAGCTAGCAGCGTGTAGACGAACTCCTCTCACAGACTGAAAGACCAATCTGGAAGTTTATGTGAACTAATTTCACCATATCGTCTGCTCCTTTCGCACAAAAGCTTGCGCGGCCTTAAATGTATACCTATTATAACATGCCTGTCAATCGCTTTGCTACTGGTAAGGGTTCAGAGTTGGGGTGTAGCAATCTTGAAGGAGTAGCTGTGTAGGCGTACCCTTACGCACCCTTACGTACCCTCACCCCATGCCCCTCTCCCATGAAGGGAGAGGGGGCTTTAATACACTTCTGTAACCCATACTCTGAACGCTTACCAAACGCTAGTAACTGTTCAGAACAGGGGTGCAGGGAGGGGACACCTCTGTAACCCCATCAGGGGCTTGGCCCTTCACCTCTACCATGAACACTTACTGTCGCAATAGACGTAGGGGCACCAGCCGTTATTACCACCACGTTGCTACATAACAAGCGTCGTGGGCATAGATTCAACTTTCGCACAGTATAGAGTCAGAGAGCCACCTATATCACGGGTTCCTCAAAGGCCCTCCGTGAGATCGAGTTCGTACGCGGTTCCACCTCTTGTGCCTCGCTGTTGATAGCTTGCTTCGGCGTCAACGCCAGCTACTGCATCATCACGAGCCCCGCCCAGAAGACCACAGCACCGTAGAACTTATATGATAGCAGCAGCTTCCAGACACCTCCGAAGTTGTCGCGGTTATAGAAAAACCACACGTTGCCGAACATCAACAACACCGTGCCTAACCCCAGGCAGACAACGGAAGCAGTCACCAACCTGGGGCTGTGCAGCCACCAGTACCCACCGTCTGCCTGCAGGCAATAGAAGGCGACGGCCAGCGACAGAAGAAAAGCTACGTAGTAGTGCAACCACGCGGCTGGCAGTACGAATATAGTGGCAGAGAGTAGAGAAGCGAAACCAAGTGTGTATGACGAACCGCTACGAATTGGGGGCTGTAGCTGCTGTTGTGACTGTGACTTACGACGGATATAGCTCAGCCCTAGCACCAACCCTATGACCAAAGCCCCAACCGCGTAGTTTAGCACGCTAAGTTTGAGGGCACGCGCAGGCAGATCAGCGGCGAAGCTCTCGAGGCGGATGCGGTCGGTGAGCAGCCTGGCGACAAAGCCGCTTAGCGTCTGGTTCTCCATCCAGGCTGTGGTGCCCCCGGGGTTCGGCAGCACGCGGGTGAAATAAGTCCAGGTGTCCTGCAGGCTGGTCAGCAGCATTCCCACCAGACCATAGCCTACAAGACCAAGAGCGAAGGCGGCTAGCGCCCTCCATTCGCGCCGCATGATGAGATAAAGCACCAGCACGCCTGGGTACAACTTAAGCGAGGTAGCCAGCGCCAATGATAATCCCGCTAATGCAGCTCTGGCAGTAGGTCGCCCGCCATGCGTAAGATGAGTGGCACATTACCTACCTTGCTGTTCGGCTTTATGTCAAGCTAGCTTGGGCGACATTGAGTATGGCGTAAAGGACAAATGGAGACCCCTCCCTATTTGGGAGAGGTCCTGCCTTACTGCTCTTTGCATTTTACAAGCGTCGCAGTGTCCGTACTGGAACCGACCTACCAGCGATTGCCCCCTTCTCGCGGGGGGCGATCTCCACCGGGAGCGCCACCCTCACGAGGCGGGCGATTGCCGTAGCCTCCGCCTTCGCGTGGCGGGCGGTTGCCGTAGCCTCCACCCGAAGGTGGGCCACTGGGGCCTCGACTACCGGCACCCTGCCCGTAGCCTCCAGGGCTGTAGCCACCTTCTCGTGGTGGACGATCACCGCCACCGCCGAAGCCGCCTCGCCCGCCATCTCGCGGACCTCTATCGCGGTCGCCACCGAAGCCGCCTCGCTCGCGTTCAGCGCGTGGTGGGGGCATTTCGCCCGTCAACACAGCCTTGCGCGACAGGCTGATCTTGCCCTGGCGGTCTACATCTATCACCATCACGTTGATCTCGTCGCCCAGGCTCACCACGTCCTCAACCTGCTCGACACGGTAGTCGGCAAGCTCCGAGATATGGACCAACCCATCCTTGCCCGGCAAAATCTCCACGAAAGCGCCGTAGGGTAGGATACGCACCACCTTGCCGAGGTAAATCTCGCCAACTTCGGCCTCTTTGGTCAGCCCCTCGATCATCTTAATGGCCTGCTTGGCGCTCTCTCCGTCCGTGGAAGCTACCTGCACAAGCCCCGTCTCGTCCACGTCAATCTTGGTGCCGGTCTTCTCCGTGATGCCACGAATGTTCTTGCCACCCGGTCCGATCAGGGCGCCAATCTTCTCAGGGTTGATCTTGATGCTCAGGATACGCGGCGCGTAAAGCGACAACTCCTCACGAGGAGCAGAAATCACCTGCGCCATCTTATCAAGTATGAAGAGGCGGGCGTCACGCGCCTGGGTCATCGCTTCCTGCATGATCGCGAAAGCAAGCCCGGCTGTCTTCAGGTCAAGCTGCAAGCCTGTAATACCTTCGGTTGTGCCTGCCACCTTGAAGTCCATATCGCCCAACGCATCCTCTATCCCCTGAATGTCGGTGAGTATGCGATGCTGAGTGCCATCCTTGCTCTCAACAAGGCCCATAGCGATACCCGCCACAGGAGCCTTGAGCGGCACACCCGCATCGAGCAGCGACAATGTGCTGCCGCAGACCGATGCCATCGAAGACGAGCCATTGGACGACAGCGTCTCACTGACCACGCGTATTACGTAAGGGAACTCCTGCTCGCTCGGCAGCACAGGCACTAATGACCGCTCGGCGAGCGCGCCATGCCCGATGTCACGCCTGGAAGGGCCACGCGACCTCTTGACCTCTCCTGTTGAGTAAGAAGGGAAGTTGTAGTGGTGTATATAGCGCTTTTTGTCCTCGATGCCGAGGCCATCAAGCATCTGCTCGTCAGCGCCAGTGCCGAGCGTGGCAACAGAGAGCACCTGGGTCTGCCCGCGTGTAAAGATAGCCGAGCCGTGCGTGCGCGGCAACACCCCAACCTCTATCGATATAGGGCGAATCTCCGTTACCCCGCGCCCATCCGGACGCTCGCCGCGCTCCAAAATGGCCGTGCGTACTTCTTCTTTCAACAGCGACTCGAAGGCTTTCGCCACATCGCCTCTCAGCTTGCCTTTCTCAAAGTCAGGCACATCTTCGGCATCGACAAAATGGTTAGAGACTTCCAGCATGAGGGCATCGGTCTGCGCCTCGCGAACCGACTTGTTGGGGTTGTTGGCTTCCTCGCGCAGTCTTGTGCCCAGAAAGTCGTTTACACGGTCAACAAGGCTTGTATCTGTCTGGGGAGCCTGCCATTCGCGCTTCTTAGGCTGAAGCTCTTCGATCATTCTCTTCTGCAACTCGACGGCAGGCTTGATCCCTTCCTCGAAGCCGAGGCGAATGGCCTCAAGCATAACTTCCTCAGGAAGCTCACGTGCGCCCGCTTCAACCATCGTTACAGCATCAGCGGTGCCCGCCAGTATGAGGTCCAGCTCCGAGCCCTGCAACTGCTGGGCAGTCGGGTTCAGGATGAACTCGCCATTTATATAGCCTACTTTGGCCGAGCCGACAGGACCTGCAAAAGGCACGTCCGACAGGCTCATGGCCGCCGATCCGCCTATAATGGAGAGCAAGTCAGGCTCGTTCTCCTGGTCTGATGATAGGGTGGTGATTGTAAGCTGTATCTCGGAGCGCCATTGCTTGGGTATCAATGGGCGAAGCGGCCTGTCGGTGAGGCGAGCGGTAAGCGTAGCTACCTCAGTGGGCCTCCCCTCGCGCTTGATAAAGCCGCCCGGTATCTTCCCGGCGGCATACATCTTTTCCTCGTAATCTACCGTCAGCGGAAGGAAATCGGTCCCCTCGCGGGGTTCCCTGGCGGCTACAACGGTCGCCAGGATAATCGTGTCGCCGTATCGTACTGTGCAAGCGCCTGCTGCTTGTTCCGCGAGCTTGCCGGTCTCTATCGTTAGCTCACGTCCGGCCCACGTGGTACTGAATTTCTTACTTTCGTTCACAAACATTCTCCTTCAACAGCCGGTGATTACCTTCTGCGAACCGGCTTTGCTTCCATAGGGCTGTCAGTGGTCGGCGGCCCAGGGTAGTCCAAAGCGGCCAGCCGCACTACGCGAAAAACTGGCCGCAAAACTCTGATATTTGAGAGGTGAATTACAGGTGCCCTGGGCGGGACGTGGAGTCGCGCAGGCCGAGACGCGTTATGATGTCGCGATAACGGTTGATGTCCTTGCGTGCCACATAGTTGAGCAACCGCCGGCGGCGGCCCACCATCTTGAGGAGACCACGCCGAGAGTGATGGTCGTGCTTGTTAGCGGTGAAATGCGATCTCAGGTCATTTATGCGCGTCGTCAGAATAGCTATCTGTACTTCAGGCGAGCCTGTATCGGTGTCGTGTATCTTATAATCGCCGATTATCTCCTGCTTACGCTCCGTCTGCAATGCCAATTAGATTACCTCCTGCGGGCGGTCAGACGCCCCCGCTGGCCCATTCTCCAGGGCGTTCATACATCTGCCTCAAATCCTCTACTGCTGGGAGGCGGCACACCTTCTTTATTCCTACTACACCTCACTTTGCAATACGCGGCTATTATAACACAATCGCAGACTGCTGGACAAGGCGCTTTCTAGCGGTAAGTGTTCAGAGTTGGGGTGGAGCAACCTTCTTGGGGTATTTGTGCGCGCCGCCCCCTGACGCCTCGCTGCTGATGCCGACGGGCGCAAACCGCGGCAGAACGTCTAGTACGCTGGCGCATAGCTCATAGCGGCCAAACGACGGCATCAGGTAGGCGCCCGCGTACCGGTCCTGGGCGTACTTCAATATCTCCTGGGCCATCTCAACCCCTGCCTGGCGACCCTCCGCGCCTGCCGCATGCATCCGTGCAAGCACAAACTCGGGAATGACAATACCCGGCACCTCGTTGTGCAGGAACTCGGCATGGCGATAACTCTGCAAAGGCAGTATGCCCAGCAGCACATGCGCGTTGAACGCCTTAACGTGCTCAAGAGTGCGATCTACGAGCTCAAGATCGTAAACAGGCTGCGTCATGACGAAGTGCGCCCCCGCTTCCAGCTTCTGTCCCAGGCGATCTATTTGCAGAGGCAAGTCGCGAGCCGCCGGGTCAAAAGCGCAACCGATTAGAAAGTCGGCGGTGCCGCCGATACTGTTTCCCGCTATATCTTCGCCTCTGTTCAGCTTGGTCAACAGCTTGATCAGGCCAATAGAATCAATATCGAAAACAGCCGATGAGCCTAGCCCTTCAACAGGGTTGGGCGCATCGCCCGTGAGAGCAAGTATATGGCGTATCCCCATTGCATGCGCGCCGAGTAGCTCGGCCTGAATACCCATCAGCGTGCGGTCGCGAGTAGTGAAATGGACAATCGCGTTTATACCCACCTGCTGCGTCACGAGATAGCTAACGGCAAGCGCGCTCATCGAAGCGCGGCCAAGGGCGCTATCAGCTACATTTACCGCATCTACCCCTTTCTGCTTCAGCATCTGGCTGCCGATAATAAGTTTTTTGGGGTTTACTCCCTTGGTCGGATCAAGCTCGATGCTGACCACAAATTCCTTGCCGAGCTTCCAACCGAAAGAGCCTGCCTCATCGTGCACAGATAGACGCTCTTCACTCTCCTCAATTACCCCACCCGACCTGGGGACAGGCGTATCGCTCTGCGCCGCGGTGAGTGGAGCGGTGATTGAAGAGAGCGAGCTAGCGGCACCCCATGGGCGGCCAGGCACCTCACCCGGCGTTGAGGTCTCTCCCGGCTGGCGCAGGCACTCAACCAGTGCTTTGATATGGGCTGGTGTGGTGCCACAGCAGCCGCCAAGTATCTTTGTGCCCCTGGCGACCATTCGTTTGCCGAAGTCGGCCATGTAGCCAGGAGTAGAGACGTAAACAATGCGTCCGCCAACCATCTCAGGCCAGCCTGCGTTGGGCTGCGCCGATAGCGGCTTGTGCGAGTGAGCCGCCATCTCGGAGATAACACGAGCCATCCTTTGAGGCCCGGTCGAGCAGTTGGCCCCTATGACGTCAGCGCCCAACGCTTCAAGAGCGGCCACAACCTCCGCAGGGGTGTTGCCCATCTGGGTGCGCCCGTCCTCTTCGAAGGTCATCTGCGCGACCGCAGGCAAGTCGCAAACCTCGCGCACCGCCGTGAGCGCCTGGCGCATTTCTTCAAGATCGCGGAACGTCTCCAGGATAAAGAGGTCAACCCCACCTTCAAGGAGAGCCTCTATCTGCTCGCGGAAAATAGAACGCGCTTCGTCTGCCGGGATAACCCCTACCGGCCGGATAGGCTTGCCAAGGGGGCCAACAGCGCCGGCCACGAGCACGGGCTGGCCGCTCACCTCGCGCAGTTCCCGGGCTATCTTAGCTCCACGCATATTGATCTGGCGCACCCTGTCACCCAGGTCAAATAACGACAGCCTGAAGCGGTTCGCGCCATAAGTGTTGGTCTCGATGATGTCAGCGCCAGCCTTGATGTATGCTTCGTGCACGCTACGCACCAGGTCGGGCTGCGAGATATTGCATTCATCAAAGCAATGTCCATCAGGCACACCCATAGAGTAGAGCATGGTGCCCATCGCGCCATCGCAGATGATGGGCCCTTCCTGACGCAAACGGACGAGAAAAGGATGGCTTTGGTCGATATTTCGTTTTTCAGATGCAGGCATTTACGTCGGTGCCTCCCATGGCAGCCAAAGCTGCCTCATAGATCGCCGGTGACGCGCCCATAGCACTCCACCCATAGCTTACTGCCAAATATGCCAAACAAAAAGACCTCTCAAGGAGAGGCCATATTGCCGTTGAGCGGCCTAATCCTTCCCCAGAGGGCTGGGTGGGGCACCGCGCTGTTGCCGGTTGCCGGGTAGGTCTTAGAGCCAGTTCTCTCGCTACCACTCTCGATTTCTATTAGCTTGTCCGCCTAGTCTACACCAACAGTACACACTATGTCAAGAAGAGATCCCATTGTAAATGTTCAGAGTTGAGGTGGAGCAATCTCCTTGGGGTATCCGTGCGGGTGTTGAACCATCTGCCCTCACCCGCCCTCACCCCATGCCCCTCTCCCATGAAGGGAGAGGGGGCTTTAATCACCCCTGTAACCTCGTCAGGGGCCTGGCCGGCCCCCCAAGCCCATACTCTGAACAGTTACATCCCATTGTAAATGTTCAGAGTTGAGGTGGAGCAACCTTCTTAGAGTAGCTGTGGAAGCGTACCTTCACGCACCCTCACCCCTACTCCTCTAGAAATGAGAAGGGTAGTAGTATAGAGGGGTGCTGAATCACTCGTATTTTCATCGGTAGTGGTGACCCATAGGGTCATGGCTTACTCTGAACAGTTACGATCGGGGATCAGCGGCCGAGCCCCGAGCCCTGCTCCTTCACTCGCCTGGCACATTACTTGCTTTAGTGCCTTATGGCTGTGCTTAGTAGCGTATATGTGGCTGACTTTGCATGCGGAATGGAGAATAAATGTACAGGAATTACGATCTGGTTGTCTTCTCACATCTCAACTGGGATTTTGTTTACCAGCGTCCGCAACACCTGCTCTCACGGCTTGCCGCCGACCACAGGGTATTCTTCATCCAGGAACAAGCGTACTTAGCTGGGGAAGATCCACACTGGGAGTTCGATACGCCGGCTCCTGATGTGCTTGTCTGTAAGCCGTGCACTAACCTGGCATCACCAGGCTTCAGTGATGAGCAATTGCCTGTGCTCAAAGTTCTTCTCAAGCAGTTAGTCGATGAGCAAAAGCTGGAGAATTACGTCGCATGGCTTTACACCCCTATGGCCCTGCCTCTAGCGCAGGAACTTGAGCCGGAGGCGGTGGTCTACGATTGCATGGACGAGCTATCGGCCTTTCGCTTCGCGCCACCACAACTGCTTGAGCGTGAGGCTGCTCTATTGCGCTGGGCAGACATAGTTTTCACCGGCGGGCCAAGCCTCTATAAGGCGAAGAAGGGCCGACACGACAATCTCTACTGCTTCCCCAGCAGCATTGATGCTGCTCACTTTAGGCAGGCTGCCAGCTTTGCGGAGGCTACCGACCAGGCGCACCTGCCGCACCCACGCCTCGGCTTCTACGGCGTTATTGATGAGCGAATGGACCTGGCGTTGCTCGACGCGCTAGCGGAGGCGCACCCTGAGTGGCAGATCGTTATGGTTGGTCCTGTTGTCAAGATTGACGTCAACGACCTGCCTGAGCAGCCCAATATTCACTACATAGGGCTGCGAAGCTACGAGAACCTCCCATCTTACCTCGCAGGCTGGGACGTGTGCCTGTTGCCTTTCGCACGCAACGAGTCTACACGCTTCATCAGCCCCACTAAGACGCTGGAGTACATGGTGGCCGAGAAGCCGATAGTAAGCACCCCCATTACCGATGTGGCCGTCCCCTACGGCGATATTGTTTATCTGGGAGCAACACCCAAAGAGTTTATCGCGGCTTGCGAGGAGGCGTTATCTTCTTCCGATGAAGAAAGGGCCGCACGAGCAGAAAAGATGCGCTCGGTGCTTGCACGCACGTCATGGGATTCTACAGTGAGCGAAATGGAAGCGCTCATAGCGGAAGCAATCCAACAGCAAAGGGACTCATTACCTGTAAGAGCACAAAAGAGTGCTGCTCTCGAACAGGCGTAGAGTGCACCTAAATATCGTGCTCCCATAGCTCAACTGGAAGGAGAGTTTCTATAAGGCCAATTGGCCCGCTTACCTTTGAGGAAGTTGAATAACATATAACAGATTCTAGAGAGTGAGGAACATCGTGAGCGATACAAACAGCAACAGAGGCCCTGTAAACATTGTGATCGGCGCCGGGCCGACTGGTTTGAGCGCGGCATATCATCTGGGCAGCGACGCTTTGCTCATTGAGCAGAACTCCACAGTGGGCGGCTGGTGCCGCTCGATTATAGATAATGGTTTCACTTTTGACTATGCCGGACATATCATGTTTTCAAAGGATGACCACGTTCATAGGCTCTATAAAATATTACTGGGCGACAATGTGCACTGGCAAGACCGCGAAGCTTGGATATACAGCAAAGATGTCTATACACGTTATCCTTTCCAGGGCGCACTCTACGGTCTGCCGCCGGAGGTAATAAAAGAGTGCATTATAGGTGCGATAGAAGCCCGCTACGGAAGCGCAGCGACTGAAGAAAGCTTGGGCGCTACCACACCGGCAGTCAGAGCGCCACTTAGCGTGGAGCTGTCGTATATTAAGGATGGGGGTAACGGCAAGCCCGACGAGCTAATGGACTGCTGTGCCGACGGCACGGTAGAAAGCGTCGTGGCACCGGCACCAGGCTATAATAACGGCTGCTCAGTTACAATCCCCAATGGTGAGCCGCGTAACTTTGAGGAATTTATATATAAGGTTTGGGGCGCGGGCATCGGCAAGCACTTCGCGCTACCTTACAACAAGAAGTTGTGGGCGGTGCCTCTCACCGAGATGGAAACTTCATGGCTGGGAGGACGCGTGCCCCTCCCCGACCTGCAAGAGATTATTGATGGCGCGCTACAGCCCGTGCCAAAGCCGATGGGGCCCAATGCCCGTTTCGGCTACCCTCTTCGTGGCGGCTTTCAGGCCCTCATGGATGGCTTCCTTCCTTATGTGCAAGACCGGTTGATGCTCAACACACGCGTGCAAGCGGTGTCACCCGACAAGCGCACAGTAACGTTGAGCAATGGCAGAGAGCTACAGTACAAGCGTCTGGTAAGTACTATGCCGCTGCCCGTGCTGGTAAAGCTGATGGGCAAGGAAGTGCCCGCAGATATACGAGCTGCCGCCGAAGGGCTAAGGCATGTTTCGGTGCGTTGCGTAAACCTCGGCGTGGGGCGCGAGCATCTTACGGATAAGCACTGGATTTACTATCCCGAAGACACCGTCTTCCACCGCATCTTTGTGCAAGGCAACGCCAGCCCTTATTGCAACCCGCCGGGTGGCTTCGGCCTCACCTGCGAGATCACCTACTCGGAGTACAAGCCATTGCCTTGTGACGGGGACGCGCTCACTCAACGCTGCATCGAAGAGTGCAGGCGGGTGGGCATCATCAATGAAGATGACCCGATCTGGGCAGCCAACCAGGTGGATATGCCTTATGCCTACGTAGTTTATGACCATGCCCGCCCGCAGAACGTCAAAATCATCAGGGAGTGGGTGGCGAGCAAGGGGATTGTACTTTCAGGCCGCTACAGCGAGTGGGAGTATTACAACTCTGATCATGCCTTCATCGCGGGCAAGAATGCCGCTGAAGAAGTGCAAAAATTGGAGAAGCTCGAAGCGTTGACGCGGACAGCCGCTGACGGAGCTTTCCAACCAGCATATGGCACGACCGCCACCGCAGCTATGTAAGGCTAGCGGATGACTGGCGACCGGTAAAGAAGGAGACACTTTAGTTGGGCAACTTTCGCGGAGTAATCCTCGATGTGGATGGCACGCTTGTGGACAGTAATGACGAGCATGCGCAGGCCTGGGTAGAGGCGATGGCGGAGGGCGGCTACACTCTTTCCTTCGAGAAGATCAGGCGGGCAGTGGGGATGGGAGGCGACAATCTCCTTCCGAGCACCATAGGCGTGGACAAAGAGAGCGAAGAAGGCAAGCAGCTCAGCAAATGGTACGCGCAGATCTTCCAGGAGAAGTACATGCCTCAGCTTGTGGCCTTCCCGCAAGCAAGGAAATTGCTCCAGCGCATGAAAGACAAGGGCCTGAAGCTGGTAGTTGCGAGCTCGTCTGAGCCGCAGCTTCTCAAGGAGCTGCTAACGATTGCGGAGGTAGCAGACCTTGTAGAGGATACCACCTCATCGGGCGATGCAAAGAAATCAAAGCCCGACCCAGACATTATTCAGGCTGCCCTCAAGAAGATAGGCTATCCTCCAGAGCAAGTTGTGATGTTGGGAGATACGCCTTACGACATAGAGGCCGCAGGGAAGGCGAGAGTGCCCACGATTGGCGTCAGATGCGGTGGCTGGGGAGACGCCGAGCTGAAAGGCGCCATTGCCATCTATGATTCGCCCGCCGACCTGCTTGCGCGCTTTGATGCCTCGCCCCTCGGCGACCGATAATCTGGCTGGCGCGGCCACCAGAGGAGCTATGGAACGCGACGGAGATTATGCGAGCAGCGCATCTGCCAACACTATAGAGAGGGAGGCAAAGCGCGGACTAGAGTTGTGGGCAGGGATAGAGTGTACCGTTAATCGTGTGGGCAACCGGGTCTTTGATCAGGTGAAGCGCACCGGGCATGACAGTCGCATCGAGGACCTTGAGAGGTTCGCGGGGCTTGGCATAGCGGCTATCCGTTACCCGATCCTGTGGGAGGATACCGCGCCCGACGGCCTGGAGAGCGCAGACTGGTCCTGGAGCGACGAGCGGTTGGAGCGGCTACGCTCGCTTGGAGTTCGTCCCATAGTTGGCCTTGTACATCATGGCAGTGGACCGTTCAGCACCAACCTGCTGGACCCAGGCTTCCCTGAGGGTCTGGCGCGCTTTGCTCAAGCGTTGGCCGAGAGATACCCCTGGGTCCAAAGCTACACACCTGTAAACGAGCCGCTAACTACCGCCCGCTTCAGTGGTCTTTACGGCCATTGGTACCCGCACGCGCACAGTAACCTTGCCTTTGCGACGGCCCTGCTGACAGAGTGCCGCGCGGTAGTTCTGGCAATGCAAGCTATACGCAAGGTTCGCCCCGACGCTCAACTGGTGCAGACAGAGGATGCCGCGAGGACATTCAGCACACCCCCTCTCACCTACCAAGCAGAGTGGGAAAATGAGCGTAGATGGCTCACTTTCGATTTGCTCTGCGGCAAAGTGAATAGAGAGCACCCCATGTGGGGCTTTCTTTGCTGGGCAGGTATAGAGGAAGACGCACTCAAGTGGTTCCTCGACAACATATGCCCGCCCGACATCATCGGTCTTAACTATTATCTCACCGGTGAGCGCTTTCTTGATGAACACCTGAAGCGATACCCACAGCACCTGCATGGAGGCAATGGACGGGATAAATATGCTGATGTTGAAGCGGTAAGGGTGCGAGCCGAAGGGCTATACGGGCCTTATCGCCTGCTGCGGGAGGCATGGGAGCGCTACGGGCTGCCTACGGCCTTCACCGAGGCACACAATGGGTGTACGCGTGAGGAGCAGCTAAGATGGCTCAATGAACTCTGGTCGGCTGCCGAGAGATTACGCGGTGAGGGGGCAGACGTTCGAGCCGTCACCGCATGGTCGCTCCTGGGTGCTTACGATTGGGACTCTCTGGTGACTGAGATGCGAGACCATTACGAGCCTGGAGTCTTCGACTTGCGAGCGCCGGAGCCTAGAGCTACTGCCCTGGCGGGCCTCATGCGCGAGCTTGCGTCGGGCAGGGAGCCGAGCCACCCCACACTAGAAGCGCCCGGTTGGTGGCGCCGCCCTGTGCGCCTCTGTTACGGCTTCTCTGTCTCAGCGAATGGAGCTTCCATCAGGAATCCGTGGCGTATGAAGTCTGAGCAATGGAGAACGAGCGCGCAGCCGTTGTTGATCACAGGCGCAAGGGGCACTCTGGGCCGGGCATTTGCCCTGATTTGCGAGCAGCGGGGGCTTGCTCACAGGCTCGTGACGCGCGCCGAGATGGACATCGCAAACGTGGGCGAGGTTCGCGCCCTCTTAGCACGCTACAAGCCCTGGGCGGTTGTAAACACAGCAGGGTATGTGCGAGTTGACGATGCCGAGCGCGAGCAAGAGGCGTGCTTTCGAGAGAATACGACAGGCCCAGCCGTGCTCGCTGTGGCTTGCGCTGAAAAGGGCGTGAGGCTCGTCACTTTTTCCAGTGACCTGGTTTTTGATGGCGCACTGGATAGAGCCTACGTGGAGAGCGACGGAGTCGCGCCGCTCGGCGTATATGGACAAAGCAAGGCCGAGGCCGAGGAGCAGACGCTTGCCGCATTGTCCGCTGCCCTGGTGGTGCGTACGAGCGCCTTCTTTGGCCCCTGGGATGACTATAATTTCGTCACCAACACACTTCGTGCGCTGGCGCAGGGCAATGCGGTTCACACTACAAATGGCTGCATGGTATCGCCTACTTACGTGCCCGACCTGGTGAGTGCATCGCTGGACCTGCTGGTGGACGGCGAAGAGGGGATATGGCACCTGGCGAATAATGGCGCGACTACATGGGTGGATCTAGGGCGGCGCATAGCTGAGATGGCCGGGCTGGACCCAGGCCTCGTTGTAGCTCGCCCGATATCAGAGATGGGCTGGGTCGCCAAGCGCCCAGCATATAGCGTGCTTGGCAGCGAACGTGGCACACCCCTTCCAACGTTGGAAGATGCGCTGCGGCGCTATCTGGAAGAAGCAGATGTGGTGAGGGAACTCCGACGCGGCACACGTCTTGCATGATAACTACGGACGCTTGCTAGATCACGCTGAGGTCACATTGGCGCGAACGTTCTTCAGCTTATGCCAGATACAACACGGTGTAACGCCGGCAGCTACCCCGACAGGAGAATGGATTGAACGCTACGAACCCTTCCTCAACAGGCCACAGGGTTTCAAGTAAGAGTATCACGCCGAAGGCTCGGCATCTGAAGCCTGTGTTATGTCTCTTTACAGATAGCGTTGAGCCTTCCGGCATGGGCGAGCATATGCTTGCCCTCGCCTTGCAGTTGCGAGATGCATACGAAATTCTTTTTGTTTGCCCACCTTCCAGATCGGGCACAAACTTTATTGAACGCGCCCGCGCAATCGGGGTAAAAACACCGGCTATCGAAGTGAATAACTACACTGCTCTTTGCCGTGCCTTACAAATGCATCAGGTGGATATTATGCATTGTCATGCAGGCATCGGCTGGGAAGGAACAAAGGGCGTCTTTGCGGCCAGAGACGCAGGAGTGCCCATTGTCATCAGGACGGAACACCTTCCTTATCTGCTTACTGATCGGGATCAGCGCGAAAATCATGTGCGTATAGTAGCAGCCTGCGACCTGTTGATAGCTGTTTCTGAATGGGCAAGGAGAAGTTATATTGACGCAGGCGTGCCGGGACATAAAATAACTGTAGTTCGCAATGGCATCCAACCTCTTGAGGCTCACAGCAACCGCAGCCAGGTGCGCGGCAGCCTGGGCGTGGGGCCTGATACTAAGCTGGTTGTGACTGTCGGCAGGCTGACTGAGCAAAAGGGGCACAGCTACTTGCTTGAGGCTATACCTTCTATCATTGAGCCTCAATCACTGGCGCACTTTGTCTGGATAGGAGAAGGAGACCTCGAAGTAGAACTGAGGCAGAAGGCGCAACGGCTGGGGCTATCCAGCCGCATTTCTTTCCTGGGGCGCCGCTTTGATGTCGCGGAGATTCTTGCATCATCAGACATTTTCGTGCTGCCCTCTTTGTTTGAGGGGTTGCCACTGGCCGCGCTGGAGGCGATGTACGCCGGGCTTCCCGTCGTTGGAACCCACGTTTGCGGCACAAGCGAGGTGGTGAGGGACGGGGTCACGGGGCGTTTGGTGAAGTCCAAAGAGAGCGCCGCTTTAGCTTCCGCCATTATTGAGCTTCTGAGGCAGCCGGAACTGGCGGCGCAGTGGGGCGCGAATGGGCGAGTTGTTGCAAGGCGCGACTTTAGCGCAGTCCGTATGGCGAGGGAAACTGCGGAGCTATATGATATGCTCCTGAGAGATGCGCTGCCCGGCAAATTCGATTTCACAGACATGAGCTTTGTGTCATAGCGGGTAGAATTACAACAAAGAGAGGAATAAATGAGCACAATTCGTATCGGCTTTATAGGAGCGGGCGGAATTGCAAGCAGGCATGTGGGCGATCTTTTATCGTTCAGCGACGTGAAAGTCGTGGCCCTTGCTGATCCGGTAATGGAGCGCGCACAAGAACAGGCGGCGCGCTGCGGCGGCAAAGCTTACTCGGACTTTGCACAAATGCTGGAAAGCGAAGAGCTTGACGCGCTCTATATATGTACGCCGCCTTTCGCGCATGGTGCGCCTGAACTGGCGGCTATAGAGCGCAACCTCCCTTTCTTTGTCGAAAAGCCACTGGCCGCGGACGCGAAAACCGCCGAGAAGATTGCCGAAGCTGTAGAAAGCAATGGCCTCATTACAGCAGTCGGCTATCACTGGCGCTATCTGGATACCACCGAGGAGGCGAAAGAGCTACTGAGCAAGAACCCGGCGCGCCTGGCGCTCGGCTACTGGCTGGACAGCACCCCGCCACCTCCCTGGTGGCGCAAGGAAGCAGAGTCGGGTGGGCAAATGGTCGAGCAGACTACGCACATATTCGACCTTGCTCGCTTGCTCGTCGGCAACGTGACGGAGGTCTACGCCGCAGGCTCGCGCATGAGCCGCGTGGGCTTTCCCGACTCCGATGTCTGTGATGTGACAACTGCCACCCTCCACTTCCAGTCGGGCGCTCTGGGCACGATCTCTTCTACTTGTCTGCTCAACTGGCCGCACCGTATAGGATTGCACCTATTCTGTGAAGGGCTGTCAATTGAGCTGTCGGAGTTCGAGATAATGACGGACATAGGAAAAGGCAGGCCTGTGCGTCGGGCCGAGGGCGACCCCTTCCTCCGAGAGGACAGAGACTTCATAGATGCTGTACAGGGAAAGACGAACAAGGTACGCTCGCCCTACGCAGAGGCAATTCAAACCCACCGGCTTACAACAGCCGCCAACCAATCCGTGAGCCAGGGACAAGTCGTGGAATTGCGAAGTATGATCGGAGTTCGCGCTTAGGCGTGCAAATGGGGGGTCATGAGTGATATTACCGGCGTCACGGGGCTGAGCAGGCCGAAGCGGGTGCTCTTTGTCTTCTCATGGCTGGTGGTAGGCGGCGAGGAGACAGAAGTGCGGCTCCTGGCGCAAAATCTGGACTCAGCGCGATATAAGATAGAGGTCGTGGCATGTTTCCGCAAGCCCAACATGCCCGACCAAACCCATATACAGCTTGAGTCGCTGGGTGTGCCCGTAGACCGCACGCCATATGATCTTTCATTTGAAGACACCGTAGAATATCTATCCCGCAAGCTGCCTGCTTACGATGTCATCGTTGCGTGCCAGGCCGTGCCGGACGTCTACCCTGCGCTGGCGCGGCTGGCGCATGGTAGACGCCCTCCACTGATAGAGCACGGCGGCCTTGTGGGAGAGGCGCTTGCGGGGCCAAAACATTTCACGAGCCGCTACGTGGGCGTGTGCGATACAATCCGGCGGGCGGCAGCCTCTGCGATGCCGGATCGCCCACAACATGCGCTGGAAATCCCCTCTATGGTGGATCTCGCAGAGTTTGATCAGCTTCACCGGGAGCCAGCCAGACGAGAGCTTGGAGTAGAGGATAGTATGCCCTTAGTTGGCTGGGTAGGCAGGCTCGACCGCAAGAAGAGGGTGGAAGACTTTGTGCGAGCAGCAGCAGCCGTCTGCAAGACGCACCCTGAAGCACGCTTTGTCATTGTCGGTGGGCCAGACGCCTTCATGCCGGAGTATGCCGGTGAACTGGCGCGGTTAGGGGCCAACCTCGGCCTCGAAGGAAGGCTCCTCTTTCTGGGAGACCGTCCTGACGTGCCAAGATTACTTTCGGGCCTCGATATCTTCGTCTGGTTAGCCCAGGGCGAAGGCATGCCTCATGTGATCGCTGAGGCGGGCGCGGCACACCTCCCTGTGATCGCGACGCGTGACAACGGCACTGAAGAGCAGATAGAGGATGAAGTGAGCGGCCTGTTTGTGCCACACGAAAGCCCTGAGGCGGTGGCGTCCGCGATCAACCGCCTGATTGACGAGCCTGGCCTGCGCCACAAGCTAGGCGCGAAGCTGCGCCTGAAGGTTGAGCGAGAATATAGCGCCGCAGTGGTTGCCAGGCGCTGGGAAGCTCTCTTTGATGAGATAGTTGCCGAAGCTGCGTCGGGTAGCCCAACCACATCTGCTTTCAAAAGCAAATCAGGGGCGCATGATAGCTAATGGCATTAGCATCGGGCTAATCGTTGGCCCTTCCTTGTCCACCGTCATTGTGGATAACTGCTCAACTTGCCTATTGACTGCTGCTCTGTTTGTAGATATACTAAGGCCAATGCAGGTGTGTTGAGCACTTGCAGCAACAAAAATCCGAAGGAACTGCAAAGTTCGTTCGGATTTTTGTTTAATTCTCCTCCTTGTGCCCCACGTAACCTTTGCGGGCAGTTATATCTTTGCCCCGGCACAGATAACAAAGAGGCCGCTCGAAGTGGAGCGGCCTCTTTGCATTTGCTGTAGCTGAACGGCTACGTTATGGTGTTACTGTAACAGTAGTCCCCACTGTAACAGTCGTTCCAACTGTAACTGTAGCGCTAGCGGAAGGGCTGGCCATAGGGCTCTGCGTGCCCTGAACCGAAGGGGATGCTAGCGGAGTCTGTGTGCCTGCTGTACCGCTCGGCTGAACCGTCATGCTCGCTTCCGGTGTTGTCACCGACGTGCCTGTTGGCCGCACTGTGCCCGACGGCGCGGGAACAGGTGCTGTAGGTGTAGTGACGGGCTGGCCTGCGCAATAACCGAAGTTACGATATCTCCAGTCAAAGTAGTGCTGGCCGATATTGCTGTCTTCTACCTGGAAGCCCACCGGATTGGTCGGCACATAAGTAAGTACGCGGCGCTCGTAAGCCTGGATAAGTACGTCCCTAACCTGGCCGTTGATCTTGGCGGTTGCCCAGTATGCCTCGCTTATAGGCAGACCTGTGGCGTAGAACCAGGGCGTGCTCAACTGCTCGTTTACTGTCTGGCCGTTACCGTTCTTAACGGGGCCGGAGGAGTTCAGGAAGTCCCAGAAGGCCGCCGGTATGTTGTGCTTGGTTGTAGGCTCAAAGTAGACATACTTCACGTTGGGCACATTCGCCTTTGACGGGTCGTTGCCTACATTACCTGCGTTGTCTATCGTGTCGGTTGCGTTCTGGCCTGTGCGGTTAGGAGCATTGTGATCACCTGCCTGGGTGTTGGACACCTTCTGGAAAGAGGCGTATGTAGGTGCGAGCGTAGTGCCAAAGTCACCCGACATCGGGATACAGGCCGGGCGATACTTCACAAAGTCCTTATCACCAAGTTGAATGTAACCTGATATTAGCTCGACGGTGAGCAAGCCGTTGGTGACGAAGAAGGGCTGTGAAGGATTAGCCAGGGGGTTGTTCAACTCCATGCGGCTCTTATCAAAGTACTGGACAACACGCTGCTTCTTGCCCGATGGGTCTTCGTTGTACTGCTCGATGAGGCCTGGGGTGTTCGGGCCGGGCCCCCAGAACCATGTGCGCTTCACGGTGCCTGCCGCAACCAGGCTATCGGTGCGGTTCCAAAGGTTCTGGAAAGCCGAGTTTGCGAAGGGGAAACCGCCTGTGCCGCCCGCCACGTAAATATTAGATGAGATAACGGTGGTCGGTATTGGCTGCGCGGTACCGGTTACGGGAACTGATGTAACTGTGGAGACGGCTGTAACCGTCGTTTCGGCTGTGCCTGAAGCCATCGCAGTAGCCGAGGTGCCGGCAGTCACTGTGCCTGTTGTACTGGCGGTAGACGTTGTTTCCGCCGTAACCGAGGGGCTGGGCGGTGGTGTCTGCGCCAGCGCCGCGGCGCTAAAAACTAAGCTTGCAGCACCCAGTGTGCTTGCAGCTGTAATCCATTTCTTCTCCATAATGTTTCTTCCTCCTAGTTATTGCCTATTGCTTCTGATTCTCACTTTTGCCTGTTTAATAGGGCGCCCACTTTGGTACCTTGCGTCCGCTTTGGCCCCTTTGCCTTGCTTAGAACAGCCCGCGTTCACTTTCAAGCAGTTTTCGTGCCAGGAAGCACTTCAGCACCCTCATAATATACAACGAACAAGTCACATTTGGGTTGCAAGCGGTTGCATATGATATAGTTAGTTGGCACATAGATAAGGAACCGGAAAATGATCGCTGCCACGCTGAAAAAACTCGTTCGCGCCTTGTATTCTCTACGTGGTTCGGCTGGTGTGGTCCGGCCAGCTACCGCGCCCCACCCGGACCAAAAGCAGTGCTGGTATTTTGTTGATACTGCGATGAGTAAATATCACTTCACACAGGAAGCCCAGAGGTGGCTCCACGCCAACGTGAATCTCTGCATAGACGACTTGAGCAGCATAGGTGGTGGAGGCTACTGGCAGCCGTCTACAGGGGAGGTGCGGCTCTACAGCGCCCAGCATGAAGCGGCTGTACATGAGCTGGCACACGCCTGGTGGCACAGCCGCAGGGAGCCTCTCAAAGAGGAGATGATAGAGGCTGTTGTCCGGCTGAGTGTGGAAACAAAACCAACATACGCAGTCGCGGCCAAACTTGCCTTTGGCTACGCGCATGGCATACCGGCCCAAAACTGGCCCGGTATGCTCGTTGACCGTAACGACTGGGAGATGTTCGCTGGCCTTGCCAGCGGCACGATGGGCGATATGAGCTTGCTTCCGCCCTACGTGCGCCGCATCTACAGGGGTCTCTTCATAATGCCTTCGGCAGACGAGCGATGAGGAGCGAGGCGTAGCTCAAAGAGGCATAATCTCTCATTGTCATCGTCCGGGGTAAAGCCCGCGCTTCGCAGGCCCATGAGAGTGTCAATGGAGTCGGGAAGGAGCCCTTCGATCTGGGCAACGCGAGCTTGTTGCGCAACTTTTATCAGTCCCCTTGCCAGGCCATCCCATTCTTCGCTCGCCGCTGACAGAAGGTTTATCTTCCACAACAGGCTGCCATCCTCATGCTCCGGCCAAATCATGGCTGTCGGGGGAGGGAGGACCGGCAGGGCCGTATCAAGCCCTTGCGGTACGTATAGCTCCCCAGCAGCGGCCCTGCCGGTCCATTCATCAGCCGAGGTTTTGCTGAATGCCCAACTACGGTGAAGCAGCCCTGCGGTGGCGAAAGACGATGATTTTTGCCACCACTCAAAGAGTAATGGCGCTTCTTCAGGTGTGGCTCGCCTCAACTCCATCGCCATCTTGGGATCGCTTGCCTGTGCGCTCTCGATGTCCGGCTCCCGCCACTTCCAGAAGCGCACAATAAATAACCGGGAGAAGCCGTCGCGGTAAGCGTTGCGGTGGACCACCGAATTGCTGAGGAGTGTCAACAGGCGAGCTGTCTGCGCGCCCAAACGCCGAGCTTCGCCGATCATATACCGTTGAAGCTCGCCGGCCAACCCGCGCCCGCGAAAGTCAGGACTGACACGTAACCCCTCAAACCAGGCCTCTGTAGGAGAGAGGATAGTGAGTTTATCAATAGCAGCGAGCCTGCCCGACTTCTTCTCCTCAGCTACGAGGAAAAGCCCGCTCTTGTCGTCCAACCATTCATCATAGACGTGGTGGATGTAATCGCCGAAGTCCCAGGTATGCGCTGTAAAAGCCAGCACCTGCTCTTTGTCCTCGCTGCGAGCGTCTCTGATGATGAAACCACCAGTGGTCTCGGCTTGAGATGACAACGTCTATCTGCCCAGCCAGTGGGGCTGGCGCTTCTCAAGAAAGGCGTCGGTACCCTCCTTGCGGTCTTGCGTCTCGACAGCCTGCCCGAATAGTTCGGCTTCCAGATCGAGACCATCGTCAAGAGAGAGCAATACTCCTTCGTTTACGGCGATTTTGGCTAACGCGAGGGCGCGGGGCGCTTTGGCAGCAAGGCTTTCAGCCAAACTGAGCGCTTCGTCAAGCAGGTCTGCGGCTGGCACCACCCTGTCTACGATGCCGAGGCGGTACGCATCTTCCGCGCCCAATCTCTCGCCTGTGAATATTATCCCCTTGGCTCTGTCGCGCCCAACGATACGCGCTAACCTCTGCGTGCCGCCGTAGCCGGGAATCACCCCCAGGTTCACTTCCGGCTGGCCGAGTTGCGCCGTATCTGCGGCCAGGCGAATATCTCCGCACAAGGCTAATTCGCAACCGGCCCCAAGTGCATACCCATTGATTGCCATGATCACTGGTATCGTTAGCCGCTCGATCTTTGAAAAGACCTGCTGGCCGAAGCGGGCAAACTCCGCCCCATCCTGCTGCCCCTTTAGCCCTCCAATTTCAGCTATGTCAGCGCCTGCGACAAAGGCCCGCGCTCCCGCACCGGTTAGCACCAGCACGTGAATATCGCTCTGCTGAGCAATTTCGTCAAGTGCATGGTCCAACTCGGCCAACAGCGCCCGGTTCAGTGCGTTCAACTTGTCGGCCCGATTGACGGTGACCACAGCGATGTGCTTTTCCACATCCAAATCAATCAGCAAATTCTCGTACTCAGCCAATCTCTCCCCCCAAACGCCATCACAGGTCGAAACCCGATTCACGTTTCGCGCCTCACGCCGGAGAGCGTCTCAGGTATATTCTTCCCGTTCCCGGAGCCACCAGTATCGTAGGGTGTTGGCTGTAGCGTGGATGCGATCAAAGGCAAGAAGACCCTGAAAACCGAGCCTTGCCCTGGCGCGCTACTTACCTCTACGTCCCCGTTGTGACTTTCCGCAATGGATTTTACGATTGCGAGGCCGAGGCCCGACCCATTTCGCTCGACTTGTCGAGCTTCCTGTGTACGATAGAATCGGTCGAATACAAAAGGAAGCCCTTCTGGGGTTATGCCGGGCCCGGTGTCGGAGACTTCTATCCGCACTCGCCGCCCATCGATCCACAAGCCGAGAGTAATCGTACCGCCTTCCGGTGTGTACTTGGTGGCGTTATCCACCAGATTGAGAAGGAGATGTTGAATCTGGTCGCGGTCGCCCATTGTGGCAGCTATATCTTCATGCGCGAGAATTACCTTCTGGTTCTTAATCGCAGCCATAGCGCGGGCGCGTGCAAAAATGTCAAGAAGCAGGCTATCCAACTCTACGGGCCGCAGAACCGGCTTGAGGTCATGCCCGGCCTGCATTTGCGCCATGTAAAGCAGGTCGTTCACCATCCGGTTGAGTCTGGACGCTTCGGCCTCTGCTGAAGTTATCAATTCTGACTGCTCCCCGGGATCGGTGGTGCGCCGCAGCAAATGCAGGTTGCTCTTGATTACAGTTAGGGGTGTGCGTAGCTCGTGCGATGAGTCGGCCACAAAGCGTCTCTGCGCCTCGAATGCCGCTTCGAGCCGTGCCAGCATCTGGTTGAATGTAGATGCCAGGTGGCCGACCTCGTCGTTTATTCCCCCTTCGGGGATGCGCTGTGACAGGTCCTGCGAAACCTCTATCTGGCGCGCCTTTCGCGTTATTTGCTCAACTGCCTGTAGCGTCCGGCCCGTGAGCACACGCGAACCGATTACCGCCGCGATGATGAGCACCACCGATATAGCCGCCAGCGATAGCGCAGCCTCACTGAGGAACTGATTGCTGACATCGAGAGGTGTAGCGGCTTGCAGCACATATACCTGCCCGGTTACTTTGTTCACAACTTGCTGTAGCAGAACACGAATAGGCGTGTTGTTCTGCCCCTGTATGGTAGTCAGGGTGGTGCCGTGGTCCAGCGTGTCTGAGATTAGCTCCGGTCTGATAGGCACTTGCCGGTCTTCAGAAACAACGCGACCACTCGCCGGGTCAATCAAGGTGAAGAAGACCGCTCCCGGCTGCGATTGGTTGCTCAGGTTGGAAACATTGTTGATGCCGTAGGAGAGTAGATAGACCTGCAAGATGGTGGATTGCCGCCTCAAGTTGTCGTCTACCGACTGGTAGACGAAATAGCGCACTGTGAGAAACGCCACAGTGCTGAAGACGGCGAAGACCACAGCCAGGGTGAGGGTTGACCAGTATGTTAAACGCCAGCGTAGTGACATATCAATGCTTTGGGCGTGCAGCCCAGGAATGAGGTTGGCGCTTCAGGAGTTCTCTTCGCGCAAGACGTAGCCGACGCCGCGCACCGTCTGTATGTAGTGCGGGCACCCTGCCGCTTCGAGCTTTGAGCGCAGATACCGTATGTACACTTCGAGTATATTGCTTTCGCCGCTGAAGTCGTAGCCCCAGACGCGGTCATAGAAAGTCTCTCGGGTAAGCACCTGTCGAGGGTGGCGGGCCAATAACTCCAGCAGATCGAACTCCTTGCTTGATAGCTCGACCGCCCTCTCTTCTACCCACACTTGTCTGGCAGATGGATCCACTGTTAGCACACCGAACTTCAGTGCGCCGCTCTGGGGCTGCCTGCGGCGCAGGAGCGCGCGCACCCTGGCAAGCAACTCCTCAGGCTGGAAAGGCTTTACAAGGTAGTCGTCAGCGCCGCTGTCCAGCCCACCTACTTTGTCCTCAAGGGCTCCCCTTGCGGTGAGCATCAGGATTGGTATGTCATCTACTTGCCTGAGCCTACGGCAAATCTCAAGCCCATCCATCCCAGGCAGCATCAAGTCCAGCAGTACGAGGTCAGGTGGGTCGGCTGAAACCTCGGCAAAAGCCTCATGAGAGTCACCTGCCAGAGCCACCTGATAGCCTTCATAGCTCAACTGTCGCTTCAATATGTCGCGGATTCGTGCATCGTCATCCACAATTAGAATACGCATAATGTTCCAAGGGGGCCTGTTCTTTTTGCAGCGGTCAACTAATTATAACACAGCCGATGCTACGCCGCAGCGGGCGCAGTAGCTGTAACTGTTCAGAGTTGGGGTATAGCAATCTTGAAGGAGTCGCTGTGGAGGCGTACCCTTACGCACCCTTACGCACCCTCACCCCCAACCCCCTCTCCCATGAAGGGAGAGGGGGCTAGCCCCTCCACCCTAACTCTGAACTCTTACCAGTAGCTGTGCAAAGCTTAGCCTGCGAAGAAGCGCAAAGAAGCGCAAACGCCCTAAATGTCCTACCCAGGCGGGTCTGCTGCGAGGGCGCTGAGCTTATTACGCGCCTCCAAAAGCTCGGGGAAGAAGCGGTAGCCGAGGGTTTTCGTAAGGTACCCAGCCCCGGTTGAGCCTGCCGTGCCTACAGCGTGGTCGCCTATTGTGCGCTCAACCAGCTTGATGTGGTGAAAGCGCCACTCGCCAAAAAGGGCCTCGTAGTCTGCAAGGCTCTCCGCGAGCATATACATCTCCATATGACGCTGGGGTGTTGTGTAAATGGAGACCAAAGCATCCACTGAATTGGAGGCGAGATCATGTAGTAGCTTACGGAAGGCGTCAGCCAGGCTCTGCGGCCACGCCGAGCGCAGCCTATGCATATTCATATGCTTGCCTACAAGCTTGAGGAAGGTTGCATCGCCAAGCCCGGATGCAAGCTCTAACTCTCGAAATTGCTCAGACTCGAAGCCACTGGAGGAAGAGAGGACATGCCGGAAACGCTGAAACTCCTGCGCCGGCATTGTCTCCAGGATGGTAACCTCATCACCTAGCACACGCAGTATGGCGTTAGCCCTGCCCAGAAGACGTACGGCTTGCAGAAGCTCGTGGTTTTCCAGGAAGTGAATAATCGCGTGCAGCTCGTGCAATAACTGCTTGAACCATAGCTCTTGCGCCTGCTGCACGATGATGAAGAGCATCTCATCGTGCTCAACGGGAATGCTGAGGGGAGATTGTAGCCCTACCAGTTCAGGCACACGCAGATAAGAGCCATATGTAAGAGGCAGCGTTGGGTGGTGCGCTGTGCCTTGCTCATCTTTGAGCATCGGTGCTCCTGTGAAACCGGGGTTGTATGAGTTGCTCAGTAAGGACGGCCTGTAATGGAAGCTGCCTCGACCAGCTCGATAAGTACCCCATTTGCCGACCTGGGATGGACAAAAGCGACCTGGCTGCCATTTGCCCCGGTGCGCGGCTCCCGGTCTATTAATTCCGCGCCGGAGGCTTCAAGGCAGGCGAGTAAGCCAGGCAAATCCTCGACTTCAAAGCAAATATGATGTATACCGGGGCCTCGATTCGCCAGGAACTTCTGTACAGGACCTTCGTTGCCGAATGGTTCAAGAAGCTCCAGACGGCTCTCGCCAACTGAGAGAAACGCCACGTCTACAGCATCGCCCACCACTCGCTCTTTGCCAGTCACTTCAAGGCCCATCGCGCCGGAGAATACCTTCAGCGCCTCCTCCATGCTCTCAGTGGCCAACCCTATGTGGCTAATCTTGATAATACGCGGCAATTGTCATTCGGCCCCTTGCCAAAGTTTTGGGTGTTGGCCCCAATAATATATCAGAATGGTTGTAGAACCGTCAACGAGGGCTGAGGAGGTAAGAGTTCAGAGTTGGGGTGTAGCCAATCTGCAAGGAGTAGCGCTCACCTACCCTCACCTACCC
>JADEYI010000896.1_pt1 | contig 29587 bp, 25 predicted proteins | sample 8542331 | NCBI WGS metagenome assembly JADEYI01 (sample SAMN16510988, study PRJNA670497) | mine drainage metagenome | isolation source: biofilm near Copperflume 1 | place: Germany: Marsberg coppermine Kilianstollen | collected 2018-02 | reverse complement strand
CGCTACCGGGAAGTTATTGGCAAACTGGGCATCCGCAAGTAAGCGGCAGCGACGTCCCGCAGCGTTTGGATCTGCGAGCGTGGTTGAACCCAAGCATTGCGGCATTCTGGCGGAAGCGCGTCATGCGTCTTCCGCGCATTCTGGCTCCCTCCTACCACCGCCGCCGGCCAACTTCCCCACGCTCCTGCCATCCTGCACCCGCGCCCCCCTACAGCAAGATTTGAGGAATCTATGAAACATGAAGTCACCGTCGAATTAGCCGGCGGCAAACGTCTTACCTTTGAAACTGGCCGCATGGCTAAGCAGGCCTCGGGCGCCGCATTAACGACCCTTGGCGACACCGTTGTTCTCGCCACCGCCGTTGCCTCGCCGGATCCGAAAGAGGGGATCGATTTCTTCCCCCTCACCGTCGACTACCGCGAATACACCTACGCTGGCGGACGCATCCCCGGCGGATTCATCAAGCGCGAAGGCCGCCCCAGCGAGCGCGAAGTACTCACCTGCCGCCAGATCGACCGCCCCATACGCCCGCTGTTCCCTGAAGGCTTCCGCAACGAGACCCAGGTCATCGCCCTGGTCATGTCGGCGGACAAGGAAAACGATCCCGACATCATAGGCATCAACGCCGCCTGCTGTGCGCTGGCGCTTTCCGACATTCCTTTCGGCGGTCCGGTCGGCGCAGTCCGTGTCGGTCGCGTTGATGGAAATTTCATCATCAATCCCTCCTACGCAGAGGTTCGCGCCGGAGATATGAGCATCACCGTCGTCGGCACACCGGACGGCATCGTCATGATCGAGTCCGGTGCCAAACAGGTGAGTGAAGATGCGGTCGTCGACGCCATCGAGTTTGCCCATGTAGAGATCAAGAAGATCTGCGCCGCCATTACTGAGCTGGTCGGCAAGGCCGGCAAGCCTAAGCGCGCCGTCAAACCAGTCGAATTCGACCAGAACTATTACGACGAACTGTACTCGAAGGTCGGCGATCGCCTGAAGGATGCGCTCGACACCCACAAGCACCCCAAGTTTGAGAGCTACGCGCTGGTCAAGGAGATCAAGGATGAGCTGAAGGCAGCTCTGCCTGCCGACGACCTGGCCGCGCCCAAGAAGCTCTCCAAATATTACGAAGCGATCCGCGAAAACATCTTCCGCGATCAGGTCATTAAAGACCGCATCCGTCCCGACCGTCGCCAGTTCGACGAAATTCGGAATATCTCGATTGAGGTTGGCGTTCTGCCACGCGTTCACGGCTCCGCGTTGTTTACCCGCGGCGAAACCCAGGCGCTGGTCACCGCTACACTGGGTACGCTGGACGATTCTCAACGCTTGGAAACGTTTGAAGGCGAGCAGAGAAAACGCTTCATGCTTCACTATAACTTTCCTCCGTTTTCCGTTGGAGAGGTTGGACGTATGACCGGCGTCGGTCGCCGCGAAATTGGTCACGGAGCACTGGCGGAACGGGCCATCACCGCCGTTCTACCCACTGAAGCCGAATCGCCTTACACAGTCCGCATCGTCTCTGACATTCTGGAATCGAACGGCTCCTCTTCCATGGCCACGGTCTGCGGCGCATCGCTCGCGCTCATGCAGGCCGGCATTCCCCTCAAAACCTCTGTCGCCGGAATCGCAATGGGTCTGGTCAAAGAGGGCGACAGCTACTCCATCCTCACCGACATTGCCGGAGCGGAAGACCATTACGGCGATATGGACTTCAAAGTTGCGGGAACGCGGAATGGCATCACCGCATTGCAGATGGACATCAAAATCGGCGGCGTAACCGGGCAGATTATGCGCGAGGCACTGGCGCAAGCCCGTACCGCACGCCTCTTCCTGCTCGACAAGATGGACGCCGTGTTGAACGAAGCTCGCGCGGAGAAGTCCGAATTTGCACCACGCATCCACACCCTGCAGATTCCGGTCGACAAGATCCGCGACCTGATCGGGCCTGGCGGCAAGACGATTCGCGGCATTATCGAAGCGACCGGCGTCAAGATCGACGTGGACGACACCGGCAAGGTCAATGTCGCATCCTCCGATGCGGACGGCTTGAAGCGCGCCATCGAGACCATCAGCAACCTGACCGCTGTGCCGGAGATTGGCAAAATTTATCTGGGCAAGGTTGTCCGGTTGGCGGAGTTCGGTGCGTTCGTTGAACTCTTCCCCGGCACCGATGGCCTGCTGCACATCAGTGAAATCGCCGAACATCGCGTCCATGAAGTGAAGGACGAGCTGAATGACGGTGATCAGGTACTGGTCAAGGTTCTGGCTATCGAAGGCAATCGCATCAAGCTGTCTCGCAAGGCGGTTCTGAAGGAGCAGCGCATCAAGCTGGGTCTGCCCGACCCGAATGCGGGCGGCGGCCACGTCGGTGATGTCGCAGCTTCAACCGGCGAGCGTCAGCCCAGCTCCAACGGCAGCACCATCGTGCTCGAAAGCGGCGACTTCGACGACGAAGGCGGCGAATCTTCTTCCGACGCGCCGAACTTTAACCGCGCCGACGGCAGCCACGCACCGCAGACACCTGGCGGACGCGGCCCGGGCGGCAATAACAATCGCCGCAGACGTCCCAGTGGTGGACGTGGCGGACGCCCTGGTGGCGGTGGCGGCCGGCGATAGAGCATTCCCTGACTGCTTGAAGGAATACATGGGTGCCCCACATTTCGATTTCGAGATGTGGGGTTTCTCGCAAAGGGCCGCCGCTCACTAGGGCCGCCGCATAGTTCCGCAATCCGTTTCAACTGGGGTCCATCGACAGCAGCATGAAGCCTCGTATCATTCTCGCCATGCTCATAATGTCGCTGGTCTGGGGCAGCACCTGGATGGCGATCCGCGTTTTGGTGACGGCCGTGCCGCCAATGCACAGCGCGTCTCTGCGATTTTTACTGGCCTCGGTGATTCTGCTTCCGTTCATCCAGTTCAAACGCCTGCCCTGGCCCACAGGTCGCGGACTCCGGGCAACATTACTTCTTAGCCTCACCATGATCGCGGTCCCTTCTGCGCTAACTTTCTGGTCGGAGCAGAGGCTCTCCTCCGGCCTGACAGCCCTGATCTTCGGCGCGATGCCGCTGATGACCGCGATTCTTACCCCGTTGATGGCCCGCCGCAGCGTTCCTCGCACCGCCTGGCAGGCAATGATTGTCGGTCTCGGTGGCATGGGACTGGTGCTCTCCGGCGCGATTTCGACTTCGCTATGGCAGGCAGTTGGCGCCATCGCAGTGGTGGCGGCCGTCGCACTCTATGCCGCCTCCTCGGTGTACGCGAAAGAGGCGCTCCAGGACGTCCATCCATTTGTCAGCACCGCCATTCAGTTTTTTCTCGGAGGAATCTGGCTGGCGCTGGCAAGCCTCGCCTTTGAACGTGGCAGGCCATCTCTATGGAGCACGCAGGCAATTGTTGCAATCGTGTTCCTCAGCATCTTTGCCAGCGCCATTAGTTTCAGTCTTTATTACTGGCTGCTACAGCGGATTGAAGCCTACCAGTTAACCAGCCTGCAACTGGTCGTGCCAATCATCGCAGTGGCAGAAGGTGCGGCATTCATGCGGGAAGCTGTGCCCTGGTCGATGGTTGCCGGAGCAGCAGTGGTGCTGGGGAGCGTTTTTTTCGTCATGCGGGCCAAGCAAACCGACGAACGCGAAATTGCACTGGAGCTGGACAAATAGCGAGAATTGCTCTGTTATGTGTGCAAAAACTCATCCGACCTATCTGACAGATATATATCTACCAGATATATATTGGCCTGATAGCCCTCGCCACCACAGAAATTGCACCGCAAATGATTCATGTTTTTTTGACGGGCCGGGCGGACTACTTTGTCCTGGTAAAGGGCTCCATTTCCGTGGTCCATAGCAGAAACTTGAGCAGGCGCAATTTTTCCGTCGACATGAATTTCCAAAAGATGCGAGCATCGATCGTCTCGGCGGGAATGCCGGAATAGGTTTCAATCCGCCAACGCAGATAAGGGCTGCGCCAGGGCCGCAACCAGTGGCCGCGAATCGCGTGCCGGATGAATCGGACTGGAGTCATGAAGTTTTTCAAGTGCGCTCTAAACCGTAACCTGTGCGGCGGCCGCTTCGCTTTCGCGGAAGACATTTCCAATGCGGCGAATCTTCGCACCCACCCCCCGCAGCTTCTCCTCGATGCGTTCATAGCCGCGGTCGATATGGTAGACCCGGTCGATGATCGTCTCTCCCTCGGCCACCAGCGCGGCCAGCACCAGCGATGCAGAAGCACGCAGGTCCGACGCCATCACCGCCGCTGCCGATAGCGGCGTTTTTCCCTGGACCGCCGCCACCCGCCCATCCACGCGAATATTCGCGCCCATGCGAATCAGTTCCTGCACGTGCATGAAGCGGTTCTCAAAGATATTTTCCGTCACCAGAGACGTGCCGGTCGCCTGCGTCGCCAGCGCCATGAACTGCGCCTGCATATCGGTGGGGAAGCCTGGATACTCCTCCGTCGAAATATCGGCGGCGCGCAATTCACCGCCGCCTCGCACGCAAATGGAATCGCCATTTACATCACAGGTCGCACCGCACTCCCGCAACTTTTCGATAACAGCCAAAAGATGCGCTGGATTGCAGCCCGCCAGGGTCAGATCGCCGCCCGTGATTGCACCCGCCACTAAAAATGTTCCGGCCTCAATGCGGTCCGGATTGATGCGATGCCGAGCGCCATGCAGCCGCGCCACGCCCTGCACACGAATCGTCGATGTCCCTGCGCCTTCAATGCGGGCGCCCATGGCTGTCAACAGGGCTGCCAGGTCTGTCACTTCAGGCTCTCGTGCACAATTTTCCAGCAGCGTTTCGCCGTCGGCCAGCACGGCGGCCATCAGCAGGTCTTCTGTTCCTGTCACTGTGATCTTGTCGAATACGATGTGCGCGCCGCGCAACCGCTTCGTTCGCGCTTCCAGATAGCCATGCTCCTGCGCAATCTCCGCCCCCATGGCCTGCAATCCCTTGATGTGCAGATCGATCGGGCGTCCGCCAATCGCGCAGCCGCCGGGCATGGCGACACGGGCCATTCCAGTGCGCGCAATCAGCGGCCCCAGCACCAGTGAAGAGGCTCGCATTGTCTTCACGATTTCATACTTGGCGACCGGGTCCGACAGCAGCGCGCAGCGGATGCGGGTGCGATGGTGCGCGCGCCCATAGCCCAGCTCCACCTCCGCGCCCATGGAGGCAAGCAGTTTCCGTTCGGTCTCAATGTCGCGGACGTCCGGTACATTTTCAAGGACCACTTCTTCTTCTGTAAGAATGGCGGCCGCCATGCAGGGAAGTGCGGAGTTCTTCGCGCCGCTGATACGAATAGTGCCTTCGAGCGGCATGCCGCCGCGAATAATAAACTTATCCATGCAGAGTTCCTTCCACGGCCATATCGCTTCTACGCGGTGTTCCTGTCGTCAATTCAGGCAGTCGAGCGCGGGAACAGCCCAGCCGTTACAGGTCGAGCGTGGTGTCCTCGATTGCGCGGCGTACATTGCCATCGGCCTTGGCCAGCCGGCGCACCGCTTCCTGCTTATCGACTCTCGCCTTCAGCATGACCATGGCTATGGGAACGCTCTTGCCCGAGGCCTTCATGGTGCGGATCGCAGTGTCATGGTCCACGCCGCAGGACTGCGTCAGGATGCGGATGCCGCGCTCGACCAGCTTGGAGTTTTTCATATGCACGTTCACCATCAGGTTTTCGTACACATAGCCAAGCCGTGTCATGGCGCCGGTCGTAATCATGTTTAGAATCATCTTCTGCGCACTGCCCGCCTTCATACGCGTCGAACCCAGAACAACCTCCGGGCCAACTTCCGCGACGATGGTCACGTCGGCCACCGTGGCGAGCTCCGAATTGTAATTGCAGGTTACGGCAGCCGTCTTTGAGCCGCGTCCGCGCGCATACTCCACGGCTGCGACCACATACGGCGTGCGACCGCTGGCAGAAATCCCGACGATAATGTCCTTGCGTGTCGGGCGCCGACGCGCAATATCGCGCTGCCCCAGTTCGCGGGAGTCCTCATTGGTTTCCATCGAGGAGGCTAGCGCCTTCGGCCCACCCGCCATAATGTACTGCACAGTCTGCGGAGAAGTGGAATAGGTCGGCGGAATCTCTGAAGCATCAAGTGCCGCAATCCGCCCGCTCGAACCAGCCCCTACATAGATCAGCCGTCCGCCGTCTCGCAGGCAGCGGGCCACATTGTCAATGACCGCGGCGATTTCAGGCAGAGATTTCTTTACAGCGGCAGCGATCTTCGCATCTTCGTGATTGATAATGCGCGCAATATCGAGGGCGGATTTTGTATCGAACCCCTGGGATGCCTCATTTGCGCTTTCAGTCGTCAGCCGTTCTAAATCTGTAATGGAACCCTTGCCGTTCTGTTCGGCGCTGGTTCGTTTTTCCATCGTGCTGGTTGTCATAAGCTTCAAGACTCCACTTGGTGCTCGCACCACGCTCTATTCGAATTGTAGCGCCTTGTCTGCTTCCGCCGAGAAGTGTTTTGGCCGCTGAAACAGGCAGCGGGCCTGTCAACATAGGGGCGTGCTCAGGATAGAGGCGTGCTCAGGCCCACATCATGCAGCACGGCATCGTGAAAACGCGGCCGCACCTGTTGAATCGCATTTGAGATACCGTCGGTGCCGTTGCCGGGAAATGTCCGGTTGGTGAGCAGAACGATCGCCATCTCCTTTTCCAGGTCGATCCACAGGGAAGTGCCCGTATACCCAAGATGCCCTATCGATCGGGTGCTGAAATAGCTGCCGGAAGAAGATGGCGGCGAAGGCGTGTCCCATCCCAGAGCGCGAAACGAACCGGCTGGCTGGCTTTGGCGCTCGGCAAAAACGGAAATAGTCGCAGACCGGAATACTGGCGCGCCTCCGCGCAAGATGCAGGCGGCAAAGCGCAGCGTGTCCTGCACGCTGGAAAAAATTCCCGCATGACCGCTGACACCGCCCAGCACCCAGCAATTCTCGTCGTGTACTTCGCCTTGAATAAGTCGATGACGAAAAGCATCGTCGATTGCGGTCGGCGGAATTGCGGGCCTCATTTCCAACGCAGGCCGGTACAGGGTCGATCCCATTGCCAACGGCGCGAACACTTCTCGCTGGCAATACCGGTCCAGCGGCTCAGAAGCGAGTTGCTCCAGCAAATGACCCAGGACTATAAAGCCGATGTCCGAATAGACCGCCTGAGTTCCCGGTGCTGCTTCGAGCGGCATCCGCAAGCAGGCGCCGAGCAGCGACTCTCCCGTTTTACAGGTCTCATACAGTCGGGCATACGCGGGCAGTCCGGAGGAATGAGCCAGCAGCATTCGCGCGGTGATGGTCCGCTTCAGGCTGTCCGCAGGCTCGTCCTGCACAAACTTGGGCAGCCGCTCGGCAATCGGCGCATCGAGCGCTAACTGACCGCGCTCACACAGCAACATTGCCAGGGCCGTCGTCCCCAGCACCTTGCTGACACTGGCCATGTCAAAGATGGTCTCCGGCAGCATGGCAGGCGCGTCCAAGTCATACGTGAATCGGCCCACCGACTCCGTAGCCAGCACCTGTCCACGCAGCAGAATGCCATACGCCGCTCCCGGAAAAGCGCGCGCTGTAATGGCTTGCTGGAGCAATGCGTGAGCAGCAGGGAACTCGGTCATAAACAGGATGCGAACACAATTGAACCCAGCCTATCAGCTTGGAAGGAATGCGCAGATTCTTCTGGCTCCGCAAGCCATCGTTTAGGATGGCGGTCGTCCGGGAGTAGGAGCGATATAAAATAAATCTTGAGGTTCAATCGTTCCTTTGCAACCGTCCAGACCAGCTGACCCAGCCGACCCGTCGCCACCGTACCAGGAACCGAAAGTGCCTCCGGCGTCCAGATCCACTGTTCAGATCTCGTCCTGGTTTCGAGATCTGCTGTTTGCCATTGGAATTTCATTCCTGATTATCACTTTCCTGTATCAGCCTGTCCGTGTAGAAGGCACCAGCATGATGCCGGAGTTGCAGGACCAGGAACGCCTCTTCATCAATAAGTTCGAGTATCATTTTGAACCGATCCATCGCGGCGATGTCGTGGTTTTTCATTACCCTCTGGATCCCGTCAAAAGCTACATCAAACGCGTCATTGCTGTTCCCGGCGACGATGTGCGGATCGACGGCGGTCAGGTCTACGTCAACAACAAGCCTTTGGCGGAGCCATATGTGCCGGAGCGGTTCCGCGATGAACGATCCTATCCCGACACCGTGCTTTCGGCGAACCAGTATTTCGTCATGGGCGATCACCGGCTCATCTCCAGCGACAGCCGCGACTTTGGCCCTGTCCAGCGTGGCCTGATCTACGGCAAAGCCTCATTCGTCTACTGGCCGGCGGACGATATGGGTGTCGTCCGGTAATAAATGAGACCCACTTGCTCGCGGAGCTTGGCTGTCCAGTCTTCCACAATACAGTTGGCGTAAAGTCTGTTAAAATCTACAAAATCCACTCCGCGGGGACGCGATGCAGGCCATACTTGCGCTCGAAGATGGGCGTATCTTTCAGGGCCGCGGCTATGGGGCCAAGGCAGAATGCTACGGCGAGGTTGTTTTCAACACGTCGTTATCCGGCTATCAGGAAATCTTCACCGACCCCTCCTATACGGGACAGATAGTCGTCCTGACTAATCCACAGATCGGCAACTACGGCACCAATAACGCTGACGACGAAGCCAATCGCCCCTACATTGAGGGTCTGGTCACGCGTGAATTCTCGCCCATCAGCTCCAACTGGCGCTCCCAGCGTGTCGCCGACGAATACCTGGAGCGCTTCAACATTCCCGTCATCTCGGAGATCGACACGCGAGCACTGGTGCGTCATCTCCGCACTCACGGGGTAATGCGCGGCGTCATCTCCTCGCTGGAGGCCAATCCGGAGGGCCTCATTGCCAAGGCGCGTGCCATCCGCAAAATGGATGGCACCGACCTGGCCAGTGTCGTCACCACCAAGGCGCGCTACGAGTGGGACACCGCCGACCCGCAGAACGCCAATGAAGATCCGCTGGCAACCAGCCCGCAACCCGCGCTGCCCGCGCCAGACCTGCACGTCGTTGCCTACGACTACGGCATCAAGCGCAACATCCTGCGGATGCTCAGCCAGCAGGGCTGCCGCGTCACCGTAGTCCCCGCGCAGACCTCTGCCAAAGATGTTCTGGCGCTGAACCCCGACGGCGTCTTCCTTTCAAACGGTCCCGGCGATCCGGAGCCGGTCCACTATGCGCAGGAAAATATCCGCCGGCTCATGGGCAAGACCCCGATCTTCGGAATTTGCCTGGGCCACCAGCTCATCGGCCTCGCCCTCGGGGGCAAGACTTACAAGCTGAAATTCGGCCATCACGGCGGCAATCATCCTGTCCAGCACACCGGCACCGGCAAGGTCGAGATCACGGCGCACAATCACAATTACGCGGTCGATCCCGGCTCCCTGAAACAAAGCGAAGTCGAGCTGACCCACATCGACCTGAACGACAATACGCTCGAAGGTCTGCGCCACCGCTCGCTGCCATTGTTCAGCGTGCAATATCATCCGGAAGCCAGCCCCGGCCCGCACGATTCGCATTACTTGTTCAAGGATTTTCGCAAGATGATGGAGGAGTGGAAGAAGTGAGTGGAATCTGCCACCTCGTAACTTGGCTGCGAAATGATCCTGCTTGGGCTAGCGCGATTGCAGCCTATGCAGGCGTGTTCATCGCTTGGTGGGGATTTTGGAAGCAAGGAAAGAATTATAAAGAATCTCTCGCATTAGATTTGGCGATGAAACTTGATGACAGATTTATCGGTGAGGAGTTCCAAAAACTTCGTTCAGCTGCTGCAAGGGCCCTTCTTGACCAGAAAAACAGAGATGGCCTTGCCGATGCCGAAGATGTCTTTGATTTTTTCGAGACAATAGGCTTATTTGTCAAACGCAAGTCACTTGACGCAGAGCTTGTTTATAGCTTTTTCTTCCATTGGGTCAATCTCTACTGGAACGCAGGGAATGAATATATAAAACAGAGACAGGAGCATTCTGTGACGCTTTGGCTCGATTTTGAAAAACTTTACAAAAAACTGATTGCAATCGAACAACAAAGAGATAAGCATTCCAAGGACATCCATCCCAGCCGAGAACAAATTGAAAAACAACTCAGAGAAGAAATCGAGTAGTCCAACGAAGTGTGATTCTGTTAAACTTGTTTAACAGAGGTGTAATCATGCTCGGAGTGCGTTTAGAACCTGAAATCGAAAAGCGTCTGGAGAGGCTGGCGAAGAAAACCGGTCGCAGCAAAAGTTTTTATGCAAAGGAAGCGATCTATCGCTTTCTTGAGGATCAGGAAGACTATTTGCTGGGCATTGCGGCATTGGAAAAGCATAAATATACGGTGAGCCTGGAAGAGATGGAGCGCCGGCATGGCGTGGAACGTTGAATTCACGGATATCGCAGAACGGACCATTGAAAAACTCGACCCCCAAGTCAGGAAACGAATCAATAGCTTCTTCCGCGAACGAGTAGCAAACAGTGACGACCCTACTGCAATTGCCGAGCCGCTTCAGGGAGAGTTTCGCGGGCTCTGGCGTTTTCGTGTTGGAGATTATCGGGTAATTTGCGACATACGCAGAAGATACTTGCTTGTTCTTGTTCTAGATGTTGGACACCGAAGAGAGATTTACAGATAGAACGGATGGTAGATGCCACGCAGAAATGACATCACGAAGATCCTCGTCATCGGCTCCGGGCCGATCGTTATTGGTCAATCAGCCGAGTTCGACTACTCCGGGACGCAGGCATGCAAGGCATTGAAGGCCGACGGTTATGAAGTTGTGCTGGTGAACTCCAATCCGGCCACCATCATGACCGATCCGGAACTGGCTGACCGCACCTATATCGAGCCGCTGACGCGCGAATATCTCGAAGAGATCATCCGTCTCGAAAAGGAAATGCTGATATCGGACGGCCGCACTGGCGTATTCGCGCTGCTGCCCACCGTCGGCGGCCAGACCGCTCTCAACCTCGCCGTCGAGCTGGCTGACTCCGGCGTGCTGGAAAAATATGGCGTGGAGCTGATCGGAGCCAAGCTCGAAGCCATCAAGAAGGCCGAAGACCGCCTGCTCTTCAAAGACGCCATGCACCGCATCGGCCTCGACGTTCCCCGTTCGGCATTGGTCAACAATATCCGCGATGGTCTGGAATTTGCCGGAAAAATCGGCTTTCCCGTCATCATTCGCCCATCTTTTACTCTCGGCGGCTCCGGCGGCGGCCTCGCCTACAACCGCGAGGAGCTGATTGAAATTCTCTCCCGCGGCCTCGATCTTTCGCCCGTGCATGAGTGTCTCATTGAAGAGTCCGTGCTCGGCTGGAAAGAGTATGAGTTGGAGGTCATGCGCGACCTCGCCGACAACGTCATCATCATCTGCTCCATCGAAAACATGGATCCGATGGGCGTCCACACCGGCGACTCCATCACCGTCGCGCCCGCGCAAACGCTGACCGACCGCGAATACCAGGCCATGCGCGACGCCACGCTCCTTGTCATGCGCGAGATCGGCGTCGAGACCGGGGGCTCCAATGTGCAGTTTGGCGTGCATCCGACCACAGGCCGACTGGTTGTGATTGAGATGAATCCGCGCGTGTCGCGCTCCTCCGCGCTGGCCTCGAAAGCCACCGGTTTCCCCATCGCAAAAATTGCCGCGCGTCTCGCCGTCGGCTACACACTCGATGAAATTCCCAACGACATCACGCAGAAGACGCCCTCCTGCTTCGAGCCGACCATCGATTACGTAGTCACCAAAATCCCAAAGTGGCAGTTTGAGAAATTCCCCGGCACGGATGAAGGTCTCGGCCCGCAGATGAAGTCCGTCGGCGAAGTCATGGCAATTGGCCGCACCTTCAAGGAATCGTTGATGAAGGCTCTGCGCTCGCTCGAAACCGGCAGGTCCATCAGCTCGGAGGTGATCGAGCCGCGCCGCCTGACCCAGCGTCTGGTCACGCCGCACCCGGAACGGCTGGCCTACATTCGCTACGCATTCCGGCGTGGGTACTCTGTACGCGAAGTCGCCCGCATGACTTCGATGGATCCGTGGTTTCTCCAGCAGATCAAAGAGATCACCGACACCGTCGCCGACCTGGCCGATACAACCTACGACAGCATCTCCGCAGATACTCTGCGCAAGGCCAAGCGCATGGGTGTCTCCGACGCGCGGCTCGCCGATCTTTGGGGCATGGACAAGTCAGATGCTCCTCACGAAATTCGCAAACTCCGTCTGCGCCACAAGGTAAAGCCCGTTTACAAACTGGTCGACACCTGCGCAGCGGAGTTTGAAAGCTACACTCCTTACTTTTATTCCTGCTATGACGAAGAGGATGAGGCCACACCCACGCAAAAGAAAAAGGTCATCATTCTAGGCAGTGGGCCAAACCGCATCGGGCAGGGAATTGAGTTCGATTATTGCTGCTGTCATGCGGCCTTTGCGTTGAAGGAAGACGGCTACGAAGCCATCATGGTCAACTGCAACCCGGAGACGGTATCGACGGACTACGACACCAGCGACCGTCTCTACTTCGAGCCGCTGACGTTTGAAGATGTCATGGAGGTCTACGAGCACGAGGCCGCATCCGGAGCCGAGATCGGGATGATCGTCCAGTTTGGCGGGCAAACTCCGTTGAACCTCGCGCTGCCGCTCAAGGCCGCCGGCGTGCCCATCATCGGTACCTCACCGGAGTCGATCGATCTGGCCGAGGATCGCAAACGTTTCGGCAAGCTGCTCGAAGAGCTGAAGATTCCGCAGCCGCCCGGAGCGCTGGCCACCAGCGTTGAGGAGGCCGTCGCCGGAGCACAGCGCGTCGGCTATCCCGTGCTGGTGCGCCCATCCTACGTTCTTGGCGGTCGCGCCATGGTCATCGCATATGACGACGCCGCCGTCACGCATTACATGCGCGAAGCCGTCGAGTACTCGCAACAGCGGCCCGTATTGATCGATCACTTCCTTGAGGACGCCATCGAAGTGGACGTAGACGCGCTCTCCGACGGCAAGGATGTCGTCATCGCCGGAATCATGCAGCACATTGAGGAGGCTGGAATTCATTCCGGCGACTCTTCCTGCGTCATGCCCAGCGTCGATCTTTCTCCTCAGGTCCTCGCCACCATCCGCGAGCACACCTTCAAGCTGGCCCGCGCCCTGAACGTCATCGGCCTGGTCAACATCCAATACGCCGTGCAGCGGGAAAACGTCTTTGTCATTGAAGTAAATCCGCGCGCATCCCGCACGGTGCCTTACGTATCGAAAGCGACCGGCGTGCCCCTGGCGAAGATCGCCGCACGCCTCATGACAGGCCGCGCGCTGCGCGAATTTCTACCGGAATATGTCGAGCGAGGCACCGTCCTCGAAACCGGATCGCACTTCTTTGTAAAGTCCGCCGTCTTCGCCTGGAACAAATTTCCCGGCGTCGATACCGTCCTCGGTCCGGAGATGAAATCCACCGGGGAAGTAATGGGTGTCGCCGACAACTTTGGCGAGGCATTTGCCAAGGCGCAGCTTTCCGCCGGGCAGAAACTTCCCGTCGAAGGTACTGTCTTCCTCAGCGTGAACGATCACGACAAGTCCGCCGCCGTGAGTCTCGCGCAGCAATTTGTAGAGCTTGGCTTCCACCTTGTCGCCACGCACGGCACTGCGGATGTGCTGGAAAAAGCCGGCTACGTCGTCGAACGCGTCTATAAGGTAAAAGAGGGTCGCCCGAACATTGTGGACCTCATCAAAGGAGAGCGCATTCAGCTCATCATCAACACGCCGCGCGGCCAGGACACCTTCTTCGACGAGAAGGCCATTCGTCGCGCCGCCGTCACCCAGCGCATCCCCACCATCACCACCATCGCCGCCGCGCGCGCCGCTGCGGAAGGCATCGCCGCGCTGCAACACCAGGAAATCTCCGTGAATGCCTTGCAAAACCTGCACGCGGCCCGCATCGCCGCGCGGGTATAGCTGATGCAATTGCTGCGCGCTGCGGTATCGCAGTAAATTACTGCCACATTGGTTCAGGCTTCTCTAACGCAGCTTGTGTAACGTGCCCGTCAGATCGACCACATGATAGCCCAGCATAAGCATCATGCCAATTAGATATCCCCGCAGAATCATCAGCGATACACGCACACTGCGTGTCATCTCGATCTTTCCCAGACCCTCGCTGCTGCACTTTTTCTCCGGTACATCGTGCAGTGGATGCACGACTCGAAATGACTGATCGTTGTAAGTATTGACTGCGGATGCCATGATAATTCTCCTTAATTTAAGTGGCTAACGAAGTAGATTGGGCAACATTACCTGCGCTGCCAGCAGAAGCGAAAGGGCAAACAGAACAACGATGATCGTCCAGTTGATCCAGTTGTTCCAGGGACGGTTCACCCAACGCTCGCCAAGCAGAGCATGGTCATTGAGCAGAAGTTGAAGAAAGATGATCGCCGACGGGAGCACGATCCCTGCAAGCACCTGCACACTGACAATCACCAGTTGCAGCGGTATATGCGGAACCAGAACAATGCCTGCCGCCGCGGCGACGCAACCAATATAAGTGGCATAGAAACCCGGAGCTTCCCAGAGCTTTTTGTGCAGCGAGTGTTCCCACCCGCGCACTTCACCATATGCCCATGCACTTGCCAGCGAAATTGCCGTTGTTCCAAGTACCGCGGCATTCACCATCAGCAACAGAACGCTGTCACGAGCAAATCTTCCTGCAAGCGGACCGATGGCAAGAGCTAACTGGGCCGGATCTTCAAATCGAATGCCATGCACATGGCCGTAATTGCCGACCAGCATCATCGCGCCGGCCACGCACACCGTAAACACAGCGCCGATCAGCGTATCGAGCCGTGCCCATTTCAAATCGGCAAAGCGAAGCCGCTTTTCAGCAACGCAGCTTTGCTGGAAAAACAACTGCCACGGTGCAATGGTTGTCCCAACGATTGCAATAATCAGGAACACCACGCTGCTTGAAATTGGACCTGCCGGGAAGTTCGGCACAAGCGTATTGCGAGCCACACGTCCCCAGTCCGGATGAACCAGAAATGCCAGCACAAACCAGGTCAAGTCGATCAGGCAAAGCGCGATGACAATGCGCTCCCAGCGCAGGTAGCTGCCGGTGACGACCAGGGAGATCAGGCCGACAGCCGAAACTGGAACCGAAATATACGGATTAACCCCCATCGCGCTCAAGGCGAGCGAAATAGCTGCAAATTCAGTAATCAACGTTAGAAAATTGACTACCAGCAAATCGGCAAGAGAGAAGTGCCCCCACCACTTTCCGAAACGCTCGTAGATCATGGCCGCGTGTCCCTTGCCGGTTGCGATCCCAAGTCGTGCGACCATCTCCTGCACAAAGTAGCAAATGGGTAACAGTACCAGCAAAATCCAGAGCAGATGCAGACCGTATTGCCCTCCGGCCTGCATATAGGTGGAAACCGCGCCCGCATCGTTATCGGCTTCCATGACGATCAATCCAGGGCCGAAGACCATCAGAAAGCCGAGGAGGTTCTTCTGCCAGGAACGACGCACGACTACACTTTTTGATTTTTTTAGTTGCGTCGAGATCATCCCGCTCTCCTTCCCGATAATAAGAATGCATGCGCATTCCCGAAGGATTTTTCGGTAGTGGCGGCTTTGCTCTTCAGCTTGCAAATATTTTCATTGATCCAGATGCAGGCGAGAGGCCGCCGCTTGTGTCCCGTCTCGACCCAGAGACATTTCAGTCCACCAATACGTACCGGAATGCAATTCGAATGACCGATGTTCTCAAAAACTCTGCTCATGGTTCCTCCTTCGAGCCGCGCATTTGCGCAGAGAGAGAGATGGCAAATTGCCATCGGCAGGCGCGGGTCGATAAATATTTTTTAGGAGGGGGTGGAAAGCCGCCACATGACGGTGGTTCTCACTCGCTCAATTCACAGTTGGGCACTGTGAAGGGGCGAATGGGGCCGATCCGCCGAACTGGATCGGATCGGCCAGGTCCAGGAACAATTAGACGTGGCGGACGCACACTTCACAGCGCAGGATGTGTCTCCGAATACTCGGAGGTTCTTGCGCCGTTGCTGGGTTCATGGGTGTTCAATATCTCCATGCGACAAGATTTTTCTTTGCCGCTGATGTATGTTTACCATATCCCCCTAGGGTATGCCAAGGAGAATCCATGTCCGATTTACAAAAAGAAAAACCGAAGCTGCTGGCAAGGATCAAGCGCATCCGCGGGCAGGTCGACGCCATCGAGCGGTCGCTTTCAGGCGGCGACGACTGTGCGGACATTCTCATGCTGCTGGCGAACATTCGCGGCGGAGTGAACAGCCTGATGGCCGAGGTGCTGGAGGACCACATCCGCCTGCACATGATGAGTCCCGGCAAGGAAAAATTTCCCAGTCAGGAGCTTGCCGAAGACCTCATCGACCTGGTACGGGCCTACCTGAAGTAGCTCCGCTCCTGTTGATTTCTTATTTTGAAGCGACCTGCGCCTCCGCCAGATTTTTGATTGCCACTAGAATATGGTCGTCCGCATCCAGCGAGTGCTGATACCTCTCTTGCCCATTCGCAACCGTGGAATAATCTCCCTGCGTAATCTCCAGGGTAGAGCCGCCTTCGCCCCGTCGCCGCAGAAAACACTTCATCGTCAGGTAATTCTCCGGGATATCCGGAATCTCCGGATGTTCCGGATCGATGATCGTATACTCCAGCCGGTTGGGTGCATCCACCGCCACCACGTCGCCCTTCACGTACACCTTGCCGTCCGCCACGCCCTTCCACAGCAGCGGCGAACCTGCCCTCCAGTCCGTTTCCGCAACGCAGCCGAACATATATTGCTGGATAAAGGAATTCTCGGTCAGTACCTTCCACAGTGTCTCCACCGGTGCGTCCACATCAATCATTTTGCGGATAATCAATTCAGCCATGACAATTTGCCCTCATCGGCAATATAAACAGGGAAGTGCATCCCACGATTGGAAAAATGCGACAGTCCTCCGCTACCGGCAGTCCGTCTCTCCCCCAGGGAATCGGCGCGTCTCGCGGTGTGCTCGGTCTGCCTCCCGCAAAAAAGCCCGACGTCTCACGCTGGCCTCCAACGCATCAGATGGCACAGTGCATCGCCTACTACTGGATGGTCCGCTGGGACCTTACTGGTGAACCTCCGCACAGGCAGGAGACCGCGCCGCACCCCAACGTCTATCTAATTTTCGATGAAGACAGGCTCACTGTCAGCGGCGTCTCCACGCGGAAATTCACCCGCGTTCTGGCAGGCAAAGGCCGTGCCTTCGGCGTCAAATTCCGCCCCGGCGGCTTCCGTCCCTTCGTGCGCCAGGCCGTCTCTTCGCTCACCGGCCGTATTGTTCCTGCCCACGACATTTTCGGCGATGAAGCCCACCGGCTTGAGCATCAACTTCGTTCCGCCACACAGGACGCTGAGGTGGTCGATGCGGTCCACAGTTTCTTCCTGCTACGCATCCCCGCGCCGGACAACTCCATCGACACCGTCGCCAGCCTGGTCGAGCAGATCCTCTTGGACCGCGACATAAAAACCGTGGACGATCTTGCCGCCCGTACCCGCACCGGCAAGCGCACGCTCCAGCGTCTGTTTCAGGAGTACGTCGGCGTCCCGCCCAAGTGGGTCATTCGCCGCTACCGCCTGCACGATCTCATCGACCGCATAAACTCCGGCGAAAAAATCGATTGGGCAACTCTGGCGCAGGACCTTGGCTACTTCGACCAGTCGCATCTCATCAACGACTTCAAATCCATCGTGGGCAGGCCGCCGGCACAGTACCGGCGCGGCGCAAAATAGGCTATTCTTGTCCGACGAAAGCTGACGCCTCGACCTTTTCACCTAAAATAACTTCATGCTGCTTGAAGGAATGTTCCCACCCATCACCACACCGTTTTACTCCGACGGCGATCTCTACCTCCGCAAGCTCGAACACAACGTGGCGCGTTACTCGCGCACGCAGCTTGCTGGAATAGTCGTGCTCGGCTCAACCGGTGAGACGGTCATGCTGAACGACGACGAGCAGCGGGAAGTCTTGCGGACAGCGATTGCTGCTGCCGCTCCGGACAAAGTGATGATCGCAGGTATTGGACATGAGAGCGTTCGCCAGACAATAAAAATGGCTGAGTACGCCTCCGCTCTCGACTACGACGCGGTGCTGGCGCGCACCCCGCATTTCTATCGTGGACAGCTCCATCGCGCAGGCGCGGCGCAGACCGAAATGCTCACCTATTTTCGCACCGTTGCCGACCATTCTCCGCTTCCGGTCGTTCTTTACAGCGTTCCGGCGCTCACCCTCTACGACCTTCCAGTTGCTGTCATTGCAGAGCTGGCGCATCACCCGAACATCATCGGGATAAAGGATTCCAGTAGCAGGCCGGAGCGCGTCGCCGCCATCGTGGAAGCGACCCGGTTCCGCAGGCGACTCGTCACCGTTACCCCAACCTTCGCCGCTGTCACCAGGCGAATGGCCCGCACACAGCCTGCAAAGGCTACGACATTTTTGGTCAATGCGGAAATCCTCGGCGCAGGGAATACGGCGGTCGCGGCTGCTGCCCCGGTTGCAGGAATCAAAACACGCCAGAAGGAAACAGGCTTCTCCGTGCTCACCGGCGGCGCCGGCACATTGCATGCCGCGCTCAATGCCGGCGCTTCGGGTGGCATTCTGGCCTTCGCCACCTGCGCGCCGCAGTGCTGTTATGAAACCTGGGCCGCGTGGAAAGAAGGGAACTCATCACTCGCGGAAGAAAAGCAGTCCCGTATTCGCCAGGCGTCGATCATAGTCGGCGCGCAAATGGGAGTGCCCGCCCTGAAATATGCCTGCGACCTGAACGGATACTATGGTGGCCGCCCACGCCTGCCATTGCTGCCTCTAACCGCCGAACAACAGAATGAAGTCCAGGCGGTGATGGCGGACATCCGCTATTAGCGTGGCGAGATGCCAGTCGAAGCGCAACGGAGCAGCATAATCGGCGGTGTAAACTTTCCAATGTGGCCCCGTAGCTCAGGTGGATAGAGCGACGGTTTCCTAAACCGCAGGTCGGAAGTTCGAATCTTCCCGGGGTCACCATATAATCAACAAGTTACAACGGAATAAATATACCTGACACACCACGCATTCTCGGCTAGCATCGGGAAGTCATGGAAGAAAGTAAAGCATTCCCGAAACATCTACTGCATCTCACCGCAGCTTTGAGCGGATAGCGTTCAGCAACTTTGTTGAACACATCGAACTCCACCACACAAGCAAACAACCGCAGGACGCGATCCTTGATGATTCCCACCGCTCTTGAGAGAAATGCGGCACGGCGTTGAAGGAACAAGTTGCATGGTCACTCATGCAACTTGTAATGATTCAAACGGAGACGGAGACTCGAGAATGAGCAAAAGTGCTCATTCTCGATCGGCAATAGTCGCCACCCCAACCTCAACCTGCTGCAGCAGGTTCACAATTGCTCCGCACACAGTTATGGTGGTGCAGGGATTCCACACAGGATCACATGGTGGGTTGCTTTGAATAGGTGGATCAAAACTTCCGCCTCCCACCACCACCGCAAACCCCACCTCCTCCTCCACCACCGCAATCGTCGCCCCAATCAGTTACGTCCTCCAAACCGGTCGGATCGACATGGCTCAGGGGATTGTTCCCGACACAGGCATAGCGATTGAATCTCTGGCGCCGTCCACCATGTCTTTGGGCACCCGCGCCGGTGGATTACCTGTGTGTTTGACGATCCGGAGTCGCGGCAAGTACGAAACTCCTATGCAGAGGATTCGTCGGACGGCGATTTAGGGTCGCTCATTGCCAGACCCTGCAACCGCTGTCCGGTTCGATATTCGTGAAGGCGCGTATCCATAACGCAATTAAATTCGCAGTTTTGTAATGCTGTATCTTACCCCGCTGCTGGGATTACGGCTCTGGCCTGTTGAAACCTCGAGATCGACTGCCCAGCAATCACCAAATCGATCCGTAAGAATGCGCAATATTTCAAATTGTGCATATTATATTCTTGACAAGTCATGGTTATGCGGAGTAAAAGTTTTATGAATGAGTGCCCCATAAGGCCTGACCATGCACGTCGATGATCGAGAATTGTGATATATCGCCATGCCGCGCACCTTAACTTGATTAAATCATTCATATTGATGGTCGATTTAATGCTCATACTGTACGGAAAGTCTTCATAACGCGACCACCCATCTTTCGTTAACTAGTGCACATTTTCCGAAGATCGATATAGATATATTGGATCATTTTCGTGAAGCGTTTCGAACAATTACCGCCAAGTAATGATTTTTAGGAGACCGATGCAAACCGAGCTATGGAAAGATGACAGAAGTACAGCCAACAGAAACTCAGAAAACACTGGTTTTTCAACCGCCTTGTTCTGCAAGCACATTTTGGCAGCAAAAACGATGAGAAGATTCAGTATCAGCGGCATTTCGCTCTTGATGCTCGCATCTCTGCTGCCGCTCTTTCTGAGCACCCCGTCCTGCTTTGGCCAACTGGAATCCGGCACAATTCTTGGATTTGTGACCGATTCTACAGGCGCAATCGTCCCATCCGCTGCTGTTACAGTCACTAATGAAGAAACTGGCTTATCGGTACGCCTGACGGCGGACTCGAGTGGGAAGTTTGACGCCCCGACGCTCCCCATTGGTATCTACTCGATTGCGGCTTCCGCTCCTGGCTTTAAAAGCACGACGTATTTACACATTCGCCTTGAGGTTGGGCAGCGCATCAGCGAGACGGTGAAGCTGAACCCAGGCGCGGTCACGCAAAACGTCACCGTGACGGCAGAGACGCCTCTCCTTCAGACAGCAAGTTCAACATTAGGCGAAGTCATCACCAATAAGCAGGTGGAAGAGCTCCCATTAAACGGCAGAAGCATTGCCAACGTGCTTGCTGTCGTTCCCGGCGTTAAGACTTTGAGCACATTTAGCATCAATGGATCCACAGGAGATTGGTTTAGTCCAGGCATACATTTTCTTCTCGATGGGGCCGATGCCAGCCAGGTAGACTCCGACTCGGTTGGCGCAGCGTACGGTTCGGCTGCCAGAATCACTCGAGCAAGTCTGGACGGAATCCAGGAAATCCAGGTTCTGACCGGAAATTTTTCGGCTGAATACGGCCAATCCAGCGGTGCGTTAATCAACATCATCACCAAGTCCGGAACCAACGCTTTTCATGGAAGTGCATTCGAATACAACCAAAACAGTGCATTTACGTCCCGAGACTATTTCGACCCTGCACCACTTCTAAAGCCGAATGTGGCGTTCAATCAATTCGGCGGATCACTGGGTGGTCCCATCGTCAAGAATAAAATTTTCTTCTTCACGAACTATGAAGGGGTTCGGCAAACGACTGGAGTTACGATCCCGGCATTTGTTCCTACGGCCGCTTTCCGGGCTACGCTTCCGCCTCTTCTGCAAACGTACGTTGCCCAGATGCCCCTGCCGAATGGTCCTATTTCTACGGCTGAACCACGTTTAGGTCTCTATACGCTATCTGGCGTTAACGACACTTTGACCGAGAATGCCGCTGCAATCAAGGTCGATTATCAGCTTACCCCGAATGATCGGATTACCGGGCGATGGAATCCGGATTGGTCTACGACCGTAAGTTATTTTGGCGTGTCGGAGGGTCAGATCAACAAAGTTCCAGCACTACTGCAGACCGGCGAAGCCGCCTATACAAAAACATTTAGCCCTACCCTGTTTAACGAAGCTAGCGCGAATGTCAACAGAGAGCGTTATTACATTTATAAATCTACTGTACCTGCTGTACAGAATGAACCCCTTATAAGCGGAATTGGGAGCGGTGGTACATCCATTGGACCCACTCTCTATCAAGTTCCGGTGGGCAACACTTCCTTCACGTACCTGGATACGCTTTCCTGGGTAAAAGGGAAGCATCAGATCAGAACGGGTATCCAGATCATTAGAAATGATCAGAACAAAGGTATAGAAAACCAGGATTACATGGCATTTTTGACGCTCGATCAATTTGCCCAGGACAAACCATTTTATGTCGGAACAGTAGGATATCCAGTTACTGGAATTCGCCTGACATACATGGATCTATTCGTTCAGGATGACATTCAGGCAAGCCGCCATCTAGCATTAAATGTTGGCCTCCGCTATCAATACGACAGCGCACCTACGGAAGCCCATAATAGGCTGGCCAACTACAATCCGGCAACAGGTGACTTGTTCCCGCTCGGAACTCCGATCATGACGACGCCAAAACTGGACTTCGATCCGCGTTTTGGCTTTGCGTATTCTCCATTTGATAATGGTAAGAGCGTTCTGCGCGGAGCTTTTGGCCTGTTCACATCGGATATCAACGTAGCGAATGCTCAGGAGCTACTGGATAACTATTACAGTAACAACAGGACTGAATATAATTTCCAAAACCCCAATCTCGTAGGGTTTCCATTTCCAAGCATTCCAAAACTATTCCCGCAAAATATTTATGGAATGCCCGTGCGCGGCTGGAGAAATGCCTATACGGAACAATGGAGTCTAGGTATCCAACAGGCGTTTGGATCGAAGATGGCCCTTGATGTCGGCTATATCGGCAACCACTATGTTCTGCAGGCTCCGATCATTGACATAAACCGGATCATCATAGGGACCAATGTTCGTCCGAATCCGAAATTTGGGTTGATCGGAGTTTATACGCCTTCTTCCGGAGGCAATTACAACGCACTGCAGGTTTCCCTGAAAAGGCAGCTATCCAACCGGCTTTCCTTCAACGTCAACTATACCTATGCTCATGCTTTAAATAATGGAGGATCTGTATTCGCCGATAATACGCAAAACGATCACTACCTCCCCGGCGAATATGGAAATGCGAACTCCGACATCCGGCACTATCTGGAATTCAACTACCTATATCAGTTGCCGGCTGTGCCAAAGGTTCCACGCGTGATCGGCGATGGATGGCAGCTAAATGGAATTACATCCATGCGTACAGGCTTGCCGATCAATGTGGCTTGCGGATGCGACAGTGTGGGGATTGGTGAAGGTACGGAACGCCCTAATATCGTTCCCGGAGTTTCGCCTCAACCAAGCCACAAGAATGTGCCAACTGGGCCGCAGATTAACATAGCTGCCTTTAGTACCCCAGCCCAATATACCTTTGGCAATGTCAGCAGAAACAGCTTGCACGGGCCTGGAGCCGTGAACTTTGACATGTCACTCTTCAAAAACTTTAAAGCATATCGAAACGGAGTAATTCAGTTTCGTGCAGAAGCCTTTAATGTCTTCAACCATCCAAACTTCGCCAACCCTGGGTCGACACTATCTGCTCCGGCAACATTTGGTCAGTCCTTTTCAACGTCAACAGGTATCAGATCTCTACAACTTGCGGTTCGGTACGATTTCTAATTCCTTTGAAGGCTAGATCTCTCCCTTACGGGCCCTTGTAAACTCCAGCGGCCCCGAGGTGCGCAAGCAGCGATTCTATGAGGAGATGTATGGGAAGAGTTGAGTGCAGATCCAGAAGAAATTTCATTAAGGGCAGCATCGCACTGGGAGTGTTCCCTGCACAGCTACTACATGCGGCTTTGGACTCAAACCTGCAGAATGACCCGACGAGAGCAGCATATCGTTCTACAGGTGTTTTACAAGTCCAGAACCGCGGATTGCTGCTTGAATTCTCCGTTTCCGACGCCGCTTTGTCGTTGCGAAGAATCTACAACAAATCAACAGGGTTTGAGCACTTGAACGGCTTGTCCCCGGTTTTTGAACTGTCAGCGAGCAATACATCCGAGGGCTGTACCGAAGTGTCGCACCTTATGCTGGACCATCATCATGTGGAAAATGACGGGCGGAAGTTGAAGGTCTACGGACATGCCGTTGAGCATCCGTTGCGGTTTGTAATCGAGTTTGATGCTTCTTCGGAGCAAGGAAAAGCGCTGGTAGGGCTGACGCTGATTAATCATGGAAGCACTCCTTTGGCTGTTCACGCTGTACTGCCAAAGATATCAAACCTGAAAACGCGCGGTTCCGGAAAGCCATTCATGGCTGCAATCCCGCAGGAAGCCGGGGGAGTAGCATCTTACGCTGTGCAGCCGCCTCAGCTTGGCATGCCGGTTGACAAAACGATTGGTCTGCCTACCGCAATGAACATTATGGAGGTTGTCAGTATTTACGATGCTGACAAGGGGGGCGGCATATTTATGTGTGACGCAGCGATACCATCTGGTCAAGATGTGTCACCCATCCAATTTACGCTATCAAATAATGTTGTGTCGGGATATTGGATCACAACGCTTAACCCCGGCGAGAAGACCAGCGCACCGAACTTTGTGATCGGGGTGCATGACACCGGTGATTGGCATGTTGCAGTCGACGATTATGTCGAAAGGCATCGTCCGAATTGGAACTTTCCTCGCGTTCCCGAATGGTTTCGGGACCAAGGTGCCATCTATTCTTATTCTGGAAGTGGTGGTGGCGCTATCTTTATGGACTATCCGGTGCAGAGCCTTGCCAAAAGAATCAGCTCCTTCTATGAACTTCCACAACTGCTGGACGAGGCAAAGAGCCTGGGAACCAACATCGTCTATTTGTTTGACTATTGGGAGGGTGTGAAAGAGGGAGGCATGCCTGCCTATTGGAATAAGGGGGACTACATCCCACGACAGGATCTCGGCGGCGAAAAAGCCTTACAGGAGGGAATTAGAAAAATACATCAAGCCAACGGGCGCATCATCCTATACCTTGAACCCTACATCATCTACTACTATTCCAGTATAGGAAGAGCGAAGGGTAAAGAATGGGCCGGAAGAAATGCCACGGGAAAGCTTGATCCTCGATGGCCAGACAATTATGAGATGGTAGCGTGCTTTCCCCCTTGGCAGCAGTACCTCGTGAAACTCGCGCGAAAGGTGGTTGGAGACTGGGGTGCTGACGGCGTTTATCTAGACTCGTTAGGTTGGGAATTAAATTGGCCCTCACACATGTTACACGCCAACTATTCCCCCCAGCAATATAGCGAAGGGGTGCTTCAAATGACTGATGAGGTGCGCAAGTCAATCCAGGAAATCAAGCCGGATGCAATTGTAATGGGAGAAAGCACCAGTGGCGCTTTACCGCGTCACTCGGACGGCGGACTCAGCGCGGATTTTGCGTGGCTAAGAAATCAGAACCAGGATCGACTGCTGGCGTCTCCTGTTCGGTATGGGATACCTGAAGCAAACATTATGAGCAACGGCCATAACAGGAATGAACTTCATCAGATCTATGCGGCTGGTCATAACCTTGCGCTGGCGAACCTCCACCTTCCGGACGCTCCCTATATCAAGGCGCTGGTAGAAATAAGGCAGAAATATCGAGATTCGTTTATTTATGGAAAGCAGATATACCAGCCACGCACGCACAGCGACGATACGGCGGCCTATGTATATCGAGGGCATTCTCACACTATTATTAGCATTGTGAATAGATCGTCCGCAAAATATGCAGGGGCTATCGAATTAAGATCGGACCTGGCCGATTCGACTTGGCGCGACATTATGAATGGTGAACTTTTGAAGTCGAAAGGCAATCTACTAAACCTTGAAGTAGGTTCCGAAGGCCTAAAACTGTTAGTGTGGCAAGCATGATGTTAGTAAGCCTGAGAATAGCCTATGAAATATATCGTGAAAGCCGCACTCGTCTGCGTAACTCTCGCTTGGCTGTCCATGGATGCTAGCGCTCAATTGATGAAGCCTGGAACTCCGGCAACTTTTGGAGATGATGTCCGTTTCGTCGACTCGTTCAGTCAGCTGATTGTTCTTAAGGAGCCGCACGGCAACGCGATGATAGCTGTGTCGCCTGTCATGCAGGGCCGCGTGCTTACGAGTTCAGCTGATGGTTTGAAAGGGCGTAGCTTTGGATGGGTGAACAAAGAACTGATCGCTTCAGGAAAGATTCAACAGCATTTCAACGCTTACGGCGGTGAAGACCGGGTGTGGATCGGTCCAGAGGGTGGGCAGTTCTCCGTCTTCTTTGCGCCGCACCAACCATTCGACCTTGCCCACTGGTTCACTCCCACAGCTCTCGATACGGAGCCGTTTGAAGTAATAAGTCAATCGCAAGCAGCGGTTGAGTTTCGCAAGAAATTTAATCTCATAAATTATTCCGGCACGAAATTCAGTGTTCAGATTGATCGCAAAGTATGCCTCCTTTCCCGCAAAGAAATATGGAAATACCTCAACCTACCCCACTTACCCGGTCTGAAGATAGTGGGATTTGAGTCGATCAATAAGCTTACGAACGTGGGAACCCAGCCCTGGAACAAGCAAACCGGCTTACTCTCTCTTTGGATACTGGGCCAATTCGAAGCATCTCCGACCACCGCGATCGCCATTCCGATCCATGAAGGACCGACGTCGGATTTAGGGGAGCGGGTGAATGCTGACTATTTTGGAACAATCCCGTCTGATCGAATTCTGGTGAAACCTAACATTATCTATTTCAGGGCGGACGCACACTATCGAAGCAAGCTGGGAATCAATCCGCTGCGTGCGACTGGAACTTTCGGCAGCTACGACGCCGAAAACCACGTATTGACGCTCGTGCAGTACATGCTTCCGAAAGGAAAGCCGGAATACGTCAACTCCGCATGGAAAATACAGGACAATCCGTACAAGGGAGATGCCGAAAATGCCTATAACGATGGTCCGCAATCTCCCGGTGGACCGCAGCTCGGAAATTTCTACGAATTGGAAACGTCGTCTCCTGCGGCTGAAGTTGGGGCCGGCCAGTCCATTGAGCATTTTCACAGAACCTTCCATTTCGAAGGAAACGAGAAAGAACTAGATGCGGTGGCACGCAAGGCGCTTGGTGTAGATCTAAATGATATTCGTGATGCGCTGCCGCATTGATTAGGATTCATGCCTTTCCGGTCGCTTATCTTCAATTACAGAGGTAAAGATGCTTTCTTCAATCGAACATCGTGCTTCATTCCTTCATTTGGTCCTCGGTTTCGCAGTTATTGTTGGCATCTTGACTTTATCTTCCGCTACCGGCACCTCGCAAACGGTTACTTCTGGTGCGGGAATCGGTCCTAGCTTAGGATCTTTGCCGAATCTCACCCCAGATGCGGAATCGCGCATGGTTTCGCCCGAGAATCCCACAGGAGGTAAGGGCATGGGAGCAATGGCCGTTCCAAGCCCGTCGAATCCATTTTCTGCTCCGGCCGCCCATCTTGGGCAGGGATGGAAAGTTAGACCTTTCATTAATATTCCACCGCACAGCACAGTGACAATTATGGACGTGTCCGGCCCAGGCACCATCGAGCACATCTGGATGGCTTCCAGTCCAAAATTTCGAGGCAATGGCAGAGCCACCGTACTTCGCTTCTACTGGGACGGAGAAACTGACCCATCGGTGGAGGTACCGCTCACGGATTTCTTTGCCATCGGCAACGACCGGTTTGCCCCTGTAAACTCACTAGCCGTGATCGATGTCCCAACGGCGTCGATGAACTGCTACTGGCCAATGCCGTTCCGTAGACATGCCAAGATCACGGCGACAAACGATTCCGATAAAGTGCTCCCACTCTTCACCTATCAGATCGACTATCGTCTCAGTCCTGTGCCTGCCGACGCCGGCTATTTTCATGCGCAATGGCGCCGCGCCACGGTCAACCCTTCCGATCCGGCGTACACAATCCTCGATGGTGTGAAGGGCGATGGCCGCTACGTGGGAACATTTCTGGCCTGGACGCAATTGTCGACGGGTTGGTTTGGCGAAGGAGAAGTCAAGTTCTACATTGACGGCGATACAAAGTTCCCAACCATTGTAGGAACCGGCACCGAAGATTATTTTGGCGCTGACTACGACTTCCCAGTAATATACTCGACCGCCTATGTCGGGAATGTCTTGGATCCAAAGGGTAACGATCCAGATGGAGGGCCGCCGCAGCACAGCTTATACCGGTGGCACATCATGGATCCCATTAACTTCCAAAAAAACTTAAAGGTCACGATTCAAGACTTAGGCTGGTATCCGAACGCGACCTATCAGCCGGAGGGGGACGATATCTCCTCTGTCGCATATTGGTATCAAAAAGAACCACATGCGCCATTCCCTCCGTTTCCGTCCTTGTCAAAACGCTGGCCACGTTAGACGTACTGATCTGTTGTCGGGTTACGTGCGGTGCGAATTGAGCCGCACATGGAACTTCCCAGCACGATTTGGCGAGCGGAACTACATTCTATTTTCTAGATACTCATTGTTTGGACGGCAGAAGGAAAACAGTCGATCGCAGGAACGTAGGGTCCGTTCGCATCCATCGTATAGCCTTGATCGGCTCCCTTTGTGCCTGCATTTTCCTGGTGGGCGAGATAGCAGCCTTCGTCAATCACGATTTCGGACTGTCTGTGGCTAACGGCCATCTGTTCCTTCGGCGTAGCTTACTCCGGGTTATCCAGTTCCTTCGGACCGATCCTTCCATTCGTACAGCTAACGATGAGCACATCGAGTAAGCGCGGCCCGTGGACTCCCTTGATGCGCGTCATTTCTATGTCAGCGGTAGCGGACGGTCCAGAGATAAATGTAGTGGGTAGACCGGAGGTCGATCCTAGGCGGTCGAATGCTTCGGGGACTGTTTCGACAATCTGATCTGCGAAAACTATACAGAGATGATAGTCCGGGATAAGAGTGAGCCTGCGTGGTCCCTGTCCAGCAACGCTCTGAAGCACGACGGTGCCGGTGAGCGCGATGGCCACCGTGCACCCGGTGAGTACGCCGTGGAAGCGGTCAAGATCTCTCGCCGTCAGTCCATCGCCGACGGTAAAAGTGAAGCCGTCCGGCAGCCATGCTGCGGGAATTCCAGAGGGCACGACGGTGTTCTGCCTGTCGCGCGCGATGAGTATTTGCTTAACGGCGACCGCAATGTTTTCGGTAGCGGCGTAGTACACTCCGACCTCATATTCCTTCAGGCGATGGACGAACAGATCGACGCACTCCGTGTCGCGCAGTGAGCCAGCGCGTCGATAGGCGCGGGGGACAGCGTGGTGATTGGCGACGCTAGGATGCCCTTTCATTGCCCACGTTGGCTCAAGCGCACCGCGGATACGATCAAGGATCAATTGCCGCGCGGAGTCCATCAGACATTCCCTCCATCCCCAGCGGGTCCTGAATTCTCCGACGCATTTTCGCGCTCTGCCCACCACTGCCGAAAGGACTCCTCTGGCAGTGGCGCGAGGTCTCTGGTTTGTGTCCAGGCGCCGAGTTGAAACGGCAGATGCTCAATGAACCCGCTGCTTGCAACGAACGGCTTCTGACCAACCCGGCCCAGATATTGCGCCAACGCCAGACGATCTCCGCTGGCGAAGATGGACGCTGCGATCTGCATGCCGACATTCCAAGGGCCAATCTTTCCAACGAATGTTTCTTGCTCCCGCCGGACGATTTGGCCCCGCAAGTGAATCAGCACCTCTGGTATGTTGATGTTGACCGGACACACCTCGTAACAAGCGCCGCATAGGGAGGATGCGTAAGGCAGCGATGCGCTCTGCCGGAAGTGGTCCAGTTGCGGCGTCAGGATCGCACCGATCGGTCCTGCGTATACCGACCCGTAGGCATGGCCGCCCGTCTGGCGATAGAC
>JADEYI010000895.1_pt1 | contig 29609 bp, 20 predicted proteins | sample 8542331 | NCBI WGS metagenome assembly JADEYI01 (sample SAMN16510988, study PRJNA670497) | mine drainage metagenome | isolation source: biofilm near Copperflume 1 | place: Germany: Marsberg coppermine Kilianstollen | collected 2018-02 | reverse complement strand
CTCTCGATGCTTTTTATGATGCGGAGGATGCGCGGTTCAGATGTTGGCGACACTATAGCCGCGCAGTCGTATCACTCTATGGTCCAGGCGGCTCGTCAAGCGCAACCTGATACGGCAGCTCTCGCGCAGGCTCTTGAACCTACCGGCGACGGCGCATGATCAGAGTGACCATTCTCCGTTCACCTCATTCCCTTTCCTGCCTTTACCGCGCCAGATAAGCTGCGAAGATCGGCGTCAGGTCGGTGGCGGAGTGCTTTTGCAGGGTGGTTGTCAGGGCGGCAGGCGTGGCTATCTTGAAAGAATAACTCTTATAGTAATCTTGTATTGCGGCGTAAAAGGCTGCGTCCCCCATCGCCTGGCGTACTTTGTTCAGCATCACTGCGGCTGTGTCGTAGACGGTGTAGCTGTATTGGTTCTCGCTGGTGAAGCCGCTGAAGACGCCTGAGGAGACGGGGCGCAGACTTTGAGCGCCCGCGGTCATTGATGCCCAGGATTGCGCATAAAGGTCGGGGAAGTCGGCTCGTATATATTCGCTTGTCATATATGTGGTCACCGCCTCATCGAGCCATGGGTCGGTCAACTGGCTATTGCCGACGATCGAGTAGAACCACTGGTGCCCCGTCTCATGCACAGGCGTGTACCATGTCCACTTGCCGGGAGTGGTGCCCAACGCGAGCCACGAGGTAGGAATCAGATAAAGCATCGGGTACTCTTGCGCGTAGTTATCCGTGGGGTCGAGTGGTACGCCCATTTCGGCTACAGTGTCGGTGCTGAATGGGTAAGCCCCCACTCGGCTGCCGAACCAAGAGATTGCTGGGGTGACAAGATCAAGCTGCCGCTGTCCTTGCGCCCGGTGCTCGGGTAAAAAGTAGGCAAGCACTTTTACGTTGCCCACCTGCCTGGTCATAGAGGGGTCGTCCATAGGGTTCACGAAGCGAGGCGAAACCACATAAGCCACATCTCGAACTCTCTGCGCCTGGAAGCGCCAGCTTGTGCGCGCCTGGTTTACACTCGCTATCTGGCCTGTGCCGCCGACTACCAGCCGCTCGCTGCCCGCAGAAGAAATCTCCACATCATAATCGCTCGCAGCGTAATAGCCGAGGTCGCCGAGGTCAGAGTAAGGGTAAACAGCCCAGCCGCCATTCTCCCAGGGCACAACTGTAGGCAACATATCCCCTAAACTGAGAATGTCGTTCGACCTGTCGTAGCCTGTGCGCCCACCGATAGGGCGCGGCTTGAGAGTGAAGGCCAGCGAGATGCTAGTCTTGCTGCCTGGTGATAAAGGCTGTGGTAGCGCCACTTCCAGGTTGATGCCCAGCACCCAGCGCGTCTCTGCATCTTTGCCGCTCACAGTGGCGCTTTGCAGGGCAAACACTCCGTCCCAGTGACGCCATGCCACACGGAAAGTGACGTTCTTCATCGTTTGCCCGGTGCTGTTGGTGACCTCAACATTCTCCTGGACGGTGGTGAGACGCTGGGGCGCAGCGCCGACAGCTATTGACACACTGTATTTGCTGCCCAACTCCGCGAGGCGCATATCGGCGTAGCGCCAGTTATAGTAGTGCCTGCCCACATTCCCCATCTCTATTCGTGATGTGGCAGGATTCGACGGGTTATAGGTAAGTACTCGCCGCTCGAAGAGTTGAACCAGCACCACCTCCGTTTTGCCGTTGACCGGAACCTCCACCCAGTAAGGATCAGTGATCGGGTAGCCGAGAGTGTAAAGCCAATCCCAGCTAACGGGGTGCCCGGGCGCACCCGCATAGCGCCAGAAGATGTCGGCCCAGTTGTGCCCTGATGCCTGCTCGAACCGTGCTACCGTTACAGCTGTAGGCGCGGAGGCGACAGAGTGTAAGCTGCCTTGCCTGGTTATCTCATCGGTAACGCTCTGGCCTTCGCGGTTTACGGCGCGCCCTGTCAGGCCCGCGAAGCTGGAGTAGGTGGGTGCTGTGGGGCTGCTTGTGTCCCCCGCTACCTGTATATTTGCAGCACCAAGCGTGTAGTACGAGTTCGCGCCAACCTGTGCCTTGCCCGTTACCATCTCCTTCACGAGAAGGCCGCTAGTTACGAACCAGGGCGATTGCGGGTCTGCGCCGGGATCGTTGATTTCGAGGCGCCCTTTGTCAAAATATTGCACCAGGTGGGTCCCCTGCGGCAAGTCTACCTCCGGCTCATAATTGGTGTAGAAGGGTCCAGGCCCCCACATCCAGCTGCTGTGCGATGTGGTCGCTGCCTGCTCGTCCTGCTGCCACCTGGCACGGATCGCAGGGTTGGCGAAGCCCTCAGATGGCGGCGTTGCCGCGCCCGCCAGGGTATTCAATGTTTGCGCCAGGGGCGGCGCAACCTGAAACAGTGTAGATAGGGCGACGCAGCCTGTTAGAAGTCTCATGGCAGCTTTCATTCTTGTCATCCTGTCTGTGGCGGGCCTGGGGACCTGGGACAATATTGTGGCTGCATCTGAGCGCACTCTCTTGTCTGGGCCTTATCGCAGCTTCACAGAGCTGATCTGCGTGTAGAGAGCGCCTCCCTGCTCAAGGCGGCTCTCCATCAGGCTGACCTCGCGCACCGAAAAGTTGATCGAGGCTACTTCCGTCTGCCGCAGGGCATCCGTGATAACGGTTCGCTCAGCGGTAAGAGTACCGTCGCGCACACGCCCCAGTGTGAGGTGGGGGTTGAAGTTTGTGTCAGGCTTAAAGCCCAGAGGCTCTAGCGCGGTGGAGACATCGCCCTGCAATTTGTAGAGAGCAGACATCGCCTCTGAATCACCTTGCAGCCCCACCCACAAAACGCGTGCCCTTTGAGGATTCGGGAATACACCCATGCTGCCGGTGTGTAATGCGAACGGCGCAGTCGGGGCACAGGCGCTTTGTAGTGCTGTCTCTACCTGCTCAACCAGCGATAGCAGGGTGTCTCCAAGGAAAAATAAGGTGAGGTGCGTGCCTTCTGGCCGCGCCCAGCGCACAACGTTCGCCGCTCTGTCCATCCGGGCGCGCAGTTCATCCTGTGTTGAGGCCAGGATTGCCTGTACACTTTCTGGAAGCTCTATTGCAACAAAAGTGCGCTTTGTTTGATCGGTCATTGTTTGTAGACCAGGAATTATGGAATAGCAGACGATTCCCGGCCCCTAATCCCTACTCACTCAAAATCTCAAGTCCCAGGAGCGGAGCGTATCCAGCAGACGGTGATTTGTGAGGTCCATGTGGATAGGTGTGATGGAGATGTAATTTTCTTCTAGCGCGGCCACATCAGTGCCTTCTTCCAGGTGATTGGTGACCGCGTTGCCTCCCATCCAGTAGTATTTACGGCCTCGTGGGTCGGTACGCACTATCAGTTCGTCGTTATAGATGCGCTTGCCTAAGCGTGTTATTTGCACGCCCCTGATCTGGTCGTGCTGTAAATTAGGCACATTCACGTTCAGCAAAATATCTTTCGCGAGCCCTCGTTCGTTCACCTGCTCGACCAGCCGAGAGACGAACGCTGCCGCTAGTTCAACAGGCCATTCGGGTGTGGTGTTCATCGAGACTGCAATCGAGGGGATGCCTGAGATTACGCCTTCCATCGCTGCGGCAACTGTTCCCGAATATGTTATGTCATCGCCGAGATTGTTGCCTTGATTGATGCCTGAGATCACAAGGTCGGGTAGATAGTCGAGGAAGCCGAGCGCCGCAAGGGCTACGCAGTCGGAGGGCGTGCCATCTGTCGAATAGGCGGGCGAGCCGTCGCGCAGCTTCACCTCGGCAATGCGAAGTGGCCTGTCCATAGTGCGGATATGGCCTGATATGGACCAGTTGCGGTCGGGCGCGACAACCACTGTCTCGTGAGTTGCGGACAGGCTCGTACGCAGCGCCAGCAACCCTTCTGAGTCAACGCCATCGTCGTTTGTGAGGAGTATACGCATCCGCTAGGAAACCCGCTTCCAGCGCACGCCCTGGGGCGTATCTTCAATCTCGATGCCCGCTTCGCGCAACTTTGCACGCAACGCATCGGCGCGGGCGAAGTTGCGCGCCTGGCGGGCTGCCTGCCTCTCATCAAGCAAGGTCTGAAGCTCAGCAGGTAAGCTCTCGGCTTTACGCTCTTCTGCCTTTTCCTTGAGCCTGAGGCCGAGCACTCGGTCCCAGTCGTACAGGGTCGGCAAGATTGCGGCGGGTTGCTCGCGGCGGTTGGCCTCGGTGATCAGCTTGTGTACCTCGCCGAGTGCGCCGGGCATATTGAGGTCATCGTTGATCGCGGTGACGAAGCGCTCTTTGTATTCCTGCTGCCAGTCATCCCCTGTCTCCTCGACAGGAGGCGTTTGCGATGCCCTGTAGACGAAGTCGTAGAGGTTGTCGAGCGCTCTGGCGGCGGCGCCTATCGCTTCGTCTGTAAAGTTCAGTTGGGCGCGGTACTTCGCTGAGAAGCAGAAGTAACGATAAGCTATAGGGTCATATCCCTGGTCAATCAGCTTTTGGAGTGTCAGGAAACCTCCACCTCCCTTGTTGAGAGGCTCGATCCCCTCACCCATGTCGCGCACCTCGCCGGTTAGCCCTGGGTCTTCGGCTGCCCCTGCGCTCTTGCTCATTTTGCCCGCATTGATCAGCAGGAACTCGCCATGCACCCAGTAGCGCACAAATAGCTCGCCCGTGCAGCCTTCAGACTGTGCGATTTCGTTTTCGTGGTGTACCGGGATATGATCTACTCCACCGCAGTGGAGGTCAAAAGTATCGCCCAGGTATTCCATAGACATGGCCGAGCACTCGATATGCCACCCCGGATAGCCCTGGCCCCAGGGCGAGTCCCAACGCATGGCATGTGTGGCATCGGCGCGCTTCCAGATAGCGAAGTCGGCGGCGTTATGCTTCTCCGGGTTGACCTCGACGCGCGCTCCCGCTTCTTGCTCTTCAAGCGACTGTCTGGAAAGTTCGCCGTACCTCGGAAAAGTGGCAACATCGTAGTAAACGCCATCGCTAATGGCATAGGCGTGGCCCTTGTCTACCAGGCACTGCACCAGGGCGATCATTTCGGGGATATGCCCGGTAGCAGGGGAGACGATTGTCGGGCGCAAGATGTTGAGCCGCTCCGTGTCGTGGAAAAAGGCATCTGTGTAGAACCGGGCGATGTCCCAGGGTGTCTTGCCTTCGCGGCGCATCGCCTTGATCATTTTATCCTCGCCCTCGTCCGCGTCAGAGGTGAGGTGTCCCACGTCGGTGATATTCATGACGTGCTCCACATCGAAGCCGTCATAAAGGAGGACGCGTCGCAGCACATCCTCAAAGACGTAGGTACGTAAGTTGCCTATATGAGCATAGTTATAGACCGTCGGCCCACAGGTGTACATACCCACCTGCCCAGGCTTGAGGGGTACAAAGAGGTCTTTCTCCCGTGTGAGGGTGTTATATATCAATAAAGGATAGCGCGGCTCTGCCAAAATATCTTTCCTCCTGCCGTCTGTAGTTCTTATATGGCTTGTCTCTGTTTTGTAGTAACATTATACTCTAAGAAGTCGCGGGCTGAGAACCTGGTGGACGTGCTCGCACAGGCATGTAGAAAACTGGAGCAGGAAAGCTAATGGCTCTGGACACCCCAGATAACACGAACAGCGCCAGCCCCCCTACAAGAGTGAGGGAGCTTATTTCCGCACTGAGGGAAGGGGTAAACGGCCCAGATCGTGGCCTAGAGGCTTCTTTGAATCTAGGCTGGTTTGGGGGTGTTCAAGCTGTTGAATCGCTTATAAGTTTGCTGAGTGATAAGACCGAGCGCAGCAAAGTGCGCCAGGCTGTTGCTACAGCTTTAGGCCTGATTGGCGATGCCCGAGCACTTGTTCCTCTTTCCAATATCGCTACTGACAAGACTGAGGATACAAGGCTACGCAGCAATAGCCTCTCGGCTTTAAACGGCTTGCGTGGTCCCCACGCAACAGCAGTTCTATCCCATGTGCTCGAAGATATTGAAGATGATGCTTATGTGCGGGTTTCTGCGGCGGAGGCGTTAGGGGACACCCGGGATACGGCGATGATAAGCCCACTCCTCGCAGTACTTGCCGATGGTTCAGTAGAAGTGCGCCAGGCTGCTGCCGATGCCCTGGGCGAAGTAGGCGATTATGGTGTAATTGATGCTTTGGTCTTACTGTTCGCGGATTCCGACATTCAAGTCCGCTGTCGTGCGATCAGCGCCTTAAGAAATCTTGCCACACGAGGTTACAAGGCAGTGGTAGCTGTTGAGCCTCTTATTAAGCTTGTTACCAATACTCGCGAGCGCGCTATCATACGCCGCGAGGCGGCTTCCACTCTCGGCGGTATAGGTGATCAGCGAGCCGTCGAGCCGCTCCTTAACATGCTTACCTCTGGCGGTCACAAGTTCCGCCGCGAAGTTATAGGCTCTCTGGGCGAGCTTGGAGACATACGAGCGGTTGAGCCTCTAATCTCTATCATGGCAGAAGATGTCCAACATGAGAAAGTTCGTATGGCTGCTGCTCGTGCTCTAGGTAGTTTGCGTGACGTGAAGGCTGCCGACCCGCTCTTCAAGGTATCTGAAGATGAGCATCACAGCCCCGAGTTGCGCCGCGACGCGTTGCGAAGTTTAGGAGTGCTTGGTGATAGTCGGGCAACCGTATCGATGATTGCAATGCTTCAGAGCGAAGATGACTATATGCGTTACTGGGCTGCTGGTGAGTTGGGGGAACTCAGTGACGTGCGTGCTGTTGAGCCACTTGTTGAACGATTACATGGAGATAAATATCCCTTGGTTCGTGTTGCTGCTGCTGTGTCTCTCGGTCGTTTGCGCGACAATCTCGCAGCGCAGCCATTGCTCTTAGCGCTAGAAGATGAGGAATATACGGTACGAGCCGAGGCTGCGAAAGCTCTGGGCTTGCTTGGCGGTGAGTGGGTCTTCGATGTGCTGGTCGGTATCCTTCAGGATACCAGCGAGGAGGGCTACGTGCGCTCTTGCGCTGCCGAAGGTCTGGCTCAATTGGGTGATCACAGTGCGGTGGCATTGCTTCTCGAAGTACTTCAGGAAGAGGACGATTTTCTCCTTTATGGAGCAACCAAAGCTTTAGGCAAACTTGGAGATAGTAGTGTTTTGCCTGCCTTGCAGTCGCTATATGAGCGCAAGAAGGTTTTGTGGACAGACGAGACGATAACTGATAGCATTGAGCTTATAGAGATTAGAAGCCGGCACTAAATTCTACTGGCCCGTGAATTAAGCCGATGACCACACGCAAGCGCACCGACGCTGAGGACCTGGACGCAGCCACCGAGGACTTGCCTGAGTATGACTACGGCGGGCTGGGCACTATGATTGCGCGCGAGGTGGCTGTTGAGGCGCGGCGTTCTCGTGCCCGGCGCGAGTTCTTCCGCATCGAGCACGCCAGCCCCACAACTGAAGGCGAGCCTGAGAGCAAGTTCCTGGGACTCTACAAGGTCAGGGGGGAGAATGGGCGCGAGTACGATGTGCTTATACGCGACCCTAATCCTGAGCATCATGTGAACCGATGCTCCTGCCTGGACTACGAGTCAAACAATCTCGGCACATGTAAGCATATTGAGGCTGCCCTCGGCTATATCAGGCGCAAGAATGCCTCTGCCCTGCGTACCGCCAGACCCCGCCTCATCGAGATCAACAAGCTGACCGTCTATGTCACGCTGCGCTATGTCGGCGACGGTACATGGACCGCCGCGCCCGTCTACGACCATGCACTCGACCCTGGGCTGCTCCGCCTTATCAACCACTATCTCCTGCCCTACCTTGATCTCCTGGAAGATGATCCCCAGCTTTTCCTCAAGAGGCTAGGCCGCTTCGTTGCGGAGGTGGAAGAGTTTGGCGGCAAGGCGATAGTTGAGCGCGAGGTCCACGACTATGCCGAGACTGTCGAGCGGCGTGCGGTGCGCGATGCTCGCAGGCGTGAGCTATTGGATCATATAGAGGCTGGGCATTCCAGGCTTGACCTGTTGAAGCTGCCTCTCTACCCGTATCAGGCGGTCGGAACCCTCTTTCTGGCCTTCACCGAGCGGGCGCTGCTAGCCGACGACATGGGGCTGGGTAAGACCCCGATGTCAATCGCCGCATCGAAGCTCCTCACGGAATGGCATGGAATCAGGCGAGTGCTGGTAGTGACGCCCGCGTCGGTGAAGTTCCAGTGGGGCAAAGAGATAGAGAGGTTTAGCGACGAGAGCTTTACCGTCGTGGGCGGCAGCAAGGCTAAACGCGCCGCGCAGTACGCTGAAGACTCCTTTTTCACCATCATCAACTACGAATTGATGCTGCGCGACCTGGACCACATACATGCTCTCAACCCCGATCTGGTGATACTTGATGAGGCGCAGCGGATCAAGAACTGGCGCGCCAAGACGACCCAGGCGATAAAAGAGCTTCCGAGCCGGTTTGCTTTCGTCCTTACCGGAACGCCGCTCGAAAACAAGCTTGAGGAGCTTTACTCTATCGTGGAATTCCTTGATGACAAGATACTTGGCCCGCCCTGGCAGTTTATGGCCCAGCACGTGGTCAAAGACGAGTGGGGCGGCATCATCGGCTACAAGGACCTGGAAGGAGTGCGCCGCGCCATCGCGCCGGTACTGCTGCGCCGCCGCAAAGCCGACGTGCTGCTGGAGCTTCCCGAAAGAATAGATAACGACTTCTGGCTGGAGCTTGACACCGAACAGGAGCGGGTCTACCGCCCGCTTGAGAAGGAGCTAACTGCCCTTATCCGCTTGCCCGAATGGGACGCTCAGCAGAGTGCGATGGCCCTGCGCTTGCTCACTCTGCTGCGAGAGTGCGCTACAGCGGCACAGCTGGTGAACCCCAATGTTCATTCTTCGAGCAAGCTGCGTGAGCTACCCGCGCTGGTGGAGGAGATAGCCTCGGAAGGCCATAAGATGCTTATCTTCTCGCAGTGGGAGAGAATGACGCGCCACGCGCAGGATGCTCTCGCGCCGCTCGGTATCAAGAGCGTCAGGATGTATGGCGGCCTGGGGGTGCGCGCCCGGCAGCGAGTCATCGAGCAATTCAACAGCGACCCTGCCACCATGCTCTTTATCTCGACGGACGCCGGTGGGCTGGGGCTGAATTTGCAGGCCGCTTCGTTCGTGATCAACCTCGATCTGCCCTGGAACCCGGCAAAGGTCGAGCAGCGCATAGGCCGCGCCCACAGAATCGGGCAAACTAACCCGGTGAATGTTATAAATATCATTGCGAATAATACAGTTGAGCAGCGCGTGCTTGAGGTGCTCTATCGCAAGCAGGAGCTATTTGAGGAGATATTAGATGCCGAGTTGGACCCCGAAACAGGCACTCTCCGAACTGATGTCGAAGTTCCGGCGGAGCGACTCCGCAGAATCGTCGAGTTACTCCTCGGCTGAAAACGATGAGATTGAAGAAGGGGATGCGCCTGTCAGCCCCCTTGCCCTGATGAGCGAGAGCAGCCCTGAAGCGTGGCTAGGCCAGTTCCTGCAAATCCTTGATCTTGGTGGCCTCTCGCGCTACTCGACTATCAATGGCGCACGGCAAGACAGCAACCTCCTCTCGCAGCTAGAGGAGATATGGAGATCGGCAGGTGATGCCTCGCCGCTTAGAGTACTCGATGCGGACTTCAGCGAGGAGTTGAAAAAGAGTGATTGGGGCGCGTGGTGGCAGGCGCAGGAGCAGCTTGGTAGATATTGCTACTCGGCTTTAGCGCTCGCCATGCTCGGTGACAGCTCCCACACCGCAGACCTGGCGGCTATGTACAAGCAGAGCGCTAATATGCGCTTGCAGAAGGACGCTCACTTCGTTCTCTGCTACATACTGGGCAAAGAATGGCCTGCCTACAACGTTACAGACGCAGACCTTGCGAGGTTAGAATCAGAGTAACTCACCTTGCGCTATGGACGAGTGACGGCGGGCTGACCAACGCTTCTATACTTTCCGAACCGTAAATACCACAGGACCTTCGTGCTCTTCGCGTTGTGTCGTCAGGGTCCTCTTCATGGGCAGTCATAAGTTGTGGTGCGTAACATGAGCTACAAATCCGCGTTACGAATTTGTGTGTCGTTGTGACACCAAAGATATAGCATGATATAATAGCTTATCTGAAGGGCGTTGGCTGTGCCCTGTCTCGTCTGTAATTTCTGTGAGGTACACTCCAAATGATAAGCACGAATCTGATATATCTGGTCTGGCTGCCGGTAGCCCTGGCCGTAGTGCTCGGTATCGTGGGCCTCTTGCGTGGCGCTGTGCGCGAGGCTCTCGTTTCGGTCTCGGTTCTCCTCGGTGCGCTTATTATCCAGACCTGGGCAGCCCTATGGGCGGGTGATGCGGTTGAGGCTTTTCCTTCGTTGGACCGCACCCAGGTCGAGCTGGCATTGAACATCGTGGTAATTGGGTTGGTGGTGCTGGTCGTTGGCTACTTGCTGGGAAGCGCCTTAGTGTCGAGGGCTGATCCTATATCCGCCGCTTCCAGGTTGGCCGGTGCGCTTATTGGTCTTGCCAACGGCGCTGCTATAGGCGGTTGGCTCCTGAGGTTGGGCTATCTTGCCAATCCCTCCGGTGGGCAGCTTGACAACGACATTTCCAGATATCTGATAATCTGGGCAGGCTGGTTCCCTCTTGTGGCAGCGCTCGTGGCTGCGATTATAGCCCTGGTCGGACCTGTGCGACGGGCGCGCACTCGCGTTGCCGAGCCTGCGCCACAGACCAACTGGACACCCGCAACACCCTCATCACCCACACCTCCTACCGTGCCCCATCCGACCGGGGGCACGTATGGTGCAGCTTATACACCGTCACCCGCAGCCTCGACGCCCGCAACTCAGCCCTACGCCGCGGCGCCCAACCTTACTCCTCCTCCTTATACTCCCGGCGTGGGGAGTGTCGCCACAACAATGGCCTTCCCTGTTCAGGATAGCTCGCGCACGTCTGTGCTTCCTGCTGGCAGGCCCTATGCGCCGGAATCTCAACCCCAACCCCAGCAGCAAGCTACAGCCCCGTACAGCGCCAGCAGTTACAATTCGCCGCCTGCTGTACCTCCTGTGCTGGGCGCAGCCGATCAAAATGCAGCCCGATATAGTGCCAGTGATAAGCCTGCCACATATAGCGAGGCCGAACAATCTGCCAGTAGCGGCTTCCAACAAAGAGAGGAGCCCTCATGGTTGGTCAAAGCCGCACCTTCTGTGGAACTCCAACCGGAGGGTAGCGTTAACGCTGCCGAGAGTGCAGACAACCTTACATGCCCTAACTGTGGAGCGTCGTTGCCCGCCAATGCTCGCTTCTGCACGGATTGTGGCACGCCGTTGGGCTAGTTCGAGGCTGAGTTGCACAGGGCTGAGGTGGTGATTCCCTCAATTCTAAGCACTCAGTCTTCGTTGCTAGAAGGAGACAGCGGAACATGCAGAATAACCGTTGGCTACAAGCGCTGATTGTGCTTCTGGTGATTATTGCGTCCGCTTGGCTGATAGCCGAGGTGTGGTCGTTCCTCATACAGTTCTCAAACGTCTTTCTGCTATTCTTCCTTGCCTGGCTGCTGGCGTTTATTTTACGCCCTATAGCCCGCTGGTTATCTACGCGGGGTATGCCGTATCTGCTGGCGGTTGGAGTTGTCTACCTGAGCCTTGCAGTGGTTTTCGCGGTGGCAGGGTTTCTCCTGGTGCCTGTTATTACGGACCAGACCCAGCAGTTGAGCAACAATTTCGGTGTTTACACAAACCAGATGTACCGTCTAGTAGTGGATGGCGAAGCGACGCTCAAATCATGGGGCGTGAAGGATGTTGACCTCAAGCAGTTCTACCAGCAGGTGGCTGCGCAGGCGCAGAATGTGGTGCCGCAGGTGTTGCAGAATACCCTCTCTGTGTTGCAGAGCGTAGCCACGCTGGCTCTGCAAGTGATCCTTGTTTTCATACTGTCGTTCTACTTCATGAAAGATGGCGACCGGCTATTCGGGAACATGGCCAATATGCTGCCGCCGCGCTGGCAGGAAGAAGTGCGATTGGTGGCTCTGAGCATCGAGAAAAGCTTTGGGGGCTTTATTCGCGGGCAGCTTGTCTTTGCTCTGGTTTACGCGCTGCTTAATGCCATCGTGATGCTGCTGCCACCTTTCCGCCTGGAGTATGTGCTGATCGCCTCAATCGTGGCAGGGCTGTGCATGATAATCCCACTGGTGGGTAACTTCCTCGCCTTCGTTCCGGCCCTGCTGGTTTGCATAGTGACAGGCAAGGCTTCGTTGTGGCTTTGGCTGCTTTTGGCCTTGTTCATCATGCAATCTTTGATGATGAATTTCCTGGGACCCCGCATTATGTCGAGCGCGATAGGTATACACCCCCTCTATGTGATGGCTGCTCTGCTCATAGGTGGGCAGGTCGGCGGGCTATGGGGCGGCTTGTTTGGTATACCTATAGCCGGGGCTATCAACTTGATAGGCAGGCCGTTGCTGCGCCGCCTACGCTATCAGATGCCCCTTTACCAGGAGGGCACCCACTCGCTCACCACCAGCGCCTTTGTCACAGGGCCACTTGCCTCGTCGCTTAACGCGTCCAGGCCGCAGGGTGCCACACCTTCAGTGGTTTCTGAGCGCGTAGAGACGCCAGAGGAGCGCGAGGCCGCTGCGCCTCGGCCCCATGCTGTCTCGGCCTCCGTCGCGAGCTTACCCAAAGAGCTAGAACTTGACGATGACTTTGTGGTGCATCCCGCCCCCACGCTGACGGCGCGTGCCTGGCGATTGATCTTCTACCTGGGATCGCGGGCGCGCATATGGGCTGGGAAGCGCCTGCAGGCCAGAGCCTCTCGACAGTAGGCACAGTTGTAGATTTCTTCACAGGGCGCTGCTCTATAGACTATAATGGCTGCGCTATGACCACTGTGCTAAATGAGCAGACAGCCCCACGCGCAACTGACTCTCTACAAGTAGACCTCTCGGCAGAACACAAGCAAAGATTGCCCCCGCATGCGCATCTGCTGGCCCTCGCCGCGTATGCGGCTCTGACCTTCCTTCTAACGCTTCCCATAGGCCTCAAGTTATTCACAGAGGTGCCTGGCGGAGGTGACGCTTGGCAGAATATCTGGAATCTCTGGTGGGTAAAGCAGGCGCTCATCAACCTGCACACGAACCCTTATCACACCAACTTGCTTTATTATCCGGGGGGTGTGAACCTTTATTTTCATACTCTCGTGCTGACGGATGGGCTTATAGGTATTCCACTCCAGCTAATCGGGCTGAACCTGATAGCGACATACAACGTAATTCTGCTCCTTGCCTTTCTCCTGGCAGGATACGGCTCTTTTCTTCTCTGCCACTATTTGACAGGGAGCCGGTGGGCTTCCTTTGTAGGCGGGATTGTATTTGCCTTTTCGCCTTACCATTTCGCCCACCTCTTCGGCCACATGAACCTCGTGTCATTGCAGTGGGTGCCCTTCTACGTTTTGCTGTTGTTGAAAGCCAGCGACGCGGCAGGCGTTAGGGGTTGGGGGCCGCGAGTGCGTGCAGAAGCTGGTAGCACACCAGGTAAGCACAGGTATTCAGCTTTGCTTTACGCGGCGGGTGCGGGTGTGTTGTTCGCTGTCAATTCATATACCGACTGGCTCTATGCTATTTTCCTTGCGATCTTCACCGGTATTTTCCTCGGCTGGCGGCTGCTCGCCCCCTCGGAGCGGCGGCACTTCGCTTCGATAGGTCTGGGCTGGCGCGAAGGTCTTGTAAGACTGGTAGTCGGGGGCGCGACGGCTTTGCTGCTTGTGTCGCCTGTACTCTTTCCGACGTTGGCTGAAGCGCAGAAGGGATATGCCCAGCAACCCCCCCGCGAAACGTTGGTTTACTCCTCCGACGCGCTGATGAGTTTCATTCCCTCCGAACTACACCCAATCTGGGGCAAGGCGATAGCAGAGCGCGTAGACCAGATGGGGCCTTACCTACCAATCAAGAACCCGTCAGAAAGAGACGTTTTTCTTGGCTACAGTGTGCTGCTGCTTGCCGCATATGGCGTCTGGCGGTGCTGGAAGCTACGGCAAGTGCGCTTTTGGACGCTTATGGCAGTAGCTACGTGGCTGTTGAGCCTTGGGCCTATTTTGCAGATAGGTGGCAAGAGCCAGTTCACAGCGTTCGGCATCACGGTACCGATGCCTTACCTGCTTTTATACAAGCTGCCCCTCTTCAGCATAATGCGCACCCCTGCGCGGCTGATGATGCTAACTACGCTCGCTCTTGGTGTGCTTGTAGCTTTCGCGCTTTCGCGCCTGGTTGCTACGCCCTCGATTCCAAATGCGAGACCGTTCAGGCTGCCGCGCCGTTGGCCGTTAGCGGTCTCTGCCACCGCTCCATTGCTGATACTGTTCGAGTTCTTATCGCTGCCGTTTCCGACGGTGCCGCCGGGCTGGAACGTGCCTATCTACGCGCAGATAGCGAAAGAGCCTGGGAACTTCGCGCTCCTTGAACTGCCCATTCGTCCATTCGGCGACTACATGGCTTACCAGACAATACATGGCAAGCCGATAATAGGCGGCTATTTATCGCGTCTGCCACCGTATCCGTTGCTCGATGAGGTGCCCGCCCTGAAATATCTACAAGACACAACCGCGCTGGGCGACCCGGTTATGACTCAGATTACAGGGGGCAAGGGTGTGTTGGCGTTGCAGCAGCTCGGCGTAAAGTACATTATTATCCGGTGGTGGGCTTTCACACCGGAGCAAAAGAGTGTGATGCAAGCCAAGCTAAACGTCTTGCTTTCAAGACCTCCCGACTACTCCTACCCCGCAGATCAAGTAGACGTCTGGCGGTTGTGAGATGCGCCGCCCGCGTTCGTGGTGACTTTACCTTCGTGCAAAACCCGAAAAAGAAAGCAGGCCAAGTTTCCCGGACGGAGCCTGATCTGCTTTCTTGTGGCGAACCTCGCTGAGTACCCACACGGGTGAAGCCATCTTTACGGTGCGGCGGTAGGCTGGGGGGCCGGTTGCAGGGGTGTGCTGCCGGTGGTGGTTGGGTTTGTTGGCGATGGCAGGGCATTGTTGCTTGGCGCTGCGATGCCAGGCAGGTTTGCCTGGTAGACTCGCCGCCCGCTCAGCAGATAGATCTTTCCACGCCCTTCATCTACAGTCATGCCGCTGAGGGTGCCCAGTTCGGTTGCTGTCACGGGAGCCTTGAGTTTGGCTACAGGCTGACCTTCTTTGGTTACTCGTGTGATGCTGCCGTCTGCTGCCCTTAGTATGTAGAGGTCGGGCGTATCGGCGCTTGTAAAGAGTTGGGTGGGGGCGGCTTCGGTGGAGCTACTCTTGAGAGTGATCGTGCGGTCTATTTTGCCTGCTTGCATCACCAGGACCTTACCATCTGACTTCAGCACGTAGATAACACCGTCTATCGCCATTGATACAGGGTTCTGCATAGCGTCACTTGCCGCAGGATCGGTTATCCAGTCTTTCGGTGAATCGGCATACTGTCCTGATTGGTACTTTGATACCTGGCCCGGCTTGGCTCCTAGAAGGTAGAGGTTGCCGTCGTAACTGGCAATTTCCTTCGGCTCCGCCAACTTGTTCGCGTCGCCAAGAGGCTGCGCCTGCCATGCGCTTGTATCTGCGTTGTAGACGTAGGCAACGAGATTCTTGTCCAGCGCAACCAGGCTGCCCACTCGTAAGGTCATAGATATGAGTGTGCCTACCTTCTGACCACCCGCGGTATCACCGGAGCTAAGCACAACAGTGCAGTTCTGCGCTGAAATCCGGCAGCGGTATATCTTGCCGGCTTTGCGATCCAATACATATGCGTCGTTGCTCTGGACAAGGATGCTGTTTGTCTGGGCCGCATTCGTGCCACTGACTGCCGTTGATACATTCACCGGTTGAGGCACCGGTTGAGGCGTTGTGCTTACGCCTTTGTCAGCATCGGTCAGGTCGAAGATTGGGGTTGGGTTGATCAGGCGCGTAACACCTTCCGCGGTGTCAAGTTCGCCCTGTACCTTGTTGAGCGCTGTCTGTGTCTCAAGCGACTGAGGATTTTCTACAAGAGCTTGTTTAGCCTTGTCAAGCGCTATACGCAGGCGTTGCTGGCGCTCAACGTCCGTCGCTCCTGGCTGATTGGCTAATAAGTCCTCCTGCTTAGCCTGTGCTAGGAGCCCTGAAACGACCTGCTGCTTCTGCCCTTTATCAAGGCTTAAGAGTGAGAAGGCAAAGACAGCTAACAAGGCGACAAGCGCCAGCCCTATCACCAGCCGTACAGGTAGCACCATGCGCCGTGTACCTTCACTCGCCTCCCCTGGGTGGTCGGGCAGGAATCCGCTGATTATATTCTTTAGTGAAGTTATGCCGCGCTCCCCAACCGCGATCCAGTTGTGAGGCGTAGCCTTCTCCGGCATCACGTCTGTTTTGTCAGCATACTCCTCTTCGTCAGCGAAATCAGCTTCATTGAAAAGAGCCGGAGGCATGTAGCTCCGCGTTGCGTGGTGAATGGTGGGCTGCGCAGCTTCTGCCGGTTCACTATCAAGAGGCTCGTTTAGTGTCAGGGCACGTGGCCTGAAGGTGAGCCGCTCCCTGGGGCCGTACCTGGAAATGTCGAGCGCAGGCGGAGCATCTTCCCAGCCGTCGAAGTCAAGTTCTTCAACCCTCTTGCTCTCCGACCTCTCCTTACTAGCCTTGTATGGCGGCACATCAAGTGATTGGTGTGTGAGCGCCTCGGTCGGTTGTAGCGTGGGCTCTAAGCTGATAGCTTCGTCCAGGGGGGCATATTCCTGCTCCAAAGCTGTGGACGCATGCTCGATCTCATCTTGCTCGTCAGCGATGCCTTCGCTGGCTCGGCGTCGTGCTAGCCATTCTCTCGGCCCTTTGAATGGCACCTTGATGTGGGGCAGTTCTACAGGCAGTACGTTATGGGGTTGCGACCTGGCACCGCCGTTAGCCATTGTTTCCTCGGGGGTAAGCACCGGCATCTGGCGGTAGTCCTCGACGTGACCCGCAATTTCTGTCTCTACGCCCTCGGAGCGCTCCGTTCCTAATTCGAGCACGCAAGCATGTGCTTCGGCTAGCCCTTGTTCTTCTGCTATCGCATAGAGAGCGTCGCTTATGGCGTCTGGGTTGCCCGACGCGAAAATCTCTTCCGCGCTTGCCCTGTCGAGGTGGCGTGCGAGGCTGGAGGAAACCATCACCACCAGGTCGCCGGGCGCAATTCGCCTGTAGATCAGGTCGGCTTCGATGCTGGCGCTGCTCCCTAGCGGAACAGATGGCAGCGCAGCAGGCAACGTTGCGCTGTCAACTTCTTCGTCCGAGTCCTCCGATGAGGAAACGCGTCGTAAAGGCACGACCAATCGCCCGGCGGGTCCCGACCAGCCAGGCGGTTCGGGAATCGCGCTCAAGATACCGCTGTGCATCAGGTAACACTGCGTAGGAGCCATCTGCGAAATGTAAAGCCCTGTGCCATCGGGGCGTACAAGCACTGTTGTCAATCCCACCCTGGCGCGCCGTGTTTTGGCCCCACCCACCTGCACGGCCACCGAGCCTGCTTGCGCGTGCTGGCGCGAAATCTCATTGTAATTGTACTGTAGCAGGGCATTATTGGCGCTCTCCAGGGCATTCAGCAGACTGCTAGTCAGGCTAACCGATGTATCGGCAAAGTAGTGCTGAACGATGGCGCTCTGCACTAGGCGACACGCTTCGGTGGCAAGAGAAGGATGGTCCCCGGCAGGCTCGGTGAGCATCGCCAGGGTGCCTCTCCGCTCAAACGACATCAGGCGTGGGTGGACACAGAGTGAATAATCACCTGCTTCTTGATTGACGCTGCTCTTTACTGCGAATCTGCGGCACGATACTTCAAAACGCCCCATAATGCTCCTCGCAATGCCCGCACTTGCCGGGAAATGTGAACGCAATCTATCCGATTTGAGGTGCGGATATTATATCAGCGCACCGATCTGGAGCCATAGTTATCCACAAAGGTCTCATGAAACGTGAAACGTGAGAAGATAAGGTGTAGTTGCGACTATTGCGTATTGCACAAGTAAGCCTTTGAGGATACACACACACCATCCACAATCCTTCAGGCTTCACGCTTCACGATAAGCGTTCAGAGTTGGGGTGCAAGGGCCTTGCCCCTAACGGGGCATTAGGGGTGTCTCCTGATACTCACCAGGAAGAAAGCCCCCTCTCCCTTCATGGGAGAGGGGGTTGGGGGTGAGGGTGCACCCGCGCAGGATACCTCTTGAAGATTGCTCAACCCCAACTCTGAACGTTTACGCTTCACGGGGCCTTTGCGCCTCAGAGGGCTTTTGGAGTACACTGGTCGTGCGAACTAGAGCTATTTAGATATGAGGAGAAAAGCATGTCTGCGGTGACTGATTATATTGATGCGCATTTCGATGAGACCCTCGCCAGGCTAACGCGTTGGTGCGCCCAGCCCAGCATTTCGACTGAGAAGACCGGCGTTGAAGAGATGGCTCAACTTGCCGCCGAAGAGTTGCGGCAAAGTGGGTACGAAGTCGAGCTTTGCCCCACGGCTGGCTTCCCTGTTCTTTTCGCAAGCGCAGGGCCTGTTGGCGCACCCACCATCCTCATCTACAATCACTACGACGTGCAGCCTGTAGGCGCGCTTGATGAGTGGTCATCTCCACCTTTTGAGCCGAGTATCAGGGGCGGCAAGATGTTTGGGCGCGGCGTGGCCGACACCAAAAGCAATATTGTCTCGCGCCTGGACGCGCTCAATGCTGTGTGTGCTGTACAGGGTTCGCTTCCTGTGCGGATCATCTGGATTCTCGAAGGTGAAGAGGAGATAGGCAGTCCAAACCTCGCGCCTTTTATTGAGGCGCATAAGGCTGAGTTGCAGGCCGACGGTTGCATATGGGAATTCGGTGGGTATACGTGGAATGGTACGCCCAACGTCACCCTCGGATTGAAGGGTATGCTTTGCGTCGAGTTGCTGGCCCGAATCGCAAACCGCGACTTGCACTCTGCGAACGCGGCATTTGTGCCAAGCCCTGTCTGGCGGCTCGTCTGGGCCTTATCGGAGATCAAGACACCGGACAACAAAATACATATCCCCGGCTTCTACTCTGCTGTGACTGTGCCAACCAGGGAGCAAGAAGAGCTTCTTAAGAGCATACCAGATGAAACAGAGCGTGAACTGCAAAGTATGGGCCTCAAGAGCTTTATCAACGACATGCGCGGCGAAGACGTTTACCGGGCATCGGCATTTAGCCCAACAGCCAACATCTTCGGCATCGAAGCGGGATACAACGACCCAGGCACAAAGACGGTGCTCCCGAAAGAAGCGCGCGCCCGGCTGGACATTCGCCTTGTGCCTGATCAAGACCCAGAAACTATATTCGAGTCGCTTCAGGCGTTTCTCAAGGAGAAGGGCTTTGACGACATAGAGGTGCGCCGCGTGCCTGACGAAGGCGACCTCCTGCCCGCGATCAGCGATCCCTCCGCTCCATTTATTCAGAAGGTGCTCCAGGCCTGCCAGGAGGTAAGCGGCAAGACCCCTGTGGTCACGCCTTCATCTGCCGGCTCAGGGCCAATGTCCAGCTTCACCCAGGCCGCGCCTCAAGGTCTGGGGCTTGCCATTGCTGCTATCGGCACCGGCTACCCGGACAGCCGTGCGCATGGGCCTGATGAAAATATCCGCCTTGAGGATATGCGCGCCCACATGCACACTATGGCCCGTCTCATCGAGCTAGTGACCGGCAGATCCTGAGCATTGGGAAGATGGTGAGAGGCTTATCTTGAAGCCTGAGACCTCGGTTATTGTGCTCAACTGGAACGGGGCGCGCCTGCTGCCGGAGTGCCTGTCGGCGCTGGCGGCGCAAAGTTACCGCGACTTTGAGCTATGGCTGGTAGATAACGGCTCGATAGACGGCTCGTCGGCGCTGCTCGATGAGCTAGCCATGCGGAGCCAACCCTCGTGGCTGGCTGCCCCATTGCCGGCTCCTGCCCGTCTCATAGCTAACAACTACAATGCGGGTTTCGCGACGGGCAATAATCAGGCCATACGCCGCTCTGAAGCAAAGTACATAGTTGCTCTCAACAACGATGCGGTAGCCGGTCCAGATTGGCTGGGGGAACTGGTGAAAGCGGCAGAGCAGGGTGGTCGTTCGGTGGGGATGGTAGCCTCGACCATGCTCTTCTCCCACCTGCCCGATGTAGTGGCCTCGTCAGGCATATCTATACACCAGGACGGGGTTGCGCTCGATAGAGGCATGGGCATGCTCTCAGATGAGTTGGTTAGAGCAGGCACGCTGCCCGTTTTTGGGCCTAGCGCCGGGGCCGCCCTCTACCGCGCCGAAATGCTGCGTGACATCGGCCTTTTTGATGGGCGATTCTTCAGCTATCTTGAGGACGCGGACCTCGCGTGGCGTGCTCGCAGCCGTGGTTGGAAAGCGTTACACAACCCCCATGCCCAGGTGCTCCACGAATACTCTGCAACCGGCGGGCACGGCTCTGCTTTCAAGCGTTTCCTCGTGTCGCGCAATCGCATCTGGCTTCTATATAAGAATATGCCTGAACCATTACTCAGGCGATACTTGCCTCTCATCGCCAGGTACGATGCTCTGGCTCTTGCTCACGCCTCTCTTGCAAGGGACCATGCGTTGAGCCATGGTAGGCTAAAGGCTCTTTCTTCTCTGAAGAGCTTTACCGCCGACCGCCGCAAGATTCAAACCTCCGCGTGTCTGCACCCTGATGAGATGGCCTTTCTGCTTGCTCCGGCCCTTTCTCCACGCCAGGTGCTCAAGTATCGCGCTCGCCTCGGTGCGCTCCTCACTTCTCGCCCCGGAGTGGTGTGATACACCGCAGGGCAGCGTACGACTGACAGCGGCTACACCAAGCGGCCCCGTACTTCCACGATTCCACAGCGGATGCGTTACTCGCCACATGGTCTTTCACGCATCCTGCGCGCCTTCTATTCTCCACTGCTCACAGTACCATCTAGTAAAAACGGGCTAGTAGCTTACCCCCCTATGGGCTATAGAGTAGGCCCTCAGTGTGGGGTATAGTGACGCTGAGGGTTCAATTGCTTTAGCTGTTCTTTGTTATCTGTTGTGCCCTCGCGTTGTCTCATCTTTATTTGTTATTTCCAGCAATCAATAACTCTTACTTTCGGAATGGAGGCGTTCTCAGATGAAAAATCGTGGTGGTCGTTTCCTGCTCATACTTGGAGCAGGCCTTGCCGTAATGGCATTCGTGGTCGTTTATATAGTCATGTCAAAGGGCATGACCAACTCAAGCGACTCGGCTTCGGTGCCGACCGCTGTGCCGATGGTATCGGTAGCTGTGATCAACCAGGACGTGCCTGCGTACACTGTGCTGGACGCAAGCAATGTTACAACCAGGCAGGTGGAAGCCAGCACAGTGCCATCCAATACCACCACTGATCCCGCCACTCTATACAACAAGATGACCCTGCTGAATCTGAAGAAGAATCAGACTGTACAGACTAACGAACTTACAGAAGCCGGCTTCTCCAGCGTCCTCAAGAAGGGCGAACATGCGTTCACGCTCGCCGTGCCTGAGCGCAGCACATTCGGCGGCACCGTAACTGAGAATGACCGCATTGACGTTCTCTGGACAACGGGTATCCAGTTCTACCAGAAGAAACCTCTGGCGGACAACAAGTTCGACTATTCAGAGAAGGTCTTCACCAGTACGAAGGCACTGCTGCAGAACGTTCGTGTGCTCCGTGTAATCACCTTGACTACACCTGCCCCCGCAAGCGGTGCTAACGCCGCTCCTGCTACCCCTGCCGATCAGACGACGGGCGCATCTGCAAACAGCGCAACGAATGCAGCGACAAATGCGGCCTTGTATAACACAGATGCTCCATACCAGGAAGCGCTAGTGCTGGGTGTGACTGATCAGCAGGCAGAAGTGCTCAAGTATGCCCGTGAGAATGGCTCGCTCGATCTGACGCTCCGCTCCTCTGCTACTGTGAAGGACAAAGACGGCAATGTTGTCAAAGACCCCGCCACGGGCGAGGACCAGCGACTTGACGCCGACGCCGAGCAGACAACGGGTATAAGCATAAACCTTCTGATTGAGAAATATGGCTTGCCGGTACCGCAGGTCGCGCCGTAAAGAGCACAAGTGGGCGCGGGGCGGAGACAGATAGCCGTCGCAGCCCCGCGATAAGGCAGCAAAGAATCAGGAACAGATTCCAAAGAGAGCATAGGAGTTCATAATGGATAGCCAAGGAGCAAGCGGCGCGGTGCCCAAAATCGCGGTGTTGATCGTAGATGACATTTCCGACACCCGCGAAAACCTCAGTAAGTTGCTCATGTTCGAGCGCGACATCGAGGTGATAGGCACCGCAGCAAGTGGGCCTGAGGCGCTCGACGCGTGCCGCAAGCTGCACCCCGACGTGGTGTTGATGGACATCAACATGCCGGAAATGGACGGTATAAAGGCTGCGGAGTTGCTCAGTTCCGAATTGCCAGGCATCGGCATCATCATGATGTCTGTACAGGGCGAGCAGGATTACCTGCGCCGAGCAATGCTTGCGGGGGCACGTGAGTTTCTTGTCAAACCCTTTTCTGGTGATGACCTTGTACGCTCGATCCGCCACGTCTACCGGCTCGAGTCGAGCAAGCGTGCAATGGCGGCTGCGGCAGCAGTTCCTATGCCCGGCACCGGGATGCTTGGCGGGCAGGGTGGTGATGAAGCTAACAGCCACAGCGGCAAGGTAATCACCATTGTCAGCCCCAAGGGGGGGGTCGGCAGGACCGCCGTTGCCGCAAACCTTGCAGTGGCGCTCAAGCTCTCTACGCAGAAGAAGGTTGCCCTGGTTGATGGATCGCTCTACTTTGGCGACCTCGGCGTGATGATGAACCTTCTCTCCAATAAGACTATCGTAGACGCCATTGAGCATATAGATGAGCTTGACGCCGACCTTCTGAACGACATCATGACCACTCACTCTTCCGGCGTGAAGGTACTGCTTGCCCCTCCTCAGCCTGAGATGGCTGAACTGGTCAACGCCGAGCATGTGCGACGTGTACTGGTAGAGCTATCGAGTAATTTTGATTACATAGTGGTAGACACCTGGCCCAGCTTTGCTGAGACAGTGCTGACCGCGATGGACATGTCCGACCACATCTTGCTCGTGATGACCCTGGAAATGACAGCTATCAAAGATGTGAAGCTCTATTTAGAGGTGGTTGACAAACTGAACTACCCCGCCGAAAAGGTGAAGCTCATTCTTAACCGGGCAGGAAGTGCGGGCGGCATCAAGGTTGAAGCGGTTGAAGAAACGCTACGGCACAAAGTAATGGTAGGCTTGAGTAACGATGGCGTGGGCATGTTAATGGCAATCAACCAGGGAGTGCCTCTGGTCATCTCGGCCAGGGAACATCCTTTCTCACGCGATGTATACCGTCTGGCACGCCTGTTGACAGCGACAACGATAGAAGAAGGCGCCCTGGCCCAGGCCACCGCCACAGTCCGCGCGGAAGAGACATCAAATACAAAGCTGATGTCGAAACTCAAAGCGGCGTTTCGATAATTCATGACGCATAACTTGTAGTTCGTAGTTCCGCCGAAGGCGGGGAAAATGAGGTAGTAATATGTCTCTCCTAAAGAGAATAGGCGGCACAGGTCCAATAAGCAACAACGGCTCAGGCGGCCTACCGGGGAATGGCTCCGCCCCCCTTCCGGGGGCAACCCCACCGGCTTCATCAACCAACGTCTTGCCACGCCCCACAGGGCGGCTTGGCGCGCCTGTTGACGATCCTAATAAACGCGCAGCCATCTCCGCAAACGGAGACAATTTCCTCGACTTGAAGAACCGCGTACAGCACAAGTTGATAGCGGAGCTTGACCCCAAGCTGGACCTCACCAAGACGGAGGAGGTGCGGCGCAATGTCGAGGAAATCTTCAACGAGATCCTCGAGACAGAAAACATAGTGCTTTCCCGTGTGGACCGCGCTCGCCTCTTTGAGGCCGTAGCCGCCGAAATCCTCGGCTTTGGACCAATAGAACCCCTGCTAAAAGACAACTCGATCAACGAAATCATGGTCAACGGGCCAAAAAACGTCTACATAGAGCGTCATGGCAGGCTGGAAAAGACTAACGTGCACTTTCAGAATGATGAGCACGTTATGCGGGTGATTGACCGCATTGTGGCTCCTCTGGGCAGGCGAATTGACGAAAGCTCGCCTTATGTTGATGCCCGCCTTCCAGATGGCTCCCGCGTGAACGCTATCATCCCGCCACTGGCGATCAACGGCCCTACGATTACTATACGTAAGTTCTCCAAAGACCCTTTCACTGTGGACGATCTTATCCGCTTTGGCACCGTAACTCCTGAAATGGCAACGTTTCTCAAGGCGTGTGTAGAAGCCAGGTTGAACATCGTGGTGTCAGGTGGTACAGGTTCGGGCAAGACTACAACGCTAAACGTCCTATCCGGGTGGATACCCGAAGATGAGCGTATTGTGACCGTGGAGAACGCCGCCGAGCTTCAACTCCGCCAGGAGCACGTTATCACCCTTGAGTCGCGTCCCGCCAACATTGAGGGTCGCGGGGAAGTAACTATTCGTGACCTGGTGATTAACTGCCTGCGTATGCGCCCCGACCGGATCGTGGTCGGAGAGGTGCGTGGCGGTGAGGCGTTGGATATGCTCCAGGCAATGAACACAGGCCACGATGGCTCCCTGACCACCGCTCACGCAAATAGCCCCAGGGACGCTCTTGCTCGTCTTGAGACTATGGTGCTGATGGCGGGCATGGAGCTTCCAATCAAGGCTATACGTGAGCAAATTGCCGCGGCTGTTGACCTGATAGTGCAGCAATCGCGCCTCAAGGACGGTTCACGCAAGATCACCAGCGTCGCCGAGGTGCAGGGTATGGAAGGTGATGTCATAGTTATGCAGGATGTGTTCATCTTTGAGCAGACAGGTATAGAAGCGGGTAAGATCGTTGGCCGTATGAAGCCAACCGGCATACGCCCCAAGTTCATCGAGAAGTTCGAGACGGCCAATATCTATTTGCCGCCTAATATCTTCGGGTATAACGAAAAGTTTTTCTAAAGCAAGAACCAATTACAAGCTACCTAACCCTGGTAATTCAGTTCGTAAGCGGTAGCCGGTAATTCGTAATCGGTCCAGAGGAGGCAAAGTTGAGTCCGTTAATCGTTGCAGCAGGAGGCGCTCTCCTGGTGATGGCATTGTTCTTCGGAATATACATGCTATCTACCAGTGCTCCTAACTACAAAGCGCGGCTGGCGCGTTTTGTTGGCGGGGAGGCCAAAGAGGCAGAGGTAAAGAAAAAGGGTGAGAAGAAGCAGTTCAGCCTCGGCCTCGGCGAAAGCCAGCTCGCTGTCAGGGTTGACAAAGCCGCCAGCCAAAAAACTGCGGGCCGCTCTATACAGCGCAAGCTCGCGCAAGCGGACCTGAAGCTGACGCTCTTTGAGTTCTTCCTGGTGAAGGGGGCAGGTGTCTTTGTAGGCTTCGCTCTCGGCTTTTATCTTGGCCGTGGCGCGGCGATACAGCAACTCCTTTTCAGCCTGGGCGGTATGGCAGTTGGGTTCTTTGCCCCTGAGTGGTATATCAAGTTTCGCATTTCAAAGCGCCTAAAGGCCTTCAACGAGCAGTTAGGCGATACGATTGGGCTTCTTGCCAACTCGCTTCGCTCCGGCTACTCGATGCTCCAGTCAATGGAGTTGGTGTCCAAAGAGTCGCCCGACCCTATCGGAGCGGAGTTCAAGCGTGTGGTTCGCGAAGTTGGCCTCGGCCTCACGGTGCAGGACGCGCTGAACAACCTCTATCGTCGCATGCCTTCCGATGACCTTGATCTGTTGATTACAGCTATAAACATCCAGTACGAAGTCGGTGGCAACCTGGCGCAGATCCTCGATACGATTTCACACACTATACGTGAGCGTGTGCGTATCAAAGGCGAGATTGGCGTGCTAACAGCGCAAGGCCGCATTTCAGGCTACATCATAACTGCACTACCGATCTTCATTGGCCTCGTAGTCACCATAATCAACCCTGCCTACATGTCTACATTATGGGCATTTCCCTGGATTGTCCTACCGATTTGCGGTGGCGTAATGGTCTTTGTTGGTTTCATGGTAATACGAAAGATAGTCAATATAGAAGTCTAACCGCCTTGGACGAAGTTGCGAATTACAGGTTACTTGACTTTGATTTGCGATTCTGAAGTCGGGAAGGGAGCAAGCAGTGAACCCTATTTTTATTCTTATACCGGCTATTCTGGCTATTGGTGTATTCGCGCTCTTTGCGAAGATGGCTATGCCCCGCCGCAATGCTGTGTCAATCGAGTCACGCCTGACACAATTTGCCGAGCGTACTCGTACCCTTGAAGAAATAGAACTAGAGCAGCCTTTTACTGAGCGCGTCGTCAAGCCGATCGTTGCGGGCATCACTCGCACTTTTGGTAAGCTCACGCCCTCCGCAGGCCTCGAGAAGATGCAGCAGCAAATGGTGCTGGCGGGCAACCCTTATAACATGGGTGTTGCCGAGTTCACAGGGGTGCGCATCGTCGGTGCTCTACTTCTAGGTGGTGTCGCGCTTGGGATCTGCCTGTTGACGGGCGCGGCGCTTATGAGCCTCGTACTCTACAGCGCGATCTCGGCACTCGCCGGATATCTTCTGCCTGTCTTCTGGCTGCGGGGCCGCATTAAGAAGCGCGCCAGTATTATCCTCAAGACCCTTCCTGACGCAATTGACCTTATGACGATCAGCGTGGAGGCGGGCCTTGCCTTCGATGGGGCGATGCAGCGTGTGGCAGACAAGTGGGACAATGCGCTGGCTAACGAGTTCCAGCGTGCTATCTCCGAGATGCGGGTCGGCAAAGCCAAGCGCGACGCTCTACGCGAGATGGTGGTGCGTACCGGCGTTTCTGACCTGAGCACCTTCGTGGCTTCGATCATCCAGGCCGACCAGCTTGGTGTGTCAATCTCCAAAGTGCTGCGGATCCAGAGCGAGCAGATGCGCATCCGCCGCCGCCAGCGCGCCGAGGAGAAAGCCCATAAGGCTCCTATTTTGATGATGATACCGATGGTATTCCTCATTTTCCCCGCCACCTACATTGTCATTCTCGGCCCTGCGGTTCCCAAGATCATGAATGGCTTCGGAGGTTAGCAGGGCCAGGTCGCTACGGGCGACATCGGGCGTCGCCGCTGCCCACGACGGGATAGCCCTACCACTCTATGCTCATATATAACACAACACGCGGAACTTCGCTGGCTGCCGATGCCGTCAGAGCCTCTACCTTTGTAGCAAGAGGGCGTGGACTGATGTTCACTTCGCCCCTGGCGAGCGGCGGCGGACTTGTCATTGAGCCATGTAACTCAATCCACATGTTCTTCATGCGCTACCCCCTCGATATTCTCTTCCTCGACAAAGAGGGAAAAGTGATCTTTATGTATACGGGAATAAAGCCCTGGCGCATGGGGCGCATCGTGAAAGGAGCCCGCATAGCAGTTGAGTTGCCCGAAGGCGCTATTGGAGGAAGTGGCACGCTAGTCGGGGACGTAGTAGCACTTTTGTAGACTCGTCTCAAGTATGGACATAAAACGCAATACGCCCTGTTAGTCCACGCTTACCCTGAACAGTGGCATGAGCTTCACTTTCTATAGGAGTGGCTGAACGTTATCACACCTACGCTATCACTGGCTATAGCAGCCGGTGTCTTACAATGCTAAATCTTTAGGAGCAGACGCGTGCTTTCAGCCGTAGAACAAAATGAAGCTGAACCTTTTAACTAAATTCTCTTTAGTGAGCCTGCTCCTGGTGGCGACCATAGGGGGCGTTTTGGGCTGGGGCATCGAAGCCGAGCTGGAGCAGAATGCCATACAGCAAGAAGCTGATAATGCCGCGAGCGATGTGGCTAACATCCTCGATCCCTATCTCACCCCAGCAGACCTTGCAGCGCCCCTCAGCGCATTCCGGCTCAATCAAATTGATACGCTCGTCAAGCGTGACCTGTTGCGCGCGCATATTGTCCGTATCAAGATATGGAAGCCCGACGGCTTCTTGCAATACTCCGACGACAAGAAGCTCGTAGGGCAACGCTTCCCCGTAGAGGGCGATTTGCTATCTGTGCTTCAGGGCAAAATGGTGGTGGGCATATCAGACCTCCAAGCGGCAGAAAACGTTGAGGAACGTGGCAAATTCGACAAGCTCCTCGAGATGTACATCCCGATCAAGCTCACGGGCACTCAACAAGTTCAGGGGGCCTATGAAGTCTACAACGATCTATCGGCTGTTCAGCCGCGCATTGACAGTATGCGGCGCTTCGTCTGGCTAACGTTGTTGATGGGCTTCCTTGCCCTTTACGCTTCCCTATTTACAATTGTGCGCGATGCCTCCAGGCGTTTGGCGCACAATGATGTAGAAAATGCCCGGCTCTTTATGGCCGCGCAGCAGGAGATTGAGGAGCGGAAGCAGGCTGAAGAGCGTGCACGACGCCAGCTACACAGGCTGGCTGCGCTACGTCGTATAGATATAGCAATCACCTCCAGCCAAGACTTGCATGGCACGCTCGAAACGATTCTCGATCAAGTAATTACCCAACTTCAAGTGGATGCGACATCTGTCTTGCTGTTGAGCATGGGGAGCGAAATGCTCGAGTACGTTGTGGGTCGCGGCTTTTGCGGCAACCAAATTACTTCTTCGCGCTTCTTTTTGGGTGAAGGGCTGGCAGGGAAAGCGGCGCTTGAACATCGCATATTTTACCTGGACGACTTACGCACCTCGGATGAGTTTATGCGCTCTGAACTGCTTGCCGCCGAGGGCTTCACCTCTTACTATGCCGTTCCCCTGCTTGCCAAAGGGCAGGTCAAAGGCGTGCTCGAAATCTTCAGCCGTGAGCCTTTACAGCCGGATCAGGAATGGCGTGACTTTCTTGAGGCGCTGGCGGGGCAAACTGCAATCGCCCTGGATAACGCTACCCTCTTCGAGGAGCTTGAGCACCTCGGCCTTGATCTTGCCGCGGCTTATGATACAACCCTTGAGGGGTGGTCGCGCGCTCTCGACTTGCGCGACAAAGAGACCGAGGGGCATAGCCGGCGTGTCACAGGGCTGACCTTGCAGTTGGCACGCATCATGGGGGTTTCTGAGGAAGACCTTGTGCATCTACGCTGGGGTTCGCTGTTGCACGATATAGGGAAAATGGGCATACCGGACTCGATCCTGCTAAAGCCGGGACCTCTAACCGACGAAGAGCGCGAGATTATGCGGCGGCACCCTTCGTACGCGCATAAGTTGTTAGCGCCAATCGACTTTCTGAATCCCGCGCTGGATATACCTTATTGCCATCACGAGTGGTGGGATGGCAGCGGCTATCCCCGTGGGTTGCGCGGGAAGGAGATACCGCTGGCCGCCCGTATATTTGCTGTGGTTGATGTATGGGATGCCCTCTGCTCTGACCGGCCTTATCGCCCCGCCTGGCCGGAAGAGAAGGTGCGTGAGCACCTTCGCTCCTTAGCAGGCACGCACTTTGACCCCGAAATCGTTGAGGCCTTTCTGTCAATGGAGGCTAGTGCGCTCGCTGAAGCCGATGCAACTGAGCTTGTAGAAGCCTGAAACGCGCATAAGTATAGGAAGTTAGTGGCGTCACTCCGTGTCGCGTATCATATGTCAGGCAGGTTTTGAGGGCGAAGATGCTCTATCCGTCATCTCACGCAATACGAGACGTTGCTTGACATGGGCGTTGTGGCGTGCTAAACTTGTTCAGCATAG
>JADEYI010000894.1_pt1 | contig 29651 bp, 17 predicted proteins | sample 8542331 | NCBI WGS metagenome assembly JADEYI01 (sample SAMN16510988, study PRJNA670497) | mine drainage metagenome | isolation source: biofilm near Copperflume 1 | place: Germany: Marsberg coppermine Kilianstollen | collected 2018-02 | reverse complement strand
TTACAAAAACTGAGTGACCATAGATTCGTAGATTTTGACATTATGAGCGACAGCCCTAAAGCCAGGTGCGATGACCTGCTAATTTCGTTCACTGCTCTAACGAGCTATCAAACAGCACCCGACCTGGAGCTGCTGGTAGAGCTCGAGTTAAGTTGCGCCAAAGCACACATACGGCGCGGCGAATATGAAGATGCGCGCGCTCTACTTTCGCGTGCGGTGGCGCATCCCCTGTCTGACGTATTAAAGCAACAGGCAGTCGAACAGTTACTGACGCTAGCCAAAAACTGGGCAAAGCAAAGCGATCCTCAGGCCGCGCAAGAGGCAGAGCGCGTGCTCCGCTTCGCTCTTGAGCAGGCGCCTGCTCAAGCCGCAGCGCCCCTTGCCCACTTTTTGCAACAGCGGGGGCGCCTGGCAGAAGCAGTCGAGCGCTGGCACGAGGCCATACGTCGAAACCCGGAGGACTCCAGTAGCTACTTGTCGCTTGCTCGCCTGTACAAGCAGCAGAAGGAAGCAGAGAAGGCGTTAGCGAGTTGTCTCGACCTGATGAGCGCTGTCCCCTCCGGCAAGAACACTTTAGTTGTAGCGGGATTGCTGGACGAACTTGCCGGAGAGCTTCCCAGGGCTAAACCCAATCGGGCCTTGAAAGTTGCCCTGCTTGGGAACGCGACACTGAACCATATCCAGAGCTACCTCAAGGTAGAGCTTTATCGCGCAGGGTTGCGGCCCGACATCCGCCCGGGCAGCTTCGGTCAATATGCACAGGAGATACTCGATCCACAGAGCGACCTGTACAGCTTCGCGCCCGACGTGCTGATACTGTCCATCCATCCAAGCCAGCTCTTCCCAAAGCTACATCACTTTCCGCTTGATATATCTATCGAGGACCGGCGCGCTGAGATGGGTGCAGGTCTAGAGAGCATGCAGCGCCTATTAACAACTTTCACACAGCAAAGTCCTGCAATGGTGCTTGTGCATAACATGGTGATTCCCCAGCACCTTGCGCTCAGCACACTGGACCTGCGGGATAAACTGGGCCAGACACAAATGTTCGCTGAGATCAACATGCAATTAGCTGAGATAGCAAGGAGCAGTTTCAAGAACGTCTACATTGTAGATGAAGATAGAATACAGTCCCGCAGCGGAAAGGCACAAGCAACCGACACGAGGATGTGGCTAACGGCGCGGTTGCCCTGGTCGGATGTTGTTTTGCGTGCACTGGCGCACGAGTATATGCGCTATATACTACCCCTCAAAGGCCTGAGCAGGAAGTGCATTGTAGTTGACCTGGACAACACGCTGTGGGGCGGGGTCGTAGGAGAGGATGGCTTAGCGGGCATACAGCTAGGTTCGGAAGCCCCAGGCAGCGCATATGTCGCTTTCCAGCGCGAATTGGAGCGGCTCTGGAAGCGGGGAATCCTGCTTGCCGTCAGCAGCAAGAATAACCTGAGCGACGTGCTGCCCGTCTTTGAGCAACACCCAGGCATGGTGCTAAAGCTATCGCATTTCACCACACATCGCATCAACTGGAAGCCCAAAGCAGATAACATACGCGAAATAGCAATGGAGCTGAATATAGGTCTCGATAGCATTGTCTTCCTGGATGATAACCCGGTGGAACGGACCAGAGTTCAAGCAGAGCTGCCGGAGGTGCTCACACCCGAACTGCCCGCCGACCCAGCATTCTACCGCGCTGCACTACTCGGGTTGGAAGTATTTGATACGCTCGCTCTGACGGAGGAAGATCAGAACCGAAACAAACTCTACGCTCAACAAAGAGTTCGCCGGCAGTACGAGGCCACATTCAGCAATGGAAGCCTGGAGGAGTATCTCACAGAGTTGGAAATGGTAGTGGATATCTCGCCCGCCAATAGCCTGACGATGCCACGGATCGCCCAACTCACCAACAAGACAAACCAGTTCAACCTGACCACGCGGCGTTACAGCGAAGCAGAAATAGCCGGTATGGAGGCGCAAGGCTCACTGGTCTATAGTATGAGCGTCAGGGACAGGTTCGGAGATAATGGTCTGGTAGGCGTTGCTATCGTAGTGCCGAAGTCGAGCGATAGCTGGGAGATCGATACTTTCCTCTTGAGCTGCCGTGTAATGGGGCGGGGTGTTGAAACGGCACTACTGGTCGCAATTTCCGAGCAGTTGCGTGCATTCGGCGCTGAGCAGCTATATGGTTGGTTTATACCGAGCGGCAAGAACGCGCCGGCGGAGAGCTTCTACCCACAACATAGCTTCGAGCAGGCCGAGGCGGGGCCGGGCGGCAGTGTGCTCTACAGATTCAATATCAATGAAGGGCGATTTGTCGCGCCTGCATGGCTCAGAAAGCGCGTGGCCGTTTCCTGAAGATCTTGCCGGTGAGTCAAAGAGCCACGATGCGGCCATACATTGGCCGGGGATTACATTGGCCGGGAATTACATTGGCCGGGAATTACATGGCCAGGGGAGATAGCAATGCGTACGGCGGTCCTGGTTTCAACGCCAATCAAATCAGATTTGCCCCAGGCAATTGCACAGGGTACAGCACCACGGCGCGACTATTTCGAGTTGCGGGACGCGCTTGGAGCCGAGATGATAAGCCCGCCACTACCAACTGGCATCCGCTACACTCTGGCACACAAGCTAGTGGGTATGGCGCCCGCTATGGCGTGGGTTGCCTGGACCAGGCGGCGTGATTACGATCTCATCCTGACCGACCAGGAAGCCTCCGGCTTGATCCTGGCGCTCCTATTCAAATTGACGCGTACAAAGCGTGGGCACGTAATGATCTCACACTATCTGACCCCCGCCAAGAAGCAGATATTCTATACCATCTTGCGAGTGCAAAACCATATTGATGTTACTGTCTGCTACAGCAGCGCCCAGAAGAAGTTGGCCCGTGAAAAGATGCACTTAGCACCTGACCAAGTGAGCCTGGTGCTCCACCCCGCCGACAGCCGCTTCTGGCGACCGGCTGCCAGCAGCGAAGAGATAGATGCCGACCAGGAGCTATTGCGCCAGGCAGGTATCTACCTGCGAGAGGATGAACAGCTTGTGTGCAGCGCGGGACTTGAGTTCAGAGACTATCCCACGCTGGTAAAGGCCATGCAAAGGATGCCGGAAAATGTACGAGTGATAATAGCCGCCGCCAGCCCCTGGTCTAAACGCAAAAACACAACTGAGGATGTCGAGCTACCGGAGAACTTGCAAAGGGTAGCGCTTACACCTCTACAACTACGCGCCCTGTATCGCAGAGCAGATGTGGTGGCTATTCCTTTGTTCGATGTAGACTTCCAGGCAGGCTCGCTCGTCGCATACGAAGCAATGGCCTGCGGCAAAGCTGTGGTAATAACTCACACCCGAGGTCAGGGCGATATAGTGGTCGAGGACCACACCGGCCTCTATGTAGAACCAGGCGACCACGAAGCTATGGCTGCAACATTGAATTATTTACTCTCCGACCCGATGCGAGCGTGCTCACTGGGTGAAAATGCGAGGCGCATAGTCGAGAATGGCCTAAACCTTGACACCTATTTAACCAACATGATCGACCTGGTGCGTAATGTAGCGGCGCGACGGGCCATCGGGCAGCAGGTTGGGAAACAAATCACCGAGGCAAAACAGGTGCTGAGATGAATCCTATCGAGAAGATAGCGAGCGTAATTACCGACTGGGCCTTTGTACTGCTTCAAGCCCCAATTCTGGCGGTTTGGTGCTTGCTAATTGGGTACATGCTTTTCCTTACCGTCAGCGCCCTCATAGCCCGCCTTGTTGAGCATAAGCCCGCGCCCCCCGGCTTCGTAACTACCCGCTTTAGCATAGTTGTGCCGGCCCACAATGAGGCTGCTGTTATAGCTCACTGCTTGAAGAGTTTGAATGCGCTTGATTATCCGGTCGGGATGCGCCGCGTCATAGTGGTTGCCGATAATTGCACCGATGACACTGCACGGATCGCTGCAACGAGCGCAACTGTATATAAGAGGCTCGATACGCACCATAGGGGAAAAGGGTATGCCCTGGCGTGGGGGCTGCGGCGATTGTTTGCTAACGATGGCGGTTGGACCGACGCTGTGGTGATTTTCGATGCGGATACAGTGGTCGACTCTCAGTTCTTACGCCAGATGGAAGCGCGACTGCGAAGTGGCAGCCTCGCCCTGCAAGGGCAGTATAAGCTACTGGACCCCTTCCACAACTGGCGCACCGCTCTGCTCTATTCAGCTTTGCTGCTTCATAATCGCATGCGCCCTCTGGCAAGGCAGGCGCTCGGCTGGACAACCCTGCTCAAAGGCAACGGGATGTGCTTCTCACGCACTCTTTTAGAGCGCCTGGGCTGGAGCGCGTACGGGCTTGCCGAGGATATTGAGTATACAACCACACTCCTGGATGCAGGCGTAAGGGTGGAATCAGTCCCTGCGGCGGTTCTCTACGCCGAAGCTCCGAGGACGCGTGCGCAGGCGGACACGCAGCGTATGCGCTGGGAAGGTGGCCGCTTCGCGCTGGCTCGTCGAGATGGAATGCGCCTCCTCCACAGCGCCTTGCGTAGCCGTTCTGCCCCACGCTTCGATTGGGCAATGGACCTGCTCACACCCCCTATGGCTATTCTAATAGGAATACCACTACTGATGACTTTGCTGAACGCAGGTTTATGGCTGTTGTTGAGTATGTTGGGCATGAGCACACCGGTTGCAGAGTATGCAGTATGGACGTGGTTGGCGCTCTTCTTCGGCGCATGCATACATGTCATGGGCGGACTCCTAATTAGTGGCGCTGACCCCAGAGCATATCTATATCTGCTTGCCACTCCCATCTTCCTCATCTGGAAGCTACAGATATACGTGGTGATGCTGCTGGGCCGCAGCCCGCGTGGCTGGGTGCGCACCGAGCGCACGAGCATAGCTCAAACAGGGCAGGACCTCTAACAAGGCGGGCTATGAACGATACATCTAATCAGCAACAAGACAAAGAGGATATGTTGGCTGTAACCGTCGTGGTCCCAACGCACAATCGGCTGGGCTTTTTGCCCGCCCTCCTCGACAGTTTGGAAGCCCAGGACTATCCGTCAGACTGCTGGGAATTGGTGCTTGTGGATGACGGCTCGTCAGACGGCACGGCTGCCTATTTACGCGCTCGGTCAGAGCAGCGCCGGAACAACATGACAGTGCTCTACCAGGGTCAGAGTGGTGCCCCTGCCGCCCGCAATAATGGTGCACGCACTGCTAGAGGGCGCGCCCTGTTGTTCCTGGATGATGACATGATTGCCTCGCCTACGCTCGTCCGCGAGCACGCCCAGCTCCACCTGCAAGACCCAGGAGCCATAGTAGTAGGCCATCTGAGCTTGCCGGAGGGGAAGCGTGAGCCCTGGATCGCCTGGGAGGATGCTCAACTAGGGCACCATTTCGCCGCCTTGAGAAGTGGCGTGCGGATCACAGGCCCCAGAGATTTCTATTCAGGCAATTGCTCGGTATCGACCGCACTCTTTGAGCAGGTAGGCGGCTACGATACCACTTTGCCGCGAGCCGAAGACGTAGAAATCGGCTACCGATTGGCCGGCGTAGGCGCACGCTTCTACTTCCGCGCCGAAGCGGACAGCCTGCACCTGGGCCGCCACCGCTTCGCCGCCTGGTTGCGCAACGCCAGGCTCTACGGGCGCTGCGACGTGATGCTTGCCTGGGAGAAAGGTCACAGCTATCTTAGGGAGGAGCTTTTCACATGGTACCGCAAACGCAATCCGCTGAATAAGGCGCTGGTGCGAGTATGTGCCACATGGCCTGCTCTGGAAGAAGTAGCAATATACAGTCTCCATATCTCTGGATATGCAGCTTACAAGGCTCGCGCACGCGGTTTCTCTAACATCTGCTATAGCGCTATTTATAACCTGGCTTATTGGCGTTCGCTCATGCAAGGCATCGGCAAGGAGCAGTTCTGGTCCAGCGTTAAGGCACAGGCCAGGAAAGTAGAACGCTTCAATAACAAGGCTTCAGGTGGCCTCAAAGACAAAGAGGCTCGTTTGTGACCGTATGTATTGAAGATGAGAGATGAAACCACACAACACACCGGCCAGGCTGCGCCGCTCCATATCTTCTGGAACTGGGTACCGGTTCTCATGTTCCACGAAGTAGTGCGAGATGGCACTTACCCTGTGCCGCCCTATGCTGTCACGCAGAGTCGTCTTCGAGAAATCCTGCTAGATTTCACAAGGCGTGGATACCGTTCCGGTACGTTAGAAGATGCGATGGCGGCCTTCAGCTCTAATGAACAAAGGCGGGGCATCCAGGGCTCCTCGCAGAAACGAGTGGTCCTGACCTTTGATGACGGTACACGAGACTTTGTGGAGTATGCTCTACCGGTGCTACGCGAGTTCAACTTCAGCGCTACTCTTTTCATTGTTACAGGCTTGATAGGCTCAGCGCGTCTGTGGCATTCACTTGCAGGCCAGGCCCCGCTTACTCCTGTGCCTCTCATGAACGCTGAAGAGCTGCGGGGGGTGCGCGACATGGGTTTCACGCTGGGAAGCCACACAGTTTCACATCGGCCCCTGACGATCTTGACACCCGATGAAGCTCGAGAGGAGATAGCCTTGTCTCGGCACACGCTCAGCGAAATACTCTCTCAACCGGTACGCTGGTTGGCTTATCCCTATCTGGCCTCCAACCATCTAACCCAAACCCTCACGCGTGAAGCCGAATACGAGGGCGCATGTGGGGGCCCTAACCAGAAGCATTCACCCTTTTACCTGAACCGCATAGACGCCACAGCCTTCACAAATCGTGAGTTACGCTTACGGTGCAGTGGGCTGTTTCATCTTGCGCGCCAGACGGCCCGCCAATTGCGGCAACAATCAAGGCCCAGCCGGGCATCGCTGTAGTGAATGACCATCGCGTTGAAAGTTAACAAGGAGGAGAACAAATGCGTTCGATAGTAGTTAACAATTATATATGCTGCCCTATTGATAAGAGCTATCCACTGGGCGTGGAGGAAGCCGTATGGGACGCGCAGGAACTGCTCTCCGGCACGCTTCGCTGCCCTACATGTGGCATCGGGTATCCTGTCACAGAGGGGATAGCGCGTTTTATTCCCCCCTCGGAGGTGATGAGTGACGATCTAGCGTGGGAAGCCAAGCTGCGCGAAGCACGCGCACGCGACAACGACTCTCCGGTGTACGATGCCAGCTTGACCGCGTACGAAACACAGGCTGAGTTATCTATGTTCGAGCGAACGATGAGGCTTAAACCGGCGGACGTTGTACTGGACCTGGGCGCTGGTACCGGACGACTGAGCACGATACTGGCGGCAACAGGCGCACATGTGCTGGCTGTGGATATATCGTACGACTCGCTCAAATTGAACCGCACCAGGTGCAGTGCGCTGCCTGGAGCAGTGGTAGATCATGTAACCGCTGACGTATGCCACTTACCCTTCAGGGATGGCATCGCAAATGGCGCCGGCAGCGGCATGTTGCTGGAACACATCCCGACAGATGTCGAGAGGCATCGATTCACAGCCGAGATACACAGAGTACTGGCGGCGGGTGGCAGCTTCGCTCTCACAGCCTACAACTACTCCTGGGCCAAGAGGCGGCAAGGCGACCGCGAGGGGTACCATGGCGGTGGGTTATACTACCACCGCCTGTATAGAGACGAACTCCGTGAGCTATTAAGCTGCTATCGTATACGCACTGTTACCGGTATCCACAGCAAGCCTGGACGGCTTTTACAATCCGTGTTTCTGGATCGTCTTATATCCCGATTTCCGCCGGTTGCCACTATAACGGGCAATTTACTCTTCGCAGTCGCTGAACGGGGAGCATAAAAGCATCAAACCGTAAAAGAGCAGGCGAGGCTCGTCTGCTCTTCTTCTATCCGGCCCGCATATGGGCCTGAGGCCCATATGCGGTGGACAAGGTGCACACCTGTTATTTTCGTCTCCTCGGCAACTTATCCACAGTAAGCTAGCCCACGTCCTTTACTCGCCTTAACTCAGGGCCTCAGCACGGCGGTTGCGCCTGCCGAGCGAAGTTAGCACAACTCGGACCTGCCCAGGCGTGACCAGCCGCAAGAGCCACGCACCCGCGAGGTAAACCAGCGCGCCAACCGGCACGTAGATAGGCAACGGCATATGCAACTGCTGCAAGCCAACCACCACCACCAGCATCATAGCTGACAATGCCAGGATTTGCGCCCCACGGTAGAGTACTTTCCCCTGACGCACCCGCGCCGGTAACACTATCCAGGCCCACATCAGCAGAAGAGTTTCTCCAATAAAGTTAGCAAGGGCGGCGCCTACAGCGCCATTCGCCAGGTTCGTCTGGAACCACCATATGAGGGAAACATATAAAGGAGGGAAGATACATACCGCAAAGGCGGAGATTTTCACCCACTGCCGCTCTTGACCAATCGCGACCGCCAGCGACGCTAATATCATTAGAGTGCCAGTTACCGGCAGGCTGAGAGCGAGCAGGGAGAGGACGGGAGCGGCGTTCAAGAAGGTCGAAGGATAAGGAAGCAGTTGAAGCACGTCTCGCGAGGAGAGAGCCAAACCGACCCCGACTGGGGTCATCAAAAGCATGGTAGTGACCGTAATCTTGCTCGCCACCTCATCGAATCGGCGCTCGTCGCTTACATATAACTTGCACAGCATCGGCATAGCCACGGCGCTGATAGCTGTAGGTACCATAATCAGGGTGCTGGTAATCTGTAAGGAGGCTCCGAACCAGCCAACCACCTGTACGCCCGCAAAAAGGCTCAAGATGGTAGCATCGATTTGCCCATAAGCCGACTGCAGAAAGCCCCACAGAAATAGTGGCATCCCACCAATCAGCAGAGCACGCATCACAGCAGTGTCTACGTTGAAGCTGATCGGGTGCTTCAACAAATAATAGGAGATCATGATAGCGAGCTGAAGCGTCATTCCGATGGGAATAGTAATTGCATAGGCAACGGCATCGGCCCCGGCCAGGAGCGTAGCAACGCCCAGGGCTATGGTAACGGTTTGTCCCAGGGCTACCCCCACCGCACGCCAGCTCTGCTGCCCCAGACCTTGCAGCCCGGCTTCCAGAACGTTAGAGAGGGTAAAAATCAGCGTGGAGATGCCTACGATGAATATCACCAGAAGAGTCTGCTGGGAATAGCCCAGCAGAGTTGCAACTTCCATCATCAGGCCTAACACCCCGATGCCCATTGCGATACGCAACAACATGGCGTTGCTCAAGTAGCGGCTTGCCTCTTCAGGATTCCTTGCGATAGCTCTGATCAGATAGGTGGAAGTTCCCAGAGAGGTAAAGATACCAAAAAAAGTGGTGAAGGAGATCGCGAGCGTTATGATACCCATCCCACTATCACCTAATTTGGTGGGTAACACCAGCACTCGGAGTACATTGAACAAAACCGTAAACCAGCTCGAACCGAGTACTATTATAGTAGTGTGTAGCGCGCTCGGCCTACGGTTCATACTTCCTCCAGTGTCAGAATGGAAGTTGAGCGCCGAACAGCATGTGCCCGGTAGCGAGCACGTACTGTTCGGCGCTCAACGTTTGGCTATGGTTGGTTGAGCTTGCTGATAAAGGTGCTTAGACTGTCGCTGTCATATACACCTATACGAGTCAATTCGTACATATCGGCGTAATCAGTGTACTGCTTGGCCTGTCCTATAACAGTGGCTGCATGGAAACCACTGTGTGCCACCAGCCACTTGGCCGAATCAGGATACTGGCCATAGGGGTAGGCGAAGTTTAATGCTGGCCGTCCTAAGCCACTTACCAGATCGACCTGGTTACCCCAGATCTCCGCCTGTTGCTGAGGCACTGTAAGCTCGTAGAGGGCTACGTGGTGCTGAGTGTGGCCGTCGGCGCTTTGGCCCGCTTGACTCATTGTGCTCAGCATATTCCATGTCATGTGTAAGTGCTGAGCCTCGTTCCCCAGGTCCCAGCTATTCATCAGGCCCATGTACTGCGTCACCGTGAAAATGCTCCCCTTTTGGCCGCGCGCCTGCATAATCGAGTACGCGTAATCGTATACATTCTGGTAGGAGTCGTCGAAGGTGAGCCACACTGGCTTGGCGGGGAGAGCTGTACCTTTATAGATGTAGTTGTACATGTCTTCCCCGGTAATGGTGGTCCAGCCATTATTCGCCAGGTAATCCATCTGCGTAGTAAAGTTGCAGACTGTGACCCAGTTACCGCCTGCCGACGTAGGATTGACGTTGTGGTACATGAGGATGGGCACGCCGACATTGGTTACTATGGCAGGATTGGTGATTTGTAGGGCATTGGCTACAAGTAAGTTGTCAATCGCCCCTGTGAAGTCGGAAGCACCTAGCTCCCATACAACGTCATATGAGCCGCTTGGAAGGTAGCGCGGGACGGCGAAGTTCAGAGTGTAGGTAGTACGGCCTGCCGGAACGCTGACCAGTCTTTCACCTGCCAGGTCGCTCACCCAGTTCGACCCACTGTGGAGCTTTATACGCATTCGCATGACCACTCGTATAGTCACTGAGGCGTCGTTGACAATTGTGAAATTACCACTGATAGGGTTCACTATGCCATTTTGTAAGGTGATAGCATTGGCTGTGAGCGTGCCACCGCCGAGGCTGATCCCTGTTGTGTCATCTCTGCCTGGAGCAGATAGCCACACCCGGTTCCTACCGATCCTGGTATCAAGGACCGCGTTGTTGGCCGGGTCCAGCAGACTCCACACAAGATCGTAGCTACCCTCGCTGCCGCTTGCCGGTACCTGGAACTGGCGAGTGAAGCTGCTTGCCCCCACAGGCGCGTTGACTGTGACCTGGTGTGCCATGTCATCAACGGGCACGTAGATGTCAGAGCCACTGGGTATCAGGCGAGCGCCTAAACTGACTGTTCTGGCACTGCCCGTGGTGTTGTAGATGGTGTAGTTTACTGTGAAGCTGCTGCCAATATTGGCGGTAAGCCCTGCGGCCGGTCCGGTTGCGCCCAGGGCAATAGCTGCACCACTCGGAGTAGCAACTATAGTAGGTGTGGCGGTTGGCTGCGTTGGCATAGGAGTAACAGTCGCCTGAACTACGGTGAGGGCCGCCACTCGCTGCTGAGTTCCATACTCGGTGGTGAAGCAGGAGTTCCACAGCCCCCAGGTTACATCGAACACACCTGGCTCATAGTTGGGCGCGATGTAGAACTGGCGCGTTACCACGGAGGTGCCCGCCGGCACTGTTACTATGCGGTCATTGCCAGGATCATTGAATGAGGCGCTAGCGTTCCTGATTTGTGCGCCCAGAGCGAAGCTGCCTGGGGCAGGGCTGAAGATCGTATAGGAAAGCGTCACTGCTCCTCCGGTGTTAGTCGAACCGGGGGAGAGACTTACGCCGAGCAAGGTGGGTGCAACCGGTGTAATTGTGGATTGAGTCGTGACAGTAGCGGTGGGGGGCGTGCCTGTGACCGTAGGTGTGGAGGTTGGCGGTGTGCCCAGTGTAGCAGTTGGCGTCGAAGAAGCTGGGGCAGCTGTATTGGTAGGCGTGGCTGTTGCGGCCAGTATGGTCAACACCCCACTACGAAGTTGCTCGTTGTATTCAACCGTGAAATTGCTATTCCACAGACCCCACCGTACGTCTTGCAGGCCCGCAGGCAGTGTACCCAGGTTAAAGCTGCGTGTGATAACTGAGGTGCCCGCAACGGCGCTTACGATACGGTCATGCGCAGAGTCGTAGACCCACTGTCCTGTTCCGCTGGGCGATACACCGGCGCCGAGCGCGACCTGCTGGGCTACTGGCAGGAAGACCGTATAGCTAAGAACGGCCATTCCCCCCCTATAGGCAGTGGGATCAACTGCGACATTGAGAAGGGTCGGAACAGATGGCGTAGGAGTTGGACCGGCCACATTTATGGCAGAGGAGACTACCCTGGCGCCGTACTCAGTGCCAAAGCCTGCGCTCCACAGCCCCCAGATGATGTCCTGTGGCCCACTTGCATTCATGGGCACTGTGAAGAGGCGTGTTACTGTGCTCGTGCCTGCACTTATCGTCAGAGTGCGGTCATTCTGACCATCATAGCTCCAGCAGCAAGCGCCGCTCGGCTGTATTCCTGCTCCCAGCGATACCTGCTGCGCGCTTGGACTGAATAGTGTATAAGAGAGGACAAGTGAGCTCCCTGGGGAGGCCACCAATGGCGACACTGCTACCGACAGCAGAGTGGGCTGTGTGGGTGTGGATGTGGGGGGCGCTTGCGTACTGGTCGGTGTGATGGTTGGTGTGTTCGTAATAGTAGGTGTATTTGTGCTGGGTGGGGTAGTTGTGGCTGTTGGTGTGTTTGTAATGGTGGGTGTGTTTGTGCTGGAAGGAGTTCTTTGAGGTGTGTTCGTAGGTGTGGCTGCCACCGGGGTCGCGAGGGAGCAGTCTTGCTGATAAGTGAGCATAATACCTGAAGTAAGGTTGGCGTTCTGGCACGAAAGTGATTGGTATATCGCGTAGTCACGCTGTATACCAACGCTGGCGTTAGCGCCGTTGTTATCTACCTGGGCGAAAATGATGTCAAACCTGGTTTGCCCTTCGTACAATCGAACTTCGAAGTTGACTGGCAGATTGTTCGAGACGGAATGTGCGCGCCACTCGATGTTGAAGATGCGGTTGGGTGCCCTGCCGCTGATGGAGGTAAAGACGCCCTCACCAGGTCCCTCGGCGTCCAGGTCCTCGAAGTATGGCGCAATGGTGTAACTGAATTCAGCTTGCGGTAGGCAACCGTTCGAGATACCTGTTGCGCTCGGAAATTGCAGGTTGCCGTTGACGCCGGAGTGTGCGACCGTGAACATCTGATCATAAAGGGGGAAGGCGAATGGTATATCAATATGACCTGTGCAGTCATTGCACTGAGTACGGCTGACCAGAGTCGTGCCAGGGACGATGGTTGCCCCTGTAGTCTGCGAGACGTTGTAAGCGCACATTGGCGGAGAGGTGCTGTTCACTGAGACGGCGCTGTCACTCTCTATAGAGCCATATTGTGTGACGAATCCGGGGCTCCACACCGCTTGCACAACGTCATAGGTAAGGTTCGGCTGACCAGGCATTGTGAAGGCGCGTGCCACAACATTATTGCCCGCTGCCACGCTCACAGTTGTATCATTGAAAGGGTCTGTAGTGAATCCATTGGTCGAGCCATGCACCCGTACACCTGCTCCCAGTGACACCTGTTGGGCGCTTGGACTCCATACGGTGTATGTCAATACCAGCGTTCCAAACGGAGCAACCACTGTAGGCGCCATAGCCACGCTAACAAGAACGGGTTGGGTAGGTACGGGAGTGTTCGCGGGAGTGTTGGTCATGGTTGGCGTACTTGTTGCCGTAGGCGTGTTCGTAGGTATCGAAGTGGCGGGAAGCCCTTGCACTTGCACCGCAGCGGCTACGATCTGATAGCCATACTCAGTGCCAAAGCCTGCGCTCCACAGCCCCCAGATGATGTCCTGTGGCCCACTTGCATTCATGGGCACTGTGAAGAGGCGTGTTACTGTGCTCGTGCCTGCACTTATCGTCAGAGTGCGGTCATTCTGACCATCATAGCTCCAGCAGCAAGCGCCGCTCGGCTGTATTCCTGCTCCCAGCGATACCTGCTGCGCGCTTGGACTGAATAGTGTATAAGAGAGGACAAGTGAGCTCCCTGGGGAGGCCACCAATGGCGACACTGCTACCGACAGCAGAGTGGGCTGTGTGGGTGTGGATGTGGGGGGCGCTTGCGTACTGGTCGGTGTGGCTGTAGATATATTTGTACCTGTGGCTGTGCGTGTGGATGTGGCTGTGGATGTGCGTGTGGCTGTATTTGTATTGACGGGTGTACGCGTTCTGGTAGGTGTACGGGTCGGCGTTCTATGGACCGCTGGGGCGGCCACAGGAATAGCCGCAGCCAGCGAAGGGGATTTGGGCTGTGACGCGCCCGCCACGGGTATGGCAGAAGGCAGTCGCACCAGGGCAAGCACGACTAAGAGCGCCAGTGGCAGATAAGACCACCGTCGCAGATTTCTAAAGCGGTCGTTGTAACGTTGATCCATTGGACATGTCTCGCAATTCAAGTAGTTTTCAGGGAGCGCGCCCTGAAGAGTACTGGGCAAGGAGCCGACTGTAGGCTTTCGCAGCCTGTCATAATTATAGTAACGGTGCAGGGTGAACTATAAATGAACTGGCGCAGCAAACACCCTTACAAATACGAAATATAATGAACCCGGAGCAACGGGTACACGGCAACGAAGATAGTACAACCAGGCAGGGAATACACCCGCTAAGCCTGTACTATCTCTATTATCGTCATCAGGTGGTTGTATCAGAATGATAGTGGGTGGTTGCTGCCGGCAGTTGGCTCGTTAGAGGCTCCATCACTTCAGGTTGAGGCTGTAGAACGGTCATCGGGGCCAAAAACAAAGCGGCGATTCGCAACTGCAATGCGACAAAGAGCAGTCTGGTTACAACGGGTAGGTCCTGTACGAAATAACGTCGCCAGAGCCGACCCGGTTCCTGGATAACCCTGTAAAGCCACTCCAGGCCACGATCTTGCATCCACGAAGGGGCGCGCTTGACGCGGCCTGTCACAAAATTGAAGACACCGCCAACCCCGAGAGCCAGAGGCACCGAGAGCTGGTGCTGGTGAGTGGAGATCCATAGGTCTTGTTTAGGAGCGCCGAAGGCAACCAGCAGGATATCGGGCCGGGCCTCAGAGATCATCCTGACCATTTTGTTGTCTTCCTCTTCGGAAAAAGGGCCAATCGGCGGCGAATAGGCTCCTACAACCTGTAGGCCAGGATGTCGCTCGGTGAGCACAGATGCGGCACCTTGCGCCACCCCTTCCTCACCACCCAACAAGAAAACGCGGTAGTTTTTCTCTGACGCGAAGCTGCAACATTGCTCCACCAGCTCCACCCCTGTCACGCGCTCCGGTAGTTTGTCGCCCAACCATTGAGACGCCCACACCAAAGGCATGCCATCAGCGATTGCCAGTGCGCTGCGGTTGATCACGCCCAGGAACTCTTTGTCCTTCTGTGCCTGCCGTACAAAGTCTACATTAACCGTTACCACCTGGTGGGGAAGGCCCGACTCAATAAATTCACACGCTCGCTGCGTCGCCTCGGCGAGCGTCACGCAGTCCACATAGGCGCCCAGCATACCTACCTGCCTGTGCATGACGTTCATACCATACCTCCGTTCAGAAATAACCAGGTCTATTGGACTAAGAATGGCGGCCGGGTCGGTGCAGACATAGAGGGGGTTGGGGAATGCCAAAGGCGAGCGGCTTTTTAGGGCCCTCACCTGACGTACCTACCTGGAAGACGTGGGGAGCACCGGAAACCATAGTTACGACAATAGTAGCAAGCACAGGTTACCGGCTCCTGAAGTTAGAAGAGGGTAAATGTGAACCTTTTTGAAAGAGGTCGCGCCTGTTAAGCACAATGGGAATCGTTACACGATGACAGTCGTGCAAGATACTATAAAAGGGGTCATCCTTATAAAATTGCAAGAATAAAGGTCGCAGGTACTTTCGTACGAGCTGCAAAGAGAATTGCGCAATGCATCACGAGCAGGCGGCGTCAGAGTAGTGACAGAACTGTAACTGCTAACCGCGCGCCCGTTCACGTTGCGATAAGCCTGATCCTGTAAGATTACTGTTTGAAGAGTTGATCTTCGCCTTGTCAAAGACAGCAATAAATTATGAAAGCGTTATCATCGGAGACGCATCATGAATAATGAACCTGCTAACGGCCCCTCAACTACTTTCGCTATCACTCCTATTTCATTTGGTCTCACCAGGCCCTCCGCACCAGGCGACCTTGCCCGAAATACCTGCATGCCGCCCAACGATGAGTTGGACAATTCTGTGGCTGCTTTCGCTGCACACACCGGCGGGATCCCAGCCGAGTTGCATGATCCGGTTATACCGACCTCTCTGCGGACGGCATTAACTTCGCACGGCCCTATGTGGCTGCTCAGCGTAACCCGCCAGATCGTGCTGGCACATTTTCAGCTGCGACGCTGCGACACCCTGGGCAAGTGGGTAAGGGTACGAGGCAAGGTCCGAGTGCACAATGAGGGTGTAATCAGCATAGCAGACCGGGTGCGCTTCAGGTCTGAAACTGCTACAAGCGAGCTAGTTTCCTGGAAGGGCGGCAAGATCGAGATCGGTGAAGGCACTACCATAAATTACGGGACTTCAATCTCGGCTGCCAGCGCTATAAGCATCGGGCGCAATTGCCTGATAGGCACCTATGTGAACATCATGGACTGTAACTTCCATAACCTGTCTGATCGGTCCTGGAATATGGATGCCGAGCCGATATTTATTGAGGACGATGTGTGGCTGGGCAACAGGTGCATGATAATGAAAGGCGTGACGGTAGGGCGCGGCTCGGTGGTGGCGGCATGCAGCCTGGTCACCAAGAATGTACCACCCAACACAATGGTGATGGGTGTACCAGCACGCGTCATACAGCACTTATAATCCCTCTAATCCAACGGCGAGAATACGGCAGATATGCAAGCCCCTACGTACAAAGCTGATTCGCTTCTATCCGAGCCGCCCCACGACTCCGGCGCGGCCTCCTACGTCGCGCCATCCGGTATGGCGGCTGCGGAGAACCGGTCTATTTCTCGCACCAGCAGTGGGGGAAGTAGCTCGCTTCTAACTCTTCCGCTCGTCACAAAGGCTGTTCCAGGCGAAAGCGCCGAGCGCGCGCGCCGCCTCAGAGTAGCACTGCTGGCAGCGCGGGTTCTGGGTGACGGAATGCTCCTGGTGATTGCATCGCTCACTGCCTACTGGCTAAGGTTCGAAGTGGAGCTTGGGGGTTCCACAGGCACAGCCGCATCAAACCTCCCTCTCCAGGCCTTTATCCTATACTATCTGCTCACCTATGTGGCTACCAGCATGCTGTGGTTTCAGATGCGGGGCCTGTACGCCCTACCCAGAGGCGCTTCCTGGCTCGCCCACATGCGAGTAATTTCCAGCGCAGCCCTTACAAGCATGTCGCTTCTGGTGCTGGGTACTCTCCTATTTAGCGCTACTTTGCCGAGCAGGCTGCTCCTTCTCTTTCTGTGGCTGAGCACCATCGCCATCTTTGCTACTGAGCGCCTTCTCTATCGTGGACTTCGCGTGAAAATCTGGCAGCGAGGAATCAATATAAGGCGGGTACTGGTGGTAGGCGCAGGCGTGGCAGCCCAACGTATCATGAAGGACATTGTGGAGAGGACCAGCCTCGGCTACGAACTGATCGGGTACGTTGCTGATAGCGACCATGAGCACGGTACCTTCAACTGGAAAGTGCCAATCAATAGCCGCCTGGGAGGCAGGTTGCGGAGATTGGGTGACTTGAAGGACGCGCAGGGAATTATTTGCCGGAGAGAATGGCCTTTGCATGAAGTAGTTGTAGCCCTACCTGCTACCCATCATGCTCAAATATTGAGCATAGTAGACAGCTGTCGCGAGTGTGGAATAGAATTCAGGCTGGTGCCCGACCTTTTTGAGATGCACTTCAGCGAAGTGCGCATGGATGCGCTCAACGGCGTGCCGCTTATTGGCGTTAAAGATGTGGCGCTTCGCGGATTCAACCTGTTCCTGAAGCGATTGCTCGATCTGACACTGGCTGCGGGCATGCTGGCAATCATGGCGGTTCCTATGCTAATAATCGCAGCTGTGATCAGGAGCAGCTCACCCGGCCCTATATTTTTCCGCCAGCAACGCGTAGGTAAAGGAGGGCGTCTCTTCACCTGCTATAAGTTTCGTTCTATGTACCAGGACGCCGAGAAGCGCCTTGATGAGATACGGCACCTGAATGAAGTGGATGGCCCTATCTTCAAGATGAAAGATGATCCACGCATCACAGCTGTGGGTAAAGTATTGCGGCGCGCCTCTCTCGATGAGCTGCCGCAGATATTCAATATATTGAAGGGCGAGATGAGCTGGGTCGGCCCGCGCCCCCCTATACCTGCCGAAGTTGCCAGGTATGACGAGTGGCACCACAAGCGCCTGGAGGTGACACCAGGGCTGACAGGGTTGTGGCAGGTTAGCGGCAGATCAAATCTTTCGTTCGACGAGATGGTCAAGCTTGACCTCTACTATGCCGAAAGTTGGTCTTTGTCACTCGACCTCACGGTGATTCTGCGCACGCTCCCGGTTCTTGTGAAGAGGGAAGGGGCATATTAGTAGACACCAGAAGTGTAAGGAGTTCATGCCGGTGCGCAACGATAGCTCTCAGAGGAAAATAAAGGTGCTCTTCTTCTATCCCAACGAGTTTCTTGGGCCGGAGATGACCGTCTACTCACAGATAATTCGGTACCTTGACCGTACACGCTTTGCGCCCTACCTGGTGCTGAACAGCGACGTTGAAGGCGAACTGGGACTGAGCGAAGCAGAAGGGGTCGATATCAAGCAGTGGAAGTTTGGATACGCTTTGCGTGCTGGCCTGGCACAAGCGCTTCGTTCGGGAGTGCGCCTACCGGCCAGCGTGGCAGCCCTGGTGAGATTCATCAGACGCGAAGGGATAGATATAATACAGTGCTCAGCCGCGCCCCGTGTGGGCATACTGGGTCTGCTTCTGGCACGGCTCTCAGGGGCGCGCCTCATACTGCACTACCATGTCATACCGGGCCGCTACCAGGGAATGCGCGGCTTTGCCGAAAGGCTGGTAGCTCGCCACGCCAATCACAGCGTGGCTGTATCTCGTTTTCTCGCCGACCGCGTACAAGAACACTCTCCAGGCATGAAAGTGGATGTGGTTGTGAACGGAGTGGATTGCGAACGGTTCCACCCAGGCGTTAATGGGATGGAAATGCGTAGAGAGTACAAGATCGCCGATGAGGAGGTGCTTATATTGCAGTTGGCGCGCCTCATCCAGCAAAAACGGCAGGAAGACACGATACGGGCCTTTAGCCTGGCACGGCAGCAGGTTTCAAACCTCCGCCTGTTGCTCGTGGGGTGGGAAGACCCACGATATAACGGGCCCTTCGACAGCTACAGGGCTGAACTGGAGCAGATTCGTAGCGATGAGGGTTTAGCGGACAGCCTGATTATTGCCGAGGCACGGCCTGAAGCTGCACAGCTGGTCGCCGCCTGTGATATTGCTGTGATGCCTTCTATAGAGGATGCCTGGAATCTGGCCGTCACAGAAGCGATGGCAGGAGCCAAGCCAACGATTGGAGCCGACTCAGGCGGAATACGGGAACAAATAGTCGATCAGGTCACAGGTTTCCTCGCACCTCCAAAATCGCCGGAAGCGCTTGCGAGCAGGATCGTTAAACTAGCATCTGACCGCGAGATGCGCGAGCGGATGGGGAGAGCAGGTCGCAGGCGCGCCGAAACATTGTTCGATGAGGCACAGGTGGCAGTAGGCTTTTCAACTATATACGAAGCCATGATCGATAACAGAGGGTGTATAGGCTACGAAGTAGAGATGCGCCCTGCGGTTGAGAAATAAAGACGTATATGCAAACACAATGTAAAGGTAGGGGAAGGTAAGCAAGTGAACACGCTATCTTATAACTTTCAACGTGTGCTCAACAAGTATCTGCTCGACAGTTTGCGAGACCGCAGAGACGTGCTCGCTATGGAGGCACTGGCGCCTCTTTCCTCGAGCTACTTGCCCTGGAGTCAAGCAGCAATGCGCCCAAGTGCAATCGCCGCGGTGTTGAATGACATCGTGATTAATAACCGCTCACGCATAGTGGAATGCGGTGGCGGCGTGTCGTCGTTCTATATCGGCCGGCTATTGAGGGGGCGCGGAGGCCACCTATTCACTATTGAGCACGATGCCAGCTGGGCATCGATAATGAACCGGGCTCTGGAAGCAGAGCACCTGAGCGACCATGTTTCAGTAATATATGCGCCCCTAGCCAAAACTTCACATTCTCTTGATGGTAATCTGTGGTACGATGAAGACAAGCTCCAGTGCCTGACAGACAGCCGCGACATTGACCTGCTAATTGTGGATGGACCTCCAGCTTACGGCAAGGAGTTGCGCTACGCACGCTATCCCGCCGTTCCATTTTTCAAAGAGGCATTGGCGAAGGACTACACAGTAATACTCGACGACATCAACCGTCGCGGTGAGCAAGAGATCATGCGAATGTGGGAGCAAGAGCTTGGGATCGCCTTTACTCGACGATTCGTTGACGGGACTATAGGGGTGGGTAGTCCTCGACGCACGTTCACCATTTGATGAGCCTCAAGGAAAGCGCGCACCGTACGTAGCTGGCGGCCGGGAAAAGATACGCAACAAACAAGGAGGCAGGTAACTGTGTAGAGTTAGGGTGTAGCAATCTTCAAGGAGTAGCTGTGGAGGCGTACCCTCCTCACCTACCCTTACGCACCCTCACCCCAAGCCCCCTCACCCCTTGTGGGAGAGGGGGCTTTACTCCTGCTGAGTGCCAAGGGATATAGCTCTTCTCCTATGAAGGGAGAGGGGGGTTGGGGCGAGGGACATGGGACACCACTACACCCCTATTCTGAACACTCACGCTTTTTCATGAGATTGCAAGAATTGGGTTGTATTGTATGATTGCAGATCTACCCATTCTAGCGATCATCTTACATCCTCGTTGCTGGTAAAAATAGAAGTAGCTGCTCACACAAAGCGCCGTTTAGCTCTCTACTAAGCACCGGTTCGGTTTTGCTCGCCACACATATACGGAGCATTGGCAGCTGGCACTATCATTATATAAGCAGCTGGAGTGTAAGATGGAGGATGAATTTAAAGATACAACTGTCCGGGGGCGACGCTCGATGTTCGTGCGCCAACAAGAGCCGGTGGCTAACCATGTTGAATTGTCGCCCGCGTTCTACAGGAAATTATTGCGCGCTCCACACAGACGCGCATGGTTCGACGTGCCCTTTATGCTCGTAATGCTCGCGCTGGGGGCATTTGCGGTATTAGACAACCCCACAAACAGCGAAGTGTTGCTCGGGCGCACGGCTCTGTTCTTCTTTTATACCCTGGTCTTACTGGTCAATATCTACTCCTGGGCAACGCGCGCCCGCGGCGTAAGCACCTTTCTAGACGCTCCAGTCTGGGAGCATAGAAGCCCCCTTGTATTACTCAACGTGACAGCCGATGTAACTTTCGCCGGTGGGGTGTTATTGTTGTACGCGCGCGGCGGAGAAGTGGTGACGCCGTTTCTATTGGCGCTTGCGAGTATCCGGCTGGTTGAGCAACTGGCGGGCAGACTGACCCCTATAATCGTATTGACAGCCGCCCTGGCCGGGGCGCTATTTAATACTAACTATCTTCTTGCGCCTACCAGGAACGATTTACTCCCGCTTCAGGGCATCGAAGTGCTAGCTGTGGTTGTTTCCTTTCTGATGCTCAGCTATACGATCTGGCTGCGGGGAAGATCCCAGGAAGTAGACATCACCAGGATACTGGAAGCCGCACGTATAGAGGCTGAACACGCTGCCGACGTTTTGTCAGCACAAGTGCTGCGCCGCGACCTGCTACAGAATGGCCTCAGGGCTGTCAACTCTGCCATAGAGCTTGATGAGCTTTTGATGATGATAGTCAACAACGCAGTGCGAGTGCTGAAGGCGGAACAAAGTACCATAGGGCTAATTGATGAGAAGACCGGCAACCTGGTTGTCCGATGCGCGACGGGCATTGACAGCTCAGAATTGAAGGGGCGCTATTTCCTACCCGGAGTAGGGGTGGCAGGGTGGGTCACGCAGCACGGTGTACCTGCGCTCATTAATGATGTCTTTACCGACCCGCGCTACGTCAGCCTGGGCAACAGCCCTTTGACGGGGCGCAGCACCCGCAGCATGCTTTGTGTCCCTCTGATTATTGAGCAGAAGGTAATCGGAGCCTTGAGCGTCACCCACTCGATGCCCGACGTGCTGACTGAAGATGATCAAGGGCTGATCACAAGTTTCGCTGAACAGGCGGCAATGGCCGTATATAAGAGCCAGCTGCTCGCCCAGCGCACACGCCAACGTAACGAACTCCGGCGGCGTAAGGAGCTAATTACAAGCCTGAACCTTGTTACCCGGAGCGTTTTGAGCAGCCTTGACCTACCTGAGGTGCTGGATACTATCATCGCGCGCATGGGAGAATTAGTAACGTTCGACCGGGCTTTCATATATTTACGCAATGAGCGTACCGATGAGCTACAATTGTCCGCTTTAGCAGGCAAGGACCCCTGTCCGGCCAGCCCGGAGCTTCGGGGAGGCTCAACTGTAATGAAATGGTGGGAGCAGGCGCCGCGCTCCCCAATGGCTCACTGGCGCTCGGATGATATGTACATACTCTGTTTGCGGTTGATCAACGGCAAAGATGCCCTCGGATATATTCTGCTTGCTCGCGTGGAATCCAGGCCGTTCAAGGACGAAGAGCGTCGGGCGGCCAGACAATTGGCTGATGCCGCGACAATAGCCATCATCAAAGCCAGGCTGTTCAGCCAAGTTACAAGCCAGCAGCACCAGGCGACTGCCCTCTATCGCCTGATGCTAAGTGTAAACGGAGCGCCAGACCGTAAGGAACTTGCAAAGGTTGTATGCAGAGAGTTGCGGCAAATTACGGGTGCCAAAGCAAGCGCGCTGCTGATGGAAGATAGTGAGCAAGCGCGAATCACTGTGTGGGCTACTGACGGAAAATGGGCGGCAAAAGAGATGTCGGGAGTGTCGCTACAGGCGCACGGTGATCTGTTTCTCAGCAGCGTTCTAACCGCGCTCAACAAGTCAGAGCCACTCGACCTGGTGCTTATACAAAACACGCCCCAACAATTGAAAGAGATATTGGGAGCCTCCGAGTATGTCACCATCCCCCTTGCCAGCGCAGGACGCATCTACGGCTTGCTGGTGATGGAGCCGAAGTCTGCTCCTGCAATAACCGACGAAGTGAAAGAAACTGTGCGCCTTGCTGTCTCCCACAGCACAGTTGCTTTGGAAAGAGCCGAGTTGTTGGAAGCGCGCATGCGGTCAATGAGGCAATCCAATATGCTTTACAGCATTGCCACCCAGGTGCAGGAATCCCTCGAATCAACGTCTATTGTGGATATGATGCTGCAAGGCGCATTGAGAGCTTTGCCTATACATAGTTGCGAATTGTATCTTTTGGACGAAAGCCGTACACATCTCCAGAAGCATAGCGAGGCTTTGGCACAACAAGCGCCCGCCGCCCAACCTCCCCTCGGCCCGAAGGAGGTAGCTCTTGACTCTAACAGTGCGTTGTTCGAAGTGCTGCATTCCTCAAGCCTGATGATAGCTGACCTGGATGACGAGGAGGATCACTCCACAGGCCCCCAGGGCCTTACCGCCGAGGGTGCATACCTGAACCGCCCGGTCGTGCTTGCACGCTTGATGAGCAGCGAGGAGGCTCTAGGCGTGGTGCGCTTCACTACCAGCGTACCACCTGAAGAGTTCGTCCGCACATGCACTACCTTTTGCAATACGCTCCTCACACACGCGGGAGGCGCTTTGGAGCGGAGTCACCTTTACGCCGAACTTATTGACAGCAAGCGTCGACTTGAGGCTGTGGTGCTCTCAATGAGCAATGGCGTGATAGTGGTTGATAGCTTGCTCAACGTCATTATCAGCAATAGTGTCGCTGGTTGCTTGCTTAATGTGCCGGGGGGCATGAACAACAAACGATCTCTTGCGGACCTCGCCGACGACACAGGTCTGTTGGAAATGGCGCGAAGATGCATCAGACACTCTCAGCAAGAGAGCAAAGACCTGACGCTGACGCTTGATGGCGAGGCGCGTACATACGAGGCCACCGTAAACCCTATCATGGGCGCAGGCAATGGAGATGTATTCGGCGCTGTGCTCATGTTGCGTGACGTCACTATACCGCGCGCCAACGAGAGAGCCAAGTCAGACTTCCTTTCGATGATCTCGCACGAGCTGCGCACGCCACTGAACTCGATGTATGGCTTCCTTGACATCGCTCTGTCGGGCAAGACCGGCCCGCTCACCGAATTGCAGACAGATTTTTTGAGCACGGCCAAACAAGAGACCGTCGTCCTCAAGAGGTTGATCAATGACTTGCTCGATTATTCGCGACTGCAAAGCAGGACCCTCCATATGGAGATGGAGCCGCTGGACCTATCATCGCTGCTGGCGAGGGTTATCCGCAGCGCCTCCGCAAGGCTGGCGGAGGATGAGCTAACCATCAAAAGCGATGTGCCTAGAGGTCTGGTAGTAATAGGTGATGAGGTGAGATTGCAGCAAGTATTTGATAATGTACTGGATAACGCTGCCAAGTTCACCGATCCTGGAGGCGAAATTGTTTTCTCTTGCAGGGCCGACGGCGAGCGCATTACCATCAGTATCTCAGATACAGGCTGCGGCATCCCGCCCTCTCAGCTTGATGCGATATTCGACCGCTTCTTCCAGGCTGACAACCATTCCAAGCGGCGCAAGCGTGGCCAGGGGCTAGGACTTGCCATATGCAAGAATATAGTTGAAGCACACAACGGCCTCATCAGAGTGGAGAGTAGCCTGGGCGTTGGCACCACTATGTACATAGAAGTGCCTCAGATCACTCCGGCAGGCGGCCTGCTTGGTGGCACTCTTCTCGTCGAGGATGCGGAGCTAATGGAAACGCTGGCAAACTAAGTGGTAGCATCGGAGCCGGCGGTATGCGCCCCCTGCTGTTAGGCTCTGACTTTTTCAGCCTGGCCTCAACCAGGAGTAGAAGACGTGGCAAAGAGCCCATCTGGGTTTCCAGATGGGCTCTTTGTCTGGTGACATGCCGTATCAACTCAATGTTGAACGCGCTTGAGCCAACGGGGGGTACGCTCTCGGTACTCATTGAGTATTACAGACGCTATACTGTCCGGCGGGAACGCAGCCAGGCTGTTCCGCAGAAGCTCTCGTCGGGTTACTCCGACCCGTGCAACCATCACCAATCTAGGCACCAATCGTGGAGGGAGCAGGCCGAGGTCGGGAGTAAGTACCGGAGGTAGGTCTACTATCACGGCATCGAACATTTCACCGAGGCGTGTGAAAAACTCCAGCTCTTCTAGCTGTTTAAGGCTGCGCGTACTGTTACTGGACCACTTGCCCGCACGGAGCAGCCATAAGCCCGGCATAATCTCGACAGTGGCTTTGGAGAGCGATATCTCTTGCGTCATTGCCTCATGCAAGCCCGGCCCATCACTCAAACCGCAGCGCCTGTGCAGCACCGGGTTCTGAACGTCTGCGTCCACTATCAGCAGTCTGCTGTGAGTGCCGAGTATGTTTGCACCCGCTACCGCCAGCCCCAGGGATAGGGTTGATCGTCCGTCGCCACGCCCTGAGCTTGTAACTCCAAGCACAAACGCGCTGCCTAAGGGCACTTCGCTTTGCAGCTGGGCGAATAGCGGCCTGCATTTAGATTGGATTTCAATTGGGACTAGCTGGCCGTCCGCTTCGCTTGGGCGCAATCTGTTCATGAGTGCCATCAGGTGCGGCTCCTTATTACTATTTTTACGCTCCGCACAAGGCTGCCACATCGCGCCAAGTGTCCGTGCGATGCCTTGTACAGTTCCATGCGTCTATTTTGCTGTATCCAATATAGCAGCATCTGCTGTATGATGGCTGAATCGGTCTTAAAAGACCGGTTACAGCTTTGTCATGGAGTTGACGAGCAACACGAATGTATATTATTGTGTTGAGGCACCTTCTTACAAAGCTGCAAGTAATAGCTGCCCAGTAGCAATCAGTAAGAGAAAACTGTATCACCAACAAGTGTGCTCTCTTGATTCCCCTACCCCGCGCCACCCTCTCGGTCAAGAACTATCCTGGCGTTTTGCGATGAAGACAATGAGGTTGGCGCCTTACCACACAAGAATTCGTTGTTAGCTCAGCAGGTCTATGATGTGGCCGCGATGGCCTCCTTCTCTATGGCGCTCAATTTCTATACAGATGGTAAGACGTTGTACCCGCGCTATTCTTATCATGTTAAGCTGGCCTCCTTATACTATTCATTGCTGGGTGCTGTCGATTATGAGGCCGGGGTACTGTTTCCTTTACACCCCAGCATAGACTATAGATCGATAAGGCCTTGATGATAAAGACTACGAGCGAATATAAGATGCGTCTGCTTGATCTGGGGTGCTCATCTCCGGTCTGCGCAGTATGGTAGGAGGCTCAACAATGGCCGCGTCGAAAATGGTACCACAGGTAATTTGCCCTAACTGCCGGACGGCCAACGTGCACGGCTCTCCCTATTGCAGCCGTTGTGGAGCGCCTCTAAGTAACCTACCGACGACGCCCGCCCCTGCTGTTGCAGAGGCTGCGCCACCTGATGCTCAGAATGACATATTGAGGAAGTTCCTGAGCGAAGAGCAGGATGAGATTCTGGTCAGGCAGATATATCTGAAGGCGTCAGGGATTATGACGCACGGCGAGGAGATCGAGTATATTGCAACCGCTAACAAGAGCATGGTTGGAAGCGCCCCTGCTTGCGTGGTGGCTACCAACAAGAGGCTGATTGATTACAAAAGGAAAATACTCGGTAGGGTAGAACTTGATGACTGCTCCTGGCGTGACGTACGAGAGGCTCAGTTGAGAGAAGGGCGCAACGGAGTCACCCTCATCGTGGAGACTATCCAGGGTTGGAAGCTTACCGCCGACTCGCTGCCCCATGCGCAAGCCAGGCGGCTGTTCGAGGTGGGCGCGGAACATAACGGCAGGCTCCAGGCTCAGCTACAACAGATGGTTGAAGCAACGAGCAGCCCGGCACAAAGCGCTTCTCCTGCGGGGGAAGCAGGTGTACGCGAGGTGGCTTTGCCCTTGCAGCCAGAGCAAGAGCACTTCTCCATGACGGATAATGCCCAGAGGGAGGCTCTGGATGTCGCAGAGCAGCGCGCCGTACCAGCGGTAGACGCTGCGGATGGACCACTTCGGTTAGCGCCCGCAGAGAAAGAGCCTGAGCCGGCGCAACAAAGCTGGCAGACGCAACCTCCCTCGCACACAGAACCTGTAAGCGCCTTACCCCTCAGCGACGCTTCGCTGTCCAACAAGGTTGGAGGACTGGACGATTTGCTTACCCCTTTACTGGGGAAAGAAGCGCCAGGCGCGAAGCGTGCGGCAGGGCCGTTAGCAAAAGGCCCTGCGCCAGGTGCGCCGGTGGAAGATAACAAAGCTGACGAGAAGGCCGAAGAACCTCTCACATATCTATCCGCAGTGTCACCCGCACCGGCACACCTGGTAGCATACCAGGTATCAACGCCGCACTCACTTCATAACGGGGCTTCAAACGGAGCGAACAACCCAAACAGGCCAAGCGACGAAGGCGGCCTGCATCTACCTGGGTCTAATGGCCTGGTGGCAGCGGCTTTGTTGCACAGTGAACAGGATGAAGGGGCGACGAAGCTACCCACTGCCCAAATGCCACCCGCTCAAGAGCTAAATCGCGCTGAATTAACCACAGACACAAGTGCGTCACATGCAGATCCCCCAAAAGCATTGGCACCACGCGAAAGCCCCATGCGAAAGTTGAAACAACTGAAGCGGATGATGGAAGTGGGCCTAATCACTGAGGCCGATTACGAGGCCAAGAAGACGGAAATACTGTCGCGGATGTAGCATAGCCTTCCTTCGGCTTTGAAGTTGATTTAATCTCACTTCGTAGTCAAGGTCTTACGAGCGCCAGGGGGTTTTCCTTACACATAGGGAGAAAACCCCTGGCGCTCAAGTTTCTTTCTTCATACAGTCGCCAATGATCCGACGTGAAGTATTTTGATGCAGCGGCACCTTCATCATGGTGTGAAGAATAGGACTTTTAGCTATGGCTTGATACGTAATATGTACTAGGTTTCCACTTGCGGTCGCCGCTGAGTATTTGGTAAGGTTAGCATCGTTGATGCGCGAAAAAGCGCGTCTCTATAGCAAAGGGGAAGGCGCCCCATGCGCCCAGGCGCAGGCCGGCATGTAGGAGCGCCAGTACAAGGTACTAGGAGATATGAAGGAGGGTGGACGGAACAGGGTTCTAAAATCCTGAAGTCCTCCGAACAGAGCGTTCTCACACACTAGCTAAATAATGGTTCAAGCGGGAGAGAAGTCCTCTCCTCTATACCTGGGAAGCGTATCGCCTGCCGGATGGCCCCTGTCCACAACAGTTCTGGGCCGCCAATCTCACAGCAGGTGCTCGAATCCGGTGCGCCAGATTCGACATCGAGAACTCTACCTCGCGGACGCTCGTCCGCTATCCTTTTTACCCGCGCCTTTCAACCGGCGTTTCCATTCCCCAAACAACTAAACAGGCTCATAGAGCCATTCTTTACATGGCACCGCAGGCTTCACCCGCCGTGCTAACGATCGGCGTCGCCGCAACGGGTCTTTGGGCTGCTATCTGCACAATGAGAATGAGCAGGCACAGCATCAGAACCTGACCACACGGCACCGTGCGATCTACAGGAGGCAAATTGAAAAATAAGATTAGAATCTCACTATCTATGGTCATCCTCTTCGTCGCAGGAACGGTTGGACTGAGCGTTCAGACGACACCACCAGCCGGGGCCTCCGGTCTCCCGCCGATTCCCTCAGGCCTTCCCAATCATTTTGGGTACGGGCTATTCAATGGCAGTATGTCGGACATGCAGTCCAATATTCCTTATGACTACCGCTACCAATACCTGGCAGGTGGAGTAAATACTGGCGGGGGCTGGCAAACGTGGGGCACGCGATACGCGGCCAACTACGTGTCGCAATCGCGGCAGGGCGGATACATACCGGGCTTTGTTTACTACAACATCCTGCAGTCGGCTCCGTACTATGACGAATATAGCAATTTGAACAACGCGGGCGCGATGAGCGCTTACTACAACGACTTTAAGGCCCTCATGCAGCAGATGAACGACGGCCGTCCGGCTTTCGTCAACGTCGAGCCTGACCTCGATGGGGTGATGATGCAGAATCCCTCCAACACCGGGGATAACGCGGCGCTTCAGCCGACCAAGGTGGGAGGGTCGGGAGTGCCGGAGCTTGCGGGCATGGCCGACAACTTCCGCAACTTCTGGCAGGCTCTAGCCCACCTTCGCGACCTCTACGCACCTAATGTGGTGCTGGGGCAGGACCTCTCGCTCTGGGGCGCTGACTACGACCTGACAATTGCGTTGCGCAACGACCCTAACTACAACTGGCAGGCGCACGCAGACCGCACCGCCACATACCACAACAGCTTCGGCCCAGGCTATGGTCTCAACTTCTTCTCACCTCTAGACAGGGACGCCGCATACTACCAGATTACGCAAGGCTCCAACCGATGGTGGAACGATAGCAGCCAGCAACCCAACTTCGACACAATAGCCGCCTGGCTTGGGCGCATAGATGCCTCCACCAACAAACGCTCTCTGATGTGGCAGGTGCCCAACGGCAACCAGCAGTACCGCACAGAGAACAACACTGATGGGCACTATCAGGACAATCGCCCTGAATACTTTCTGAACGCTTCCACAGGCCGTGCTCACATGACGGAGTGGGCTAACTACGGCGTAATAGGGCTCATGTTCGGAGCCGGCGCAGGCGGGCAGTCTCACTACTTCGACTCAAAGGGTGACGGCATCACCAACCCCGCGCCTATCAACGGCAACAATTTGACATCGACGGTGGCCGATGATGATGGTGGCTACATCCGCCTCAACGTGGCTGCTTACTACAACGGCGGCACACTTCCGCTGCCCAATGGCAATCCCGGCACGCCTACTCCTACGGCTACTTCGGCGATCCGTACCGCTACACCTTCAGTACCGCCCACCCGTAC
>JADEYI010000893.1_pt1 | contig 29691 bp, 23 predicted proteins | sample 8542331 | NCBI WGS metagenome assembly JADEYI01 (sample SAMN16510988, study PRJNA670497) | mine drainage metagenome | isolation source: biofilm near Copperflume 1 | place: Germany: Marsberg coppermine Kilianstollen | collected 2018-02 | reverse complement strand
CCTTGCAGGAAGCGTCTGCCGTCGTCGGCTCCTAGCAGGGCCTCGGCAGCACGTTCGGGGTGGGGCATCAAGCCCAGCACGTTGCCTTTTTCGTTACAGATAGCCGCGATGCCATTTGACGAGCCATTGGGGTTGGCTGAGGGCTCAACAGCGCCGTCACGGGTGCAATAACGCAAAACAACCTGGCCGTTTTGCCCCAGCCGCGCCAGCGTTGAGGGGTCGGCGTAGTAGCGACCTTCACCGTGAGCTATCGGCAGCTTCCACACCGTGCCCGAGGGTACACCGCGCAAAAGAGCGCACCGCGACTCTTCTATTCTTGTATATATCCACCTGCAAGAGAAGGCTAGCTCGCCATTTCTGAGAAGCGCGCCCGGCAGCAGATGCGCCTCGGTAAGCACCTGAAAGCCGTTGCATATTCCCAGCACCCATCCGCCTTCTTCCGCGTAGCTCTTGATAGCTCCCATGACGGGGGCAAAACGAGCAATCGCCCCGGCCCGCAGGTGATCTCCGTAGGAGAAGCCCCCCGGTAGCACTACCATGTCGTAGCGGCTCAAATCTGTATGCGTGTGCCAGATAATCTCAGCCTCCTGTCCAACTACCTCGTCTATTGCATAAAGCGCATCATGGTCGCCATTGGAGCCTGGGAATACTACTACGCCTACTTTCATTTCTTCCTCCGTTACGTACTACGCGTCCAGCTTGCGCCTGATCTTTGTCGCTATCTGGCGGAAAACCGTTGCCTGAGCCGCATCTGGAGTAGCTTCAATCAGAGGGTGGCCCGCGTCTATGCCCCGGCTGATAGCTATGTCCAGAGGAATGCGCCCCAAGAGGTCTAACTCTTTATCTTCGACCGCCCACTGCGCTTCGGTCCTGTGAAAGACCTCGATCCTCTCGTTACAGTGCGGGCAGCTGAGATAGCTCATATTCTCGATCAGCCCCAGGATAGGCACCCCTGCTTTACGAAAGAGGCCAAGCGAGCGGCCCGCATCCATGAGCGACAGATCCTGGGGTGTAGTTACTACCACCGCGCCGTCTACCTGCACAGCATTCACCAGGCTTTGCTGAGGCTCGCCCGTGCCAGGCGGCAGATCAATCAGCAGGTAATCCAGCTCGCCCCAGAGCACATCGCGCAATGTCTGCAACACAATACGCCCGCTGAAGTTGGGGTCTGGCATAACAGCCTCGGTGTCGGCGATCAGCAGTCCGATTGACATCACTTTGAGGCCGTAGCGCTCCAAGGGGGGTATATAAGGTGTGCTGTCGGCGCGGGCCACAGGCAACCTGCCCCGTGCCTTCGCGGTGCGCCGCACACCGAGCATGAGCGGCACATTCGGCCCATAGATATCGGCATCGAAGAGACCTACGCGTGCCCCGTCGAGAGCAAGGGCAAGGGCAAGGTTGACAGTGACAGTCGTTTTGCCAACTCCACCCTTGCCGCTGGCTATCGCGAGAATGCGCGACACCCCTTCAATGCGCTTTGGCATAACTGCTTCCCTCCCTGCCTTCGGTGGGAAGTAATTCCGCCGAGTAGTCTTCGATCACAGGATTAGCCAGCAGGCTGCGGCACATGGCATCCACCATAATCTCGGCAGCCTCTGCGCTATCGGCGGTGAGGAAAAGCTGTATAAACTTGCCTGAGCGCACAGCCTCCACACCTGTATACCCAAGATTGTGCAAGGCGTCGCGTATCGACAGCCCCTGCGGGTCGTTCACCACAGGCTTGAGCGTCACCCTAATGTTAGCCAACCATTTAGCCATCCGTAAGTTGCTCCGAGTAGAGTTCAGAAAGTAAGTCGCGCCCGGTGAGGCGAGAATACGCTTCGAGGTACCTGTCAGCCGTCTTCTGTGCCACATCAGCAGGCAAGGGCGGAGCAGGCGGCTCGCGGTTCCAGCCGGAGGCGAGAAGCCAATCGCGCACATATTGCTTGTCGAGGCTCATCTGGCTCTCTCCAACTCTGTAGTTGTCTACTTCCCAGAAGCGCGAGGAGTCGGGTGTAAGCATCTCGTCTATGACTATCAACCGCCCATCGAGCAGTCCAAACTCCAGCTTGGTGTCAGCGATGATAATGCCCCTGGTGCGCGCGTAATCCGATGCTGCGCTGTAGAGACGCAGGGTAGCATCACGCAGCTGCTCCGCAACCTCAGGGCTAACGACGTCGTAGAGAGCATCAAAAGGTATGTTCTCATCATGGCCTGATGCTGCTTTGGTGGCAGGGGTAAATATCGGCTCCGGCAGTTGCTGGCTCTCCTGCAAGCCTGCGGGCAGAGAGATGGCTGTTATGGATCCACTCTCGATGTACTCAGCCCAGCCGGAGCCTGCCAGATAGCCTCTAGCCACACACTCTATATCTATGCGTTGTGCCTTTTTGACGAGCATTGAACGGCCCCATAGCTGCTCTTGCTGCTCACGAGGCCACTCGCGCCAGTTGAAGGGGAAACCAGCCGGGTTGGTGCTGAGCATATGGTTGGGCATGATCTCTCTTGTGAGCTTGAACCAGAAGGCTGAGAGAGCAGTCAGCACCTGCCCTTTGTGCGGTATGCCTACGGGAAGGATGGAGTCGAAAGCGGAGATGCGGTCGGTAGCCACGATCAGCAGGTTATCCCCAAGGTCATAGGTGTCGCGGACCTTGCCCCTGCCAAAGAGGGGCAGAGGAAGGTCCGTGCTGAGGAGAGGAGCTCTTTCCATAAGGTGATTATAGCACACGCACCGCCTGCGTCGGAATCACTTCCCGAACCAGCCCACCAGATCGCCCTTCGTTCTGGCCTTGAACTCGGCTAGTTGGTCGAGGGTTTCCAGGGCGCGGGCGTAGCTCTTCTGGGCGATGCCATTCAGGTTAGCGTCATAGAAGCTGACCATGTCGCCACGCTTGGAAGCGGGAAGTTGGCCGCTCGCCTCTACCAGGAAGCCTGTCCACATGTCGCCGAGATTGCGGATAATGGGCCAGTGTTCTTTTATGTAGCCCCAGGCGGCAAGCTGCGCGTGGCGCTGCGGCAGCATCTGGCGCAACATGGGGCCGATAGCCTCTTGCGGCACAATCTTGCGGTCTATCAAGCCAAGCGCGCTTTGCACAAGCTCCGGCTGCTGAAAGTCGGCAAAGCTATTGAGGTAACGGTTGGTCTCCTGCGGTGATGAGCTTGATGCTTTGCGCTGCTGGTATATCTGCACGTACTTGTCGAAGCGAGCGCGGTCGCCAAAGTGGGCCGCTACATCTACGAACAGCCCGCCAAGATTGGGGTCTACAGAGGCAGGATTGCCCGCTTCGCGGTCAGCCAACTCTATAGCTTGCTTGATAGCATCGTCGTTGTGGGCCAGCACGGTTACTGCGCTTATGAGAGATACGCGCCTCTGGCTGTCATTCTGCGATTCGCCCTCTTTCGGCTCGAAGCCAAGGGTGCCAAGTTGCGACTTAAAGCTCTTATCCACCCAGCTACGGAAGTTATTCAGCGCATTCTCGTCGCCCGCATCTTCCAACAGGCTCTCTATAGCGTAGAGGCGGCCCACCACGCTCTCAAGGACGCTGTAGTTGTCGGTACCGCAGAGGGCGGCGAGGACATCGAGAAACTGTGTCATAGAGTTGGCGCCGTTACGCACCAGCGCCCACTGATCACCGAGCACGCCCATCTGCTCTACCGGTGAAAGCTTATTCAGGTTGGTTAGAAGGCTTTTCAGCAGTGCGCTGCTCAGACTCTGGCGGTAGAAGCCTATCTCGCCTGCATTAGCGTAACACCACTTCAGGTCGCCTGTCGCGTCAAGCGTAACTTCATCTTCGGCCTTCGACAGCAAATAGCGGGTCTCGTAGTTACCGCTCTCATTCTCGTAGCGTATGACAAGGGGCACCTGCCAAAGCTGATTGCCGTTGTCCTTCGCCTGGGGGTCAGAGAAGAAGCGCTTCTGGCTCAGTTTGAGGATAAGATCGCTCCCACGCTGCTCCATCTCCACGCCTACTACCGGATAACCACTCTGGGTGATCCAGCTTTTCATGATCTCTGTCACCGGGTGATCGGAAGCCTGCTGCAACTGCCGCCAGAGGTCAGCGCCGTTAGCATTCCCTTCCGCGAACCCGCGCATATAAGTGCGAATACCGGCGCGGAAGTGCTCTTCTCCCAGGAAGTTTTCGAGCATCCGCATCACCGAGCAGCCTTTGTCGTAGGTAATCGAGTCGAACATCTCGGCGGCTTCGGCGGGGGTTTCTACTTTGTTGTAGATCGGATGAGTGCTCTCCAGGGCGTCAGCGCCGAGTGCGCCCAGCTTGCTCGCCTGAAAGTCGGCCCAGCTTTCGTAATCAGGCTGTAGCGCGCTTACCACTTTGTGAGCCATCCACTCGGCGAATGCTTCGTTGAGCCACAGGTCGTCCCACCACTTCATCGTAACCAGGTCGCCGAACCACATATGAGCGAACTCGTGCGCTACCACGTGGGCGATCCGCTTCTCGGCCTGCCATGAGGCGGTCTGCGGGTTCATCAAGAGAGCGGACTGGCGGAATAGCACCAGACCCGCATTCTCCATAGCGCCCGCGGCAAAGCCCGGCACAGCTACCTGGTCGTACTTGTCGAAGTGATAGGGGGTGGCAAAGTACTCTTCGTACCAGGGGAGGAGCCGAGCGGTGAAGTCATGCGCGAACCGCCCCATCTGCTCTTTGCCTTTGAGCGCCCACACCCTGATAGGCGTGCCTGAGACATCTTCTTCCTGGGTGCTTGCGATATTGCCAATCACAAGCGCCACTAAATAGCTGGACATTGGCTCTGTAGCCTCAAAGAGCCACCTTTTCGAGCCGCCATCTTCACTCTGCGTTATGGAGATGAGGGGCCCGTTAGCCAGCACAGTAGCGTCAGCTGCGGTGGCGACCTCCCAGGCGAACTGCGCCTTGAAGATCGGCTCGTCCCAGCAGGGGAAAATAGCGCGGGCGTCGGTTTCCTCACACTGCGTGCAAAGGCACTGCTCCGGCCCATCCTTGGCAAGATACAGCCCTTCCAGGTTGGTGCTGACTTTCCCCTCGAAAGAAATATCGAGGTAAGCCTCGCCTGTGGGCAGGGGCCCGTCGAAGTGAATCTCGGCCATCTCGCGCTCAGCATCCTGGGTTATAACCCCACTTAGGGTGGCGTCATCGCAAGTGAGGCGGGCATCAGAGAGTTGCAAGTCACGAGCGTTTAGCTCTATGGTGTCGCGTGCCTGCTCTATGTCGAGCTTGATGCTAACTTTGCCATGAAAATCCTCGCGCCCCAGACGCGCATCTATTTGTATGTCATATCGCCTGGGAAGAATGTCTGTTGGCAACCTGTAAGCTTTGGGGTTCATGAAGTCTCCTGGTTGAGTATTTATTTGGCTTTACCACTAAGAGCGGGAACAGGGAACTAGACCTCACGCAGCATTATGCCCGACGTGGTAAGTAAGATTAACATCTTAATTATATAGCATGAGCTAAGCGCACGCCATGCTAGCGCCAGTGGTATATCCGGTTGCCCTCACACAACGATGGCTATATACTGTTAGTGGAAGGGCGAGAGCGAGACCGCCGAGCAGAGTACAGAGAGCGAGGCAACAAATGAGCATTAAAGCAGGAGCTGATGTCCAGGATCTGTATCGCGTGCCGGAGAACGGCAAAGCTGAGATTGTGAACGGAGAGTTAATACTTATGCCACGTACAGGCGATGAGCCAAGCCGTACGGGGGGTGAAATCTACTTTAGTTTACGCCAATACGAGCGGCGCGGGGGTGGCGGGTACGCCTACCCAGATAATGCAGGCTTCATTGTGGATCTGCCGAACCGCCGCTCGTTCAGCCCGGACGCGGCCTGGTACACCGGGGAGCGCAACAGAGGCGGTAAGTTCCTTGAAGGCGCGCCTATCTTCGCCGCAGAAGTCAGAAGTGAAGGCGACTATGGTCCGACTGCGGAGCGTGCAATGGCGGCCAAACGGGAAGATTATTTTGCCGCAGGAACCCTCGTAGTGTGGGACGTTGATGTGCTCAAAGAGAAGGTCGTAAGGGTATACCGCGTTAGCGACCCCCGAAAGCCCACAGTTTACGGCCTCGGGGAAACGGCGGAAGCAGAGCCTGCGGTGCCCGGCTGGTCAATGGCTGTGGAGGATTTGCTGGCCTGAGAGCTTGGCTACTTGTTACTCTCTCTAGCCCTCCAGCCCAACCCTCTTGTAGGCATCATCTACATGCGCCATGTGGCGGTCCAGGCTGATTATCTCGTGTAGCTGCTCGGTGGAGAGGCGGCCTGTGACTTGCGGGTCCGCGCTGAGGCGTTGGAGAAAAGTAGGGCCTGTTTCACCTTGAGCGTCTAACTCCCAGGCCTGCATCGCGTGCCCCTGCACAATCTTGTACGCCGCCTGGCGGTCCATGCCACTTTCGGTTAGAGCTAGCATTACCGTCTGAGAAAAGACCAGACCGCCAGTCAACTCCAAATTGCGCTTCATGCGCCCAGGGTAAACATTCAGCCCACGCATTATGCTGTCAAAGTGAGTCAGCATGTAATCAACCAGTATGAAGGCTCCCGGCAGGATGATACGCTCGGCGGAGGAGTGCGAGATGTCGCGCTCATGCCAGAGGGCTACATCTTCCATAGCTGTAAGAGCAAAGCCGCGCACCACGCGTGCCAGGCCGCTGATGCGCTCGCTCTTATGCGGGTTACGCTTGTGCGGCATGGCGGATGAGCCTTGCTGGGCCGCGCCGAAAGGCTCCTCCACTTCGCGCACCTCGGTGCGAGCTAGATGGCGGATTTCGGTGGCGAACTTATCCAGCGAAGAGGCGAGCAAAGCCAGCGCATTCAGAGTGGCAGCATGGCGGTCTCGTTGCACTATTTGAGTGGAAACAGGGTCGGTTGTGAGACCAAGCCTTCCAAGCGCGTCCTCCTCTATCTCCGGCGCAACGTTGGCATGTGTGCCCACTGCGCCCGAAATCTTGCCTGCCGCCACGTCTCGTGCAACCTCCTCCAGACGGTGCAAGTGCCTCCCCATCTCTTCGTACCAGACGAGTATCTTGAGGCCGAAGGTGGTAGGCTCGGCATGCACACCATGCGTACGCCCTATCATCACCGTATTCTTGTGCTCAAGTGCAAGCGCGGCAAGGGTCACGCGGAGAGCTATCACATCCTCTATTATCAGCCGGGTTGATTCTCCTAGCTGAAGAGCCAACGCGGTATCAATCACATCAGAGGATGTAAGCCCCAGGTGGACGTAGCGGGCGGCGTCGGGATCAGAGAGGCTATCGGTTGCAGCCTTCAAGAAGGCGATAAGGTCGTGGTCGGTCTCTTTCTCGTACTCCGCCATCAGGCGCAGGTCTATTTTGCCTCCGCGCAGAACAGAGAGCGACTCGGCGGGTACTTTGCCGCGCTCAGCCCACGCCTCGCAAACAGCGAGCTCTACCTGCCACCAGAGGTCAACCTTGTGCTGCTCCGACCATATAAGCCCCATATGGGTATTCGTATAGCGGTCTAGATTCATACTGTTTTCTCACTTTGTGAGGCATCGTCTGCCCTGGAACTTTGATCCTTCGATAGGAGGTTAGGCACCGAGGCAAGGGCGTCAAGCTCCCGCTGTCGCTGTTCTTCTTGCTGCTGGAGAGTTTGCCTGACAACACGCTTGCTCCGGCGGCGCACCGCCAGCAGATAAATAAAGATAGGCACAAGAATGAGCCAGGCTACCACAAGGAAGAGTGTAGCTACCCGTACATTATTACTCGCGTAAAGGCCACAGCCGAAGCAGGCGAAAAGGGTGCCCAGCACCGCTGCCCAGGCGAGATAGCGCTGCGTCCTAGCGGTTGGCAAAGGGATTTTCCTCTTGAGCTCGGAGAGGGAGGTCCTGACTCAAAGGAGTTACAGCACTCCGTTGCTCACCGAGCACTCGGTCCAATTCTTTGTTACTTTCCGCAAGCTCGGCCTGCCACCTGATGTTGCGCAAAGCAGTATATTGTCTGTAAGAGAGGCAGGCCGCGACGCCGCAGGCAATTGCAAATACGAGGGCCACGATAGCGAGCGGTTGATCCTGGCGCAAGCCGATATAGATGGCAAAGGCAGCAGCCACAATGCTCATGCCACTTAGGAGGCCGATAGTAAGCCGGGTATTTCCTTCACGCTGCGAAACTTTATTCGCCATAGCTCTCACCTGGCTCGCACAGCGGTTCAGCCCATAAACCGTGCGCATCAAAGGCCGTTATCAGGGCAGGAGTAATAACGTTGCGCAAGTTGCCCCCGGCACGGCTATATACTCTTATATAGTTATCGGTAAGGCCGCTCCACACGCCATCACTCGCTCTTTCCCAGAGCACAGGCAATGTAGCGCCAAGATAGCGAATGGCGCAAGCGGCTTCTGCACGGCTCCCAAGCTCTATAGCTTGCAAAGTGCGGGTGTGGCGCATCTTCGGCGAAACCTGGCACGGCATCTGTTCGGCGGGGGTGCCGGGCCTCTGCGAATACGGGAAGACATGCAGACTGGCGAAGCGCATATCTGCTACGAACTGCATTGTCTGCTTCCACTCGGCCTCAGTCTCGCCGGGGAAGCCTGCAATTAAGTCGGTGGTGATAGAGATACCTGGCACCGCCTCACGGCACTCTCTCACCACAACGGCATACTCGGCAGTGGTGTAGTCGCGCTTCATGCGCGCCAGTGTCGCATCGCAGCCGCTCTGCAAAGGTAAATGCAGATGCGGGGCTACCCTGCCCTTATAACGGGCATCAGAGAGGATAGGGAGCATCATCACAGCATCAGTAGGCTCGACGGAGGTGATACGCAGGCGAGGCACAGCGGTGCGCTCCAACACAGCACGCACCACTCCCGGCAAATCGGCTGCTTCGTCGGGGTCGAGGTTTACACGCTTGCGCTGTGCGTGGTCCTTCCCATACTTGCCCATGTGCACGCCTGTGAGCACAATCTCTTTATAACCTTCATCAAGGCGCTGGCGAACAAGCCTGACTACCTCGTTCGCAGGTGTTGAGCGGGGCATACCGCGCGTGAAGGGTATGATGCAGAAGGTGCAGAAGTCGTTGCAGCCATCCTCGATCTTCACCATTGCGCGGGTGCGAGAGGCGAAGCTGGGGTCAATTTCTCCTTCTTCGTTGCCTGCCCAGGTGGGGGTACGTGGCTGCCCCGGCTTTTTGGTAGCAACGAAAGCAGATGGGGTGTAGCCCGGCATCCGCTCAAGGACAAGGCTCAGGAGGCTCTCCTTGCCCTTATAGCCTACCACCAGCCCAACTTCGGGCATGTCGTCGAGTGCCGCCTTGCCCGACGCGGCGTAGCAGCCCGTTGCCACAACCAATGCGGCGGGGTTAGCCCTGGCAGCGCGGCGCAACCACTGGCGGCTCTTGCGGTCGGCCACATGCGTAACCGAGCAGGTGTTGACCACGTATACCTCAGCAGGCGAGGAGGAAGGCACAATGCGAAAGCCTGCGGCGCGAAAGTCGCTGATAGCTTTCTGCGTGTCGCTCTGGTTCACTTTGCAACCAAGTGTGACAAAGGCGACGCGCGGGCTACTCTCCCAGGCGACGATGGGCTGCGGCGGTTTGGCATCTATAAATCGCAGGTCTGACATATTCATCTGAACAACAGGCTTTACGAGCAATTATACAATACCCAAAGTTTCACCCACAACGTGGTAGGCTCGTTGCCTCTTATATCATGGCAGTCAGACTTCCAGCCCACTAACCCCTCCAGTAGGGAAGGGGAATATTTGTTTTCGAGAGTAAGAGGCCCTCCGCGAGTGGGGTGTGGCTCTTCCACAGTGTAACGCCGGGTGCTACAAACCTCTCATAGAGAGAAACCAGCTTTAGAAAGCCTAAGAGGAACATCGCCATAGCTCAGCGCCTGCCGGATAGATGCGCCTCGCACGCGCTGGATGCGTAGTATTGAGAAAGTGTGATACAGTAACTCGAAAGGTGAATTATGTCCAGAAGATTGCCTCCCGGCCCTCCTAGCGTGCCGCCCATCGGCGCGGTCACCTCCTTCTTTTACAATCCGCTCGACTTCATGGTGAACAACTATCGCCGCTACGGTAATGTGATTCGCATTGACTTGCTTGGGATAAAGGGCGTTGCGCTGCATGGGGCAGATGCTAACCGCTACATCCTGGTGGATGCTGTAGACAACTTCCTGGTGGCTCCGCTCATTGACAAAGTGCATGCTCGCTGGATCGTGGGCGATGGCCTTCTCTTCATAGACGATCCCAGGCACAAGCAAGAACGCCGCTTGATGATGCCCGCCTTTCACCGCAAGCGCGTAGGCGACTATCAGAGGGTGATGGTAGATACCACCTTGCAGCTGCTAAATCGCTGGCAGCAGGGCGCGCCAATAGATATCTCACGCGAGATGCACAGGCTGGCTCTCATCATTGTAGGACGCACCTTGTTCAACATGGACCTCGCAGGCTCGGCGCACGAGCTTGGAGATGCAGTTGCCTCTGTGGTGCACGCCGTCAGCAATCCCTTCAACGTTGCTTTCTCGCAACTCCCTTTTGATGTGCCCCCTGTGGGGCAGGGAGGCACTTTGAGGAAGGCTCTCAAGCGAATAGACAGCACCTTGAGCGCTATCATCAGACAGCATGAGCGTGAGAAGCGGGACACAGGCGACGTTGTATCGATGCTCGTCGCAGCCCGCGATGAGGAAGGAGGCAGGCTTACCACAGCCCAGGTGCGTGACCAGCTCCTCACCCTCTTCGTTGCCGGGCACGAGACGAGCGCGAACGCTTTGAGTTGGGCCTTTTACCTGCTGGCGCAGCACCCCCGAGTAACCGCCAGGCTGCTGGCCGAGCTTGACGGCCAATTGCATGGTGAGCCACCAACTCCTGCTGACCTCGACCGCCTCCCCTATCTTGAGCAGGTGGTGAAAGAGTCGCTGCGGCTCTACCCACCGGCAGCCAGCGCCAATCGCACGGCTAAAGAGGCCTTTGAGTGGCAAGGATACACTGTGAACGCCGGAGAGCTAGTCTCTTATGTGCCGTTCGTGAGCCACCGCATGCCTGACCAGTTCCCGCAGCCGGAGCGTTTCCGGCCGGAGCGCTGGGACCCCACAAGCGGCGAAACGCCGCCCCCCTATGCTTACATACCCTTCGCCGCAGGTCCGCGCTCGTGCATAGGCGCGCCTTTCGCCACGATGGAGATCAAGACGGTGCTCGCGATTGTGCTGCAACGCTTCCGCCTCGACCTGCTCCCCAACCAGCACGTAGAGGCTACAGTGCGCACCACTGTACAGCCGAAGGCGGGCATATGGATGACGCCCCACCCGCAAGATGGCAAGGTTGAGCTATCACCGGCGCAAGTCACAGGCAATGTGGTAGGCGCGGTCAGGGCCAGGAATTAGCAGCAGTCGCCAACCTCTACTCCTGCTGCCTGTACCAGGCGATAAAGCGCCTGACCCCTTCCTCAAGGGATATTTGTGGGTTGTAACCGAGCTCGGCGCGTGCGCGGCTGATGTCGGCGCAAGTCAGAGGAGGGTCCGAGCTGGGGTATTCCACTTTTTCTATAACAGCCCTTTTGCCCAGCTCTCCCTCAATGATCTCTATCAGATGCGCATTGCTCTGTGGATTAGAGTTGCCCAGGTTGTAGATGCGGTAGGTGGAAGGGCGATCTAAGGCTGCCACAATGCCGGAGACGGTATCGGCCACGTATGTGTAGTCTCGCCCCTGGCTACCATCACCAAAGAGGCGCACGGGCGCTCCCCTGGCTATCCAGTCGGTAAATAAATAAACAGCCATATCAGGCCGCCCCCTGGGGCCGTATACAGTAAAAAAGCGAAGAGCAGTGACAGACAATTTGTACAGATAATGGTATGTATAGAGCAGCACCTCGCTCATCTTCTTGGTGGCGGCGTAGGGCGAAAGAGGATGGTCTGTGCGTGCATCTTCTCTGTAGGGAACGGGAGCATCACCGCCGTAAACAGAGGAGCTTGAGGCGTAAACGAAGTGCTCTACATCGCGTCTGACCGATGCTTCCACCAGGTTCAGTGTGCCTTTGACATTGACCTCCTCGTAAAGCTGCGGATTCTGCACAGAAGGGCGTGGCCCCGCCATCGCGGCAAGGTGAACCACGCGGCGAATATCCTCCGTTGCAAAAAGCTGATCTACAAGCGCCCGGTCCCGTATGTCGCCCTCGATCAACTTGAAATTGGGATCATCGCGGAAAGGAGCAACATTGCGGTGCTTGCGCTCAGGGCTATAGTAATTGTTGAAGTTATCAAGGGCAACAACAGAGTCGCCCCGCGCCAGCAGCATAGCCACAGTGTGCGAGCCGATAAACCCGGCTCCGCCGGTCACAAGAACAGGCATAGTTAACCCCTTCTATGAATTAGCTCCCGCCTTCGGCGGAGTTGTGAATTGGAGCGAGCGACTCGTAATTCATAATTCGTACGCATCCCGCCGCCCTACCAGGGTAAAGAGGGACAACGCAGCTACCCACTGTATGCCGAAGTTGAGAGCATGCAGGTTCTCGAAGAAGTTGTGGGCCATAAAAGTAATCAGGATGCCGAAAGCGCCTATCGCCACCGCTTCGCCATAGCTGTCGCCCGATGCGCGCACACGCCTTATCGCCCTCACTCCTACAACAACCATCGTAAGTAGCATCAGCATGTAAAAGGTTGCGCCTACCACGCCCGTCTCGGCGAGTATGTTCAAGTAGTAGTTATGCGCATGCCCGCGTGAGTAAGGCCAACCCTGCACGCCAAACTTGTTGAAGAGCACGTTGAAGTTGCCTATGCCCACGCCGATCCAGGGGCTGGAGAGGAACATGTTCCCCGCCACCTGCCAGTGCACCATTCTCTCGACGACAGCGTAGTTGTCCGGGGTTGGAACTATACCCCTGGGGTCGAATATAGCTAGCTGGCTGGTGAGTTGAGCAAAGCGGTCGGTGACGGTGGGGGGGAGCGCACCTATCAAGCCGAGGCCCACAAGCCCAAGCGCGGCCACAATAAGGCTGGTAATAGCAACGGCGGCACGTTTGCCGAGAGCAAGCACCATCGCCACCACCCCAACAGTGAGGCCCACCCACGCACCCCTGGAGAGGGAAGTAAGCAACGTCCAGAAGAGGATGAGCGCCATCAGCGTCATCAGCACAGGCACGCGCAGCCGCCGCAGAGTCCAAAAGTCAGGGCGATCCGCCCAGGCCGCAGCTTTGCGGGCTGAGAACCACATGCCCCACTGGTAAAGAGCCAGGGTGAGGGCCAACGGCAAGCTCAGATTTATATAACCCGCGAAGGAGTTGGGCGCGCCGATAGTGCCATATGCGCGGGTAAGTAAGCCTCCCACATTGAAGCTGGCGGGCCCAAGGCCGCCGTATGACTGCACAAGTCCGAGCAATGCCTCGGAGAGACCCGCCGCGAGCATAGCGGCAATTAGCCAGTTCATCGCCCGTCGGCTCTGCACCGAGTTGAGGATTATCACGTAGGATAGGATCGTCACGAGCCAACGAGAGATTTCAGCAAGGCTTTCGGGCAACGAAGCAGTAACCCATAGGCTCGGCAGCGTAGCAGTCAGGAAAATCAGCAGGGCGATGGCAACAGGGGTAATTTGTAGCCGGCGGTCCAGGCGTAGCGACATCCACGCCCACCAGACGCCCAGCACGAAGACGAAAAGGGTCTGCGTGACCGTGATCTCAATAGGCCCAGCCTGATAGCTGACCACCTTCTGCACAGGCACGCTCAGCACGAGGGCGTACGCGCCCCACAGAGGGTTGCGCAGTATAAGCAGAACGACAAGCAGCCCCACGATAGCTGCTATTGTAAGGAGGGGAGGTGCAAACGCCGCCAGAGCCGCCGTAAACAAAGCTGCCAGCCCAAGCCACAGCTTGGGCTGGTGAGGGCTGAGGAGTGTGCGCTGAGGAGTGTGCGCTGAGGAGTGCGCGCTGAGGCTGGACAGCACGTTAAATGCTGCTCTTCTACCTACCACACCCTGTAAACCCCTTGTTTCTCTTTCACCTGTGGTGTCGCTTCAATTGCTCAGTCCTCATCCGCAAGACGGGTGCGAAACCACTCTATCGTGAGTCGCAAGCCTTCTTCCAGAGGCACGCTAGGCTGCCAGCCCAGCATTGTTGAGATGCGCGTGATGTCGGGGCAGCGGCGAGCAGGGTCGTCCTCCAAGGCAGGACCATGCACTATCTCGGAGTTGGAGTGGCATTGCTCCTTAATTATCCTGGCGAAGATGATGATCTCGCGCTCATCAGGGTTGCCAACATTGAAGACCATGCCTCGTGTCTCAGGCGGTGCGAACATAACAGTTATGAGACCTGCGACCATATCGGCTACGTAGCAGTACGAGCGTGTCTGCGTACCATCGCCGTAAACCACCAGAGGCTCGCCCTTCAGCGCGTGTGTGATAAAGCTGGGAACTGAACGGCCATCATAGGGGTTCATAAGGGGGCCGTAAGTGTTGAAAATACGCACTATACGCCCGTCCAGGCCGTACTCATTGACGTACACAGATGTGATTGCCTCGGAGAAGCGCTTGCCTTCATCGTAGCAGGCGCGCGGCCCTGTGGTGTTCACATTGCCCCGATATTCCTCGCCCTGCGGGTGCACCAAAGGGTCGCCATATGCCTCCGAAGTAGAGGTGATAAGGTATTTTGCTCCTAGCTTTCGCGCCAATTCCAGCACATTATGAGTACCTTGCGAGTTGATCACTGCTATCTGCAATGGCATGCGGCTAAAATCAGCAGGAGAGGCAGGGCTAGCAAGGTGGAATATGGCAGCTGCTTGCCCAAGCTGCACCATCTCCTCTTTGCCTAAAGGTACTGTTATGTCATGTTCGATGAGGCTAAAGCGAGGACGCTCCCGCAGATGGGCGATGTTGGAAGGGCTACCGGTGAGGAAATTATCTATAGCGGTGACTTTGTTTCCATCAGCCAGTAAAGCCTCACAGAGATGCGACCCAATAAAGCCTGCGCCGCCGGTGACTACGATGTGCAAGCGAAGCTCCTTACGTTCAATACAAGTTACAGCCCGATGCTATCCCTGACCCCTCCGCACCGCACCAATTGCAGCAATCCACAGCTGAGCCAGAAGATCATCGAGAGGTCGGCCAGGAAGTAAGAGTTGTCTACCATGCCATGCACCAGGAAGTCTACCATGCTGGCGAGCAGGCCGAGCGCCAAAGCTCGATGCACAGGGTCAGAGCCTGCACGCAATGACACTCGCCGCACAAGGTTAAGTGCTTCTCGGAAATAACGCCATAGCAGCCAAACGAGAATGATCACGCCCATTATACCCAAAGAGAGCCAGTAATCCAAAATAAGGTTGTGCGGGTGAGACGTGTAGGACTCGTTCGCCAGGGACTTGGTTATGTAGCGCGCCTGGAACTGGTTGAGAAACTGGTCAATGCCCACCCCGAATACGGGGTGGTCGCGCAGCATGGCGAGGGCACTTTTCCATATCTCGATGCGAGTTGACGCGCTCCCTGTGCCAAATATGCGTGTGGGAAGAGTGGGCGCGATCTGGATGATCACAACTGCAACCACCACCAGCAAGGCAGCCCCTCCGCCCGCGGCGAGCCATCTCGCACGCACAGAAACACGCGGCGACCCCTTGCCCCAGGCGACCCCAAGCACAACAACTACCAGCACAGCCACAAACATGCCTGCCCATGCGCCTCGTGAATAGGTCAGAGAGAAGGTTGCTAGCAGCGGCAGGGCGGCAAGGGCATAGACCAGCTTCCGCCCGCCCTTCGGCAAAAAGAGCGCCAGGCAAACAACAAAAGGCACCACTCTGCCCAGGTAAAGGGCCAGGTTGTCGGGGTGTAGATAAACACTTTGCACCCGCCTGACACCCTCCACCACCAGCAGATTTGTGCCTGTTGCATATTGCCACAGACCGAGTAGAGCCACACCGGTGGCTGCCGCCACGAAGAAGTCGGCGATGCGCCATAGCCCACGCTTGCTCTTGATTACGTCAGTCAGCAGGAAATAAAAGAGGATAGGCTCCACTATCACCCAGCGATAAGCGCGGGCGCTGTCTTTGGCAAATGATGGATCGGCCAAAGTTAGGAGCGAAAAGGTGCCGACGATGAGCATGAGCACAGCGGGTGCGGCAAAAGCATCTTCGCGGTTCCAGGTGCGGAAGCGGGCCAGGAGAGGGGCGGTATAAAAAGTCACGCGTGAAATGTGAAGGCTGCTGAATGTGTTGGACGGTGGTTCTGTGGTATATCCATCTGGGTGGCCGGTGAGGACTGCTTTGGCGAGAGGCGGCGCTTTATATACGGGGTGCGACGGCCACTGCGCGGGCACAAGGTCGTCCTGGGCGGAGATGACAGGCAGGGGCGCTGTGGCCTTCGTGTCACTCGCCCCCACAAGCGTAGGTTGCTCCTGCAATGCAATTGTGAGTGGTGCCGCTTTATACGGCAGGCTATTTACAGATGCTGCTTCGTTTTCAGCAAGCCTGTGCAACGGAAGCTCGTCCGTGTCGTATGAAGGCATGCTGAGAGAAGGCGCAAGATTCGTGGGCGGGTTTACCTTCGTAATGGGCAAGTTAAGCCGCTCTGCTACTACAGATAGACCAGGTCGGGCGCGGCGGCCCACCAGCCAGGCTACTGTATGGCGTGCAAGCACGGCAGCAAAGACGAGCAGCAAGAGCGTTTCGGCTATTGGGAAGCGCTCTTGCTTGAATTCTTTGGGGTACCAGAAGAAAGGGATGGCAAGGGCTACAAACGCCAACCCTGTGGACGGCTTGAGGAAGGCGAGTAGACCCCAGGCCGCGAGCGTGACCACCATAGCGGGCGCGCTATTCACGCGGTAGTAAAGGCCTACCAGCAAGAGCATGCCCGACACTACCGCCGCGTTGCGTGCGGTCTCGCGTATCGCTTCAGAGTAGTGGCCTCTCGGCCTATCCAGCGCGGCCCCCGCCCACCTGCCTATATTAGAGCTTAGCGCGGCCCCCGACATCAGAGCGAGCAAACCAAAGAGGCCGTAGACTACAGGAAAGCCCCAGGCATCCCACAGCGGCTTGTCGTATGAGGTGATTACAGGCAGGCGCTTGCTGTAGTCCTGTATGGCGGTGTAGGCTGGGCGTGGGGTGAAATCAGGGTTGACGATAGCGAAGTAATTGGCAGGCTCCAGCGGGTTGGGGGCAGGTTCGCGGAAGTACCAAACGCTCATTACCCCCATCCAGGGCCACTCTTTGGCGGCTCGCTGATAGCCCTCTATGAGCCAGTTGGCCTGCGTTTGCTCGTCTACGCTGCGGCCCCAGATGTTCTTTGCGGGCTCACCTTTGAAATCGGGGGGCAAGCTAATCCAGGCGTACTCGCTTATCCAGATTGGCTTTTTATAGTCGCCGTTCTCCTCCATCACACGGCGCAGCAATATCGGGCGAGAGAAATCGAGGTACTTGAGGTCAACCCGCCGGGTCTGTGGCGATTGGCCTAATCCGTAGAGCATCGTCGAAAGGATATCGAAGTAGGGCGCAGCGCCTGCCCGGTACATCCCTTCGAGGTAAAGAACGTCATTCTCGTTGGAAATGGTATCCTCTGCGGTGGGCGCGAGGGCGGCGGAGATAATCACGGCGTTCGGGTTGGCAGCCTTTGCGCGTGTATAAGCCTCTTTGAGCAAAGTTGTATACTCCGCCGGATCAACGGCGTGACCACCCCACTCTCCCTTGAGGTTGGGCTCATTCCATATCTGGAAGTACTGAATTTTGCCTTTGTAGCGGTTGACTACTGTGGCGACAAAATCGCCATAGTCACTGTTACGCTGAGGCGGACCTTTGCGAAACTGCTCTACGTCGTCGCCTGGCATACGCGCCCAGACCGGTGGGCTGTCGAGGCGGGCGATTATCTGTATGCCATAGCGCTGGGCGGCATTTACTATGTAGTCATATTTATCCCAGGCGCTTTTCGGGTCGCCGGGGTTGCGGGTGTCGGTGTAGTTACCCTTGGCGCTGATCTCTATGTCATTCCATGCGAAGCCCTGACGTATCCACCTGAAGCCTCCATCACGCACCATCTTCAGAGTCTTGTCAACATTAGCGGTATCTACCTCTTTCTCAAGGAAGGTATTGACACCAAGAGGGCTGACACCGGTGTAAGCTATGGGTGGGAGATCAGCCCTGTTGCCCCAGACCACTCCCCCGTTTACGTAGTCGTCGGCGTAGGCGGTTGCGCCAAGCCCCGCTAGAGAGCCGGCAAATAGGAGAGCGGCAATTATCAGCCGCGCCAGGGGGTTAGCGGCGGCCCGTTGTGCCAAAAGGGAGAAGCGTTTTATCACCGTCCGTGAGCGGCCACCATCAGCGACCGGCTGCGCCTCAGCACCCAGGCCAGGAAGCCTATCCCCGCGATGAGTAACAGCAGAGTGACAGCAAAGAGCACATAGGAGCGTTTAGCCTCGACGGTTATCGCCCCAATACCCGGCATGGCGATGCTTTGCGCGTCAGGGGCAAAGACACCGCTTGCCCTGGCGCTCCCCACAGCCTGTGGGTCGTTGTCTACCCGGATCCTGAGGGTGTGCAACCCTGTGCGGAACTCCGCGTTGAGGCCCCGGGCAACTGTAATCTCGGACGCTTGACCGCCTGTGGGCGCTTGTATATATGCCTGCTTGCGGCTGTCGCGTGGTAGTTCGGGGGCTACTTTGCTTGACTCGCCGTCTATAGTGACGTAGTACCTAGCGCCGTTACCCCCGGCTACCCCGCCGGTGCCGTCGGTAGGAGCAGGCAGCAGCGATATTTTGACATCAGTGCCAATGAAAGACAGTGATATCGTATCACCGATCCCCGAAGGGGCCACAGAAAGACCGCCGGGCACCGTAGAGCTAAGACGGATGCGCCACTGAGGGGCGGCAGATACAGGCGAGGAGAGGGGCCCCCAGGCGCCAACAGTCGCCGCCGCATCGCTGGCTGCGGTGGCTTTCTGCACTGCCTGATAAGCAGGACTGACAACAAAGTCGGGGTCCAAGAGGCCAAAGTAGTACTCGCTCTCAGTGTTCGGTATATCGCCTACCTGCCGCAGGTACCAGATAGTGAACAACCCGGCCCAGGGCCAGTGCTGCTGCGCGTACTGGATACCACGCACAGTGTAGTCGGCCTGCTGGTCGGGTGTAACGCGCCCCCAGGGCAAGTTAGTGATGCTATCGGGTGAGGCATTCCAGCCATACTCGTTGAACCAGACCGCCTTGGCGCTATCGCCATTCTGCTCCATCACGGCCCGTAGCAGCTCAACGCGCCGGAAGTTCAGCTTGTCGCGAGAGGGAGCAGCCTCCGGCGGCTCCGATTTGCCATAGGCGTTTGCGGACATCACATCGAAGTATTGCTTTGCGCCCGCGTCATACATCCCTTGCAGGTAGTCAAGCTCATCAAGGTTATTAGAGGTGTCGTTGGTGGTAGCCAGGGGCGCAGCCAGCACTATCATGTTGGGGTCAACCTGCTTGGCCGCGATGTATGCAGTCTTCAGGAGTTGCACATACTCCGCAGGGTTCACAGGGCGGCCCGTGGCCCATTCGCCGACGAGGTTTGGCTCATTCCATATCTGAATTGCAGCTACCTGCCCACTATATTTCTTCACAAAGTCGTGGATAAAGTTAGCAAAATCCTGCATATGATCAGCAGAAGGAGGAGCCTTCAGGGTATTGATCAGGGGGTGTGACCAGGCAGGCGCGCTGTCTATACGAGCAATTACGCGCAGGCCGTACTGCTGGGCGAGAGAAACTATCGAGTCGTACTTCTCCCAGGCGCTCTGGTTGTTTTTCACGTCCCAGTAGGGATTGCCCGGGTCTTGCCTGTACTCTATATCGGCCCAGGGGAACTGTTGCTTGATCCACCCTGCTCCCATGTTCTGCGCCATTTGCAAAGTCTTGTCTTTCTTCCAGCCGTCTACTTCTTTCTGCAAGAAGGTGTTGACTCCGTAAGGCTGCACCTCGGTGAGCGGCACAGGCGAAGGGAGACGAGGCGGCACACCTGCGGCGGGGTCTGTAAAGGGAGAAAGGTAGGCGATGTCAAGAACTAGAAGCAAGGCCATGAGCACCAGCCCAGCTTTGAGGAGAACCCGGCGGCGCGAGCGGGAAGCGTGCGCAAGCTCATCAGGCGTGTGCCTCTCCGTGTCAATAGGCATACCTGTGGCGCTTATAAGGGATGCGCCATTAGCGTTGCCGTTTCCGTCGTTGGGCCGTAAGGTGTCGTTGGGGAGGGTTGGAGCAGATGGACCGTGAATTGCGGTTGCCTGTTCAGGAACGCTTTTGCCGTCTTTGGGGTCTTTTGTAGGGAGGGGCTGCCGAGAGACCGGGTTCTGGTCCCTGCTCATATTTGTATCTTGAGAGGTGTGTCCGCTCCGAGGAACGGTTTCTTTAGACAAACCTATGGCTCCTCCAGGAATGCACTCTTCAGCGGCCAATGGCGGCGTCGAGAAGCGTGCGAAGGGAACAAAAGGGATGAGGTCGCGCTCTACTTAGAAACATTATACACATTCACACCGAGGTGGGCAAAGATTTCCGCCGATTATGGTATAATACCGACTGCCCTACATAATAAAAACGGCTGAAAAGCCCAACGGTTCCGCTTACCACCTTCGGCGGAAAGTTTCGGTGGTATTTTGCAAGCACAGGTTCAACCACCTCTCAATAGAGAAAAGCCCAACATGCCTGACCCCACAGTTGTGGAGGGAGGCCATCCTCCCGACGACGCCAGGGCCACGCGGGTTCTGCTAGCTTTACCCCCAGCGGCGGACGAGCGCATACGCCGCGCGCGGCGCCTCAAGTTCGCTATGCTGGCGGGGCGCGCGCTGGTGGACGGCGTGCTGCTGACGGCTGCCTTCATCGTGGCTTACTGGCTGCGCTACCTCCTCACCCTGGGCCGCGACCTCATCGGGCCTGATTCGCTTGTGCCGCTATCGTACTTTGCCCCTTATATAGCAGCTTTCACCCTGATGACCCTCGTCACCTTCCAGGCGCGCGGCCTCTACTCACTGCCGCGTGGCTCATCCTGGCTCGACCATATGCGCGTGGTGATTGGAGGTGCGCTTATCGGCGTGTCGGCCCTTACCCTGGGCGCTCTTATCTTCAACCCTGTACTCCCTAGCCGCCTGCTGTTTATATATTTGTGGGTCTGCACAGTGGCTATCTTCGGAGCCGAGCGTTTCGTCTACCGCACCGCCAGGATGTGGCTCTGGAGAAGGGGTATCAACATCAGGCGAGCGATGGTTGTCGGCGCAGGCGTGGCGGGGCAGCGTATCATGAAAGAGATAGTGGAGCGCCCTGAGCTTGGCTACAAACTGGCGGGATACGTTGCGGAAAGCGGCGAAGGCGCAGGCAGCAAAGAGTGGAGCGTGCCTGTGAGGAGCCGTAACGGCGGGCTACAAAGGCTCGGCGCAATCAAGGACGTGAGCCGCATTCTCAGCCAGCAAAACTTGCAGGAAGTAATCGTAGCCCTTCCCGCTAACCACCACGCGCAGATACTCGGTATCATTGATAGCTGCCGTCACTATGGCGTAGATTTCAAGCTGGTGCCCGACCTCTTTGAGATGCGCTTCAACGAGGTGCGTATAGACGCGCTGAATGGCGTGCCTCTTATCGGGGTGAAAGACCTGGCGCTGCAAGGCTTCAACCTCTACGTGAAGCGAATGCTCGATTTCGTGCTGGCGGTGGGGGCGGTAATCGTGGCTGCCGTACCTATGCTGTTGATTGCTCTGGCTATCAAGGTGACAACGGCGGGGCCTGTGCTATTCCGGCAGCAGCGAGTGGGTAAAGACGGACGGATCTTCACCTGCTATAAGTTCCGCTCTATGTACAAAGATGCTGAGGAACGGCTTGCCGAGCTGCGCCACCTCAATGAAGCAGACGGGCCTATCTTCAAGATGAAGGACGACCCACGCCTCACCCCTGTAGGCAAGCTCCTACGCCGCACATCGTGTGACGAGCTGCCCCAGATGCTCAATATCCTGAAAGGTGAAATGAGCTGGGTTGGCCCCAGACCACCCACTCCCACAGAAGTAGAGCAATATACCGATTGGCACCGCAAGCGGCTGGATGTCACGCCTGGCCTCACAGGGCTATGGCAGGTAAGTGGACGCTCAGACCTCTCGTTTGATGAGATGGTAAAGCTGGACCTCTACTATGCGGAAAACTGGTCCCTGGCAGTAGACATGATGATCATCCTCCGCACAGTGCCCGCCGTCCTCAAGCGCGAAGGGGCTTATTAGCCACAGGCCGGCAATCCTCTAGCCCAAATGACTCTCAAGAAGCCGGAAAAATGTTCAAGGCGGCGACCAACACCCCTGCGGGCACTAACCAGAGCCGCACGTTCGACCAGAAGAGCCTCCTGGTGCAGATAACGAGTGCATCTACCACCTCAACGTTCATCTACGATGGCACAGATAAGCGCATCATCCAGAACGTGACCTCCGGCGGCAAGACCACCTCTACTCTCTACGCCAACGGCCATGAGGAGACACTCAACAGCGGCTCCAACTCACCATATATTGTCTGCTACATGTTCGGCAGCAAGACGGTAGGGATGAGGAGAGCTAACCAGCCAGGGGTGAATGCCAATGAGCAGTAGATGATCAACTGGGTAGCACCACTCTCATCGTAGATACAGCTCCAGCACCTGATGTAATTCAGAGGGTGCACTACGACCAGAGATCGAAGATCAGCTTGTACATCCGTTAGACCTCTATTCGCAGGATGCCAGCTTTTTACCGGTGCCCAGGCTGCGCAAGGCCGCCCAGCCCCGTCACAGAATATACCGCGGAAGATGTGCCACCGGTGCCGCAGCCCGTACCCTGCCGCAACGCTGTATTGTTGTCCTGAAGGAAAGAAGGAGTGTAAAAACATGGAAGAGAAGATCAGCCCACTGGCGGGCAAACCCGCGCCGGACGACCTGCTGATTGACACCGTTCGGCTCCAGGGCCAATATTACGACCTGCATCCGGACCCATCCGTCCCAGAGCAGCGCGTTCGTTTCGGCACGTCGGGGCATCGCGGCTCGGCTGCGGACACTACCTTCAATGAGGACCATATCCTGGCAATCACGCAGGCTATCGTCGAATACCGCGCCGCGCAGGGTATTACAGGCCCTCTCTTTCTGGGCAAAGACTCCCACGCCCTCTCCGAGCCTGCCGAGCGGACGGCGCTTGAGGTGCTGGCAGCGCACGGCGTGGAAACTCTGCCTGCCTTCGACAACGCGCTCACCCCGGTCCCTGTCGTCTCGCACGCCATCCTGACATATAACCGGGGCCGCGAGCGCGGCTCGAAGGCAGGCCTTGCCGATGGCATCATCATCACCCCCTCGCACAACCCTCCCCGCGACGGCGGCTTCAAGTACAATCCGCCGAACGGCGGCCCCGCTGAACCTGATATTACACTTTGGATCCAGGAGCGGGCGAACGCGCTCCTGGCTGAGAGAAATCGTGGGGTGCGCAGGGTTGCTTACGCCACCGCTCTCGCCGCCCCGACTACTCGCCCCTACGACTTCATTACCCCATACGTCGCCGACCTCGGAAGCGTAGTTGACATGGAGGCGATTCGAGCGGCGGGGATTACTATAGGAGCGGACCCTCTGGGCGGCGCGGCACTGGGCTACTGCGAGCCAATTGCCGAGCGATACGGCCTGCGCCTTAGCGTCGTGAACAAGACGGTTGACCCCACCTTTCGCTTCGTGCCGGTTGACTACGACGGCAGAATCCGTATGGACATCTCATCACCATATGTCATGACCAACCTGGTTCGCCTGAAAGACAAATACGATATTGCCTTCGGCACCGACCCGGACGCCGACCGGCACGGCATCGTCACCCGCAGTAGCGGCCTGATGAATCCCAACCACTACCTGGCGGTCGCCATCTGGTATCTGTTCAGGAACAGGAGAGGCTGGCCCGCAACGAGCAGGGTGGGAAAGACAGTGGTGAGCAGCAGCCTGATAGACCGCGTGGCACGTGACCTCGGTCGGGAGCTCTACGAGGTGCCGGTGGGGTTCAAGTGGTTCGTGTCGGGCTTGCTCGACGGCGGGCTCGGTTTCGGTGGGGAGGAGAGCGCGGGAGCCTCCTTCCTGCGACGCGACGGTACAGTCTGGACCACCGACAAGGATGGGCTGATCATGGGGCTGCTGGCGGCTGAGATCACCGCTCGCACAGGCCGCGACCCCGGACAGCACTACGCTGATCTCACGGCCCGCCTGGGAACCCCATTCTACACCCGCATCGACTCCCCAGCCACGCCGGAGCAGAAGGCGCGCCTGAGCAAGCTGGCCCCAGGCAACGTCAAGGCCACCACTCTCGGCGGGGAAGCTATACAGGCCAAGCTGACCACTGCGCCTGGCAACGACGCGCCGATAGGCGGTCTCAAAGTCGTGACGGAGCATAGCTGGTTCGCGGCACGCCCATCGGGCACCGAAAACGTCAACAAAGTGTATGCAGAGAGCTTCACCAGCCAGGCGCACCTCGATCAGGTCCTTGCTGAAGCCGAAACCATTGTGCGTGGAGAGTCATAAGCTTGTACCCAGCACCGCGCGCACGTCGTGCCCTTGCGCCCATGCCTTCCACTGGCTTTTCCCGGGGCGTCCAATCGCCGCTCCTGCTCACTCAAAAGCCCGCTCGCGCGCGGCAGGTGCTCTATGCTCAACCTGCGGCAGGCGGGGCAACGCTAGCGGGCCTCTGGAGGCGGAGGCGTTGAAGGAAGATGATGTTGACCGCCGCTACCACGATCTGAATCGCCGGTAGAATGCTGTCGAGGTCTATACCTTCATCGAAAGCATTACCTGGAATGAGCCAGGGATGAGGCCCGCCGTTAGCAAGATGGAGGTTGATAGCCAGGAATGTAGTGCCGATTGCGGAGACAGCGATGAAGAAGAGGATAGCCTTGCGTAAGAGGTCGGAGACGCGGTCCCAGGCGAATATCCAGATGAGGGGTCCGGCGATGAGCGCGACCCCAGCAAGGAGCTCGGCTACTTCGATGACATAGCCGAAGACCTCCGCGTTAGGTATAAAAGCATTTTGCATGAGACTGAGGTACCACGCCGGTACGCCCTCAGATTTCCCCGCCAGTTCGCCCGCCAGCCCAGATGGAAACCCACCTCGAACAACCTTGGTGATGCCGGAAATGAACCACTCGTACCCGACTATGATCGTCACAATCTGTAGTGCGATCATGGACAGGCCGGGCTTTCCGCGCAGCGGATCCAAGCTTGCGTGCGTGCCCGGCGTGATTGCCGGCTCGCCCGCGTCTCCTCCCGTCGCCGCTTTGCCCAGGCCCGACACGTTGCCCTGTCGTTCTGTATCACTCATCGTAGCTACTCAGCCTGATAAGATCGGCATGATGGGAGCACCACGAAATAGCTGGACAAGGACATTCAACACATGCAGACCTTGCTTGCGCAAGCGGAGAGGATGGGTCTTCGATTAGCTCGATGCAAGGGCGGGTTGACCGCCAGGAGCAGCCATCCTGCCTACTTTGTCCCATAGCGCCAGTCATAATAGTGTCTGCCTACATTGCCGAACTGCACCTTGTAGCCGTCAGGCATGGCAGGGTCGTACGTAAGGGTGCGACGCTCGAAGAGCTGCACAAGCACGTCGTGTTGCTGGCCTGCCACATCTACTCGCGCCCAGTAAGGCTCTGAGATCGGGTAGCCCGCCAGCGCTATCCAGTCCCACGATTGCGCCTTGAAGTAATTAGCAAAGAGATCAGCCAGGTTATGCCCTGTCTCCGGTACAAAAGAGGCTACTTTCACAAGCGCACCCAGATCAGGGTTGCTGCGTAAAGTGCCGTCGCGAGCCAGCGTAGCATCTACGGGCTGACCCGTGCGGTCTTGCGCTTTGCCTGCGTCGGTGCCTGCGCCCAGCTTGTTGAAGGTGGCATAGGTAGGAGCATCGGCACCAGGATTATCACCTGCCACCAACACGTCGGGCGATGGGCGCGCCTCGAATTGTGCTGCTCCTGTAGCTATCTGACCTGTGACCAGTTCCCGCGCCAGCGCTCCACCCGTCACTATATACTTTGTGGGCTGCGTGGCATCTGGCTGCGAGAGGTCCATGCGCCCCTTGTCGAAGTAAACCACTTGCAGATTGCCACCAGGCGCGCCGGCAAAAGGCTCGGTGCCGGAGAAGATGACAGTGGGCCCCCAGACCCAGGGCCGCGCAGCTTGACCATTAGCCACAGGCAGGTCGGTAGTGCGCCATTGGAACCAGAATGCAGGGTCTGGCAGGTTCAGCTTGGCTTTGGGCTGCCAGTTGGCGTTGAAGCCGTCCACCAGCTTCTCGCCGCCTGAACCGTCGGTGCGTACAAGCCAGGACTCATGGGTGAAAAGTAGAGTGCCGTCGCGCTCGGTGGTGGTGCGCGACACTCTCAGCAGCATTGTTTTGGAATCCGATGAGAAGAATGGTGGGCCGTAATCGCTCACCTCGCCACGATAAACCGCTTTGTGCGGGGCTGATAGGATGAGCTTGGGGTTCTGCCCGTCCATATCGGCCAGGAAGAGCCTTTGCCCGTCCTGCGCCGCGCTATTGATGGCAAAAGCCACCTTCTTTATGCTGGGGGACCAGGCGACGCCGGGCCGCGCCATGCCGGGCTGCGGCAGCGATGTGGCTATAGAGACGAAATTGCCTGTGGTCATATCGAGTATGCCGTATTGCTTGCCATCGGTGACAGCCAGGTGCTTGCCATCGGGCGCCCACCCACCGGCCACCACAAACATGCCCGCGCCCGCGCCTTTGAGCGGCTCGTTAGCTACCGGAGCGCCAGGGCCATTGGCAACCGTCAGGATACGACCGGGCCAGCCGCAAGCGATGCGCGTGCCGTCGCCCGACCACGCCACCGCCGCCGCGCCGGGGGGAAGCGAAGGAATGTCCTCACCGCCCGGCACCACCCAGGGCGTGCCGCCCGTGGCGGGTATTATCCGCAGATTTCCCTTCGCCACAGGCGAAGCGAAATGCTCGCCCCCTACGTAGGCGATGAAACGCCCATCGGGTGACCAGAATGGAGGCGAGAATGCGCCGCCCGTGATGAGCTTCAGGTTCGAGCCATCCGCGTTGAGGGTATAGAGTTGGCCCGCTTCCGTAGTGACCGCCAGCCTCTTGCCTTCCGGTGCCCACGATGCAAACCAGACGTTGAATCCCTGGGTAAGCTGCTTTTTGTCGCTGCCGTCGAGGCGCATAGTGAAAAGATCGCGCTGCCGCTGCGGTAAAATATCCCCTACGTAGGAGAGTACATCGGGCGGTGCAGCAGGCTGCACGGCAGGTGCCGGTGGGGGTTGCGTCTGCGCGCTAACCGCGGGAGCTATCCCCAGAGTGGTCGCCAGCATAGCAAGCGCCACAAAGAGGTTGGAAAGTGTGTGCGTTTGTCTCCCTGGGAGGAAAGAGAACATGTGCTTATCTCCTATTTCTTATGCTATTGTGGATGGAACTGAACTACTGCCGCTGGTATTTAGACCCTAACAATTATAGCACAGCAGGAGCGAAGATGCAGGTCGCTCAGGCCCAAGATCAAAACGCCAGGACTCCAGGAGAATCGAGAGCGCCAGCTTGTTTACAGAACCTGGGTGTGTATTATGGCTAGTAATCTGACAGCACCTATTGACAAAGCACCCCACCCGTTATAATACACCTCATCAGCATACGAGTGACGATACTACTCAGCATATCTATGGTGGCGTTTTTAGGTTATCCTGTAACTGGCTCACATGATGTTATAACGCATAGGCACATTTGCTTGTGTAGCAGGAAAGGGGAGGGGAAGAATGCAACGCAAAGTTTATCCTATGATAGCCAGGCTACTAATTCTGGGCTGCATGGCAGTGATAGCTGTGTGGGCGCTTGCCGGAGGCTTCTCTGCCAGGCAAGCTACAACACCCCCTGCAGATGTAGCTAATGTCCCGCAGCAGCAAGGCAAAGCTCAAGCGCCCGCTGTGCCAGTAGTGCCCGCGCCGCAAGGTACAAGACAGATACCTCTACCCATTATCACCCCTTCTCGGACGCCCCTACCCAGTACGCCCACTCCTGCGCCTCTGCAAGCTGCTGCAATAGTGACCTCTAGCCTGGTAACGAGTGTGACTATGGGGCTTACTGCTAACGCACCTGTACAAAGTGCCATCAACAGCAGTGTTCCTATACATTCCATTACCTGGGCACCTACAAGCGACAAGTTGATATATGTAACGGACGCCGGGGGGCTGTATTGGGCGAATCTTGATGGCACAAATGCCACGTTACTTCACACTTATGACCAAGATGCTATCTGGAACCTGCTTGCGGATCAACAACCGAAGAGCAATACTCTGTTCGTTCCGCACATAGATAAGAGCATTCAGACACCTAGCTCGTCTGGGCATTTGGATGTGGTACGATTTTCCGTCGGGCAGGCCCCAACAATTGAGGAAGTGCTCGACACAGGGCCAGTATTGAACATTCATTGGTGGAGTGCTACAAGAGCAAGCGGTATTGTACGTGGGGACTACATAGGCGGAGATAAACTCGTAACATTAGATGCTAATGGGCATATAGTAGAGACGCGAAACGTCCCATACATGAGAGCAGGCGCTGTCCAACCAGGGGGCAGATGGTTAGCTTACGTTACCGATCAGCAAACTACTGACACTGTATTCCACGGCTCCTCTCCCGAAACAGTCTACCTGCTGGATCTCGCTACGGGCCAACGTTTACAAATTACCACCCCTGGTGCCGGCGTTGATGTGCATAGTTGGTCACCTGATGGTAATTGGTTTCTTATGGATGCTACGGTGGGTGGGTGCATTGAAGGCGTGCTGGTAAGCGCCGATGGGCAACAACAAGCTGATGTGCAACCTAGCTGTGGGCACGGTTTGTACAATGGTGTCTGGAAACCCGATAGTAAGCAAATCGCCTACTCTGTGCAGGAAGGCGGGCAGGATGAACCTAATAGCCCATCAGCCCCTCTCACAAGCCATACTTACATAATTGATGTTCCCGCCAGAAAATCGGGGATTGTTGGCAACATAGGGAGTGGCGCTGCTGAAGAGGGTTCAATAATGAGGCCTGCGTGGTCTCCTGACGGTTCTCAGCTCGCCGTACTCTCATTCAGTGCTAATTGCAAGCCATGGCCATGCTCGGACATCACGCCAGCTTTGTATTTGCTGGCTACAAAGTAAGTTCGGAAGCAAATTTGTATGTTTCTCATCGGGATACATACTATTCTGAGTTGTGATTAGTGCGGTTAGTATCGGCATGAACGAGGAGCAATCATGTTATTTCTTATCGAAGGACCTATCAAGCTCAAACCAATTCTAAGCATGGTAGTTGGATTAGCGTTGGCCTTTTTGCTCTGCATTATTGTCGTCAACAGTTCAGCGGCTGCTAAATCCAACGACTCCAATTTACCTGCTTCGTCAGTTGGTCCAGCCTCAATAACGCCATTGCCATTACAACTCGGAGGAGAGCTTGTTGGCTTTCACTTTTATATCGACCCAGGTCATGGCGGCGCAAATGCACCGGGGCTGCCTTGCCAAGCACAGGGAACTGATGGTCCGGCGGGAACTACAGAAAGAGAGTAGACACTCCGAATAGGACTTGCTCTGGGAGGCGTCTTACATGGTCAGGGTGCCGCGATAAACTATACACGGATTACAGACATCACAATATGTAACGATCGCCGGGCTCAAATGAATAACGATGCTTATCAGGCAAACGGTGGAACACCGAGCAACTGGCGTTATATCTCCATCCATTTGAATTCCCGTACAGATGAAGAGATACCTTCTGACAGAACAGAAATTTATCATTCAGCTACTACTGACACTTACATAAACAGCTAATAAAAGCCAGGCTGGTTGATGCAGCCCT
>JADEYI010000892.1_pt1 | contig 29701 bp, 29 predicted proteins | sample 8542331 | NCBI WGS metagenome assembly JADEYI01 (sample SAMN16510988, study PRJNA670497) | mine drainage metagenome | isolation source: biofilm near Copperflume 1 | place: Germany: Marsberg coppermine Kilianstollen | collected 2018-02 | reverse complement strand
TCGTGCCTACGTTCACGTGCGGCTTGGTCCGCTCAAATTTGCCTTTTGCCATGACGCTCTTCCCCGGTTCTTATGGTTACTTCTTGCTGCTGATGACTGCCTCTGCGACGCTGCGCGGCGCCTCGGCATAGTGTTTGAATTCCATTGTGTACGTGGCGCGCCCCTGCGTAAGCGAACGCAGCGTCGTCGAATAGCCGAACATCTCGCCCAGCGGTACCTCCGCCTTGATCGCCTTGCCGCCCGGCAGGTCGTCCATGCCCTGGATGACGCCGCGCCGGGACGACAGGTCGCCCATCACGTCGCCCATCTTTTCCTCCGGCGTCTCGACCTCGACCGCCATCACCGGCTCGAGCAAGACTGGAGTGGCGCTGCGCATGCCGTCCTTGAAAGCGAAGATGGCGGCCATCTTGAACGCGTTCTCGTTCGAGTCCACCTCGTGGTACGAGCCGTAGAATAGCGTCACCTTTACATCGACCACCGGGTAGCCAGCCAAGACGCCGTCCTGCAACGCCTCCTTGACCCCCTTCTCGACCGCCGGGATGAACTCGCGCGGCACCGAGCCACCCTTGATCGCGTCGACAAACTCGAACCCCTTGCCAGCAGGCTGCGGCTCCAGCCTCAACTCGACGTGACCGTACTGGCCGCGACCCCCCGACTGCTTGATGAACTTGCCTTCTTGCTCGACCGTCTTCTTGAAGGTCTCTCGGTAGGCCACCTGCGGCTTGCCTACGCTCGCCTCGACGCCGAACTCGCGCCGCATACGATCGACAATGATCTCGAGGTGCAACTCGCCCATGCCGGAGATGATCGTCTGCCCCGACTCCTCATCGGTGTGCACGCGGAACGAGGGGTCTTCTTGCGCCAGGCGATTTAACGCGACGCCCATCTTTTCCTGGTCAGGCTTGGTCTTTGGTTCGACTGCCTGGGAAATGACGGGGTCAGGGAACTCCATTTTCTCGAGCGTGATGACCTTGTTGACGTCGCAGATCGTCTCGCCGGTGGTAACGTCCTTCATTCCCACTGCCGCCGCGATGTCGCCCGCGCAAACTTCCTTGATTTCTTTGCGCTCGTTCGCATGCATTTGCAGCAGGCGGCCAATCCGCTCTTTCTTGCCGCGCACCGACGTGTACACGGTGTCACCAGACTTCAATACGCCGGAGTAGACGCGGATGAAGGTCAACTGGCCCACGTACGGGTCGGTCGCGATCTTGAAGGCTAGCCCCGCAAACGGCTCGCTGTCCTCCGCCTTGCGCACATCGGGCTCACCGTTTTCCTTCTGGCCCTTCACGGGCGGAATGTCCGCGGGCGAAGGCAGATAGTCGATCACCGCGTCGAGCATCGCCTGCACGCCCTTGTTCTTGAACGCGGAACCGCACAGCATCGGCACGATCTCGTTGTTGAGCGTGCGGATACGGAGACCTTGCTTGATTTCCTCAAGCGACAGCTCGCCGGACTCGAGGTACTTGTTCATCAGCTCTTCATTCGCCTCGGCCGCGGCCTCGACCATCTTCTCGCGCCACTCCTTGGCCTTATCAGCGAGATCGGCGGGGACGTCTTTGCGCTCGAACTTCATCCCCAGGGAGGCCTCGTCCCAATAGATCGCCTGCATCGCGACGAGGTCGACCACACCCTGAAACTTTTCCTCGGCGCCGATCGGGAGCTGAATCGGAACGGGGTTAGCCTTCAGGCGCTGCTTCATCTGGTCGTAGACCTTGAAGAAATTTGCGCCGATACGATCCATCTTGTTAACGAACGCGAGCCTCGGTACCCGGTACTTGGTCGCCTGGCGCCAAACCGTTTCGGATTGCGGCTGCACGCCGCCCACCGCGCAGAACACCATGCACGCGCCATCAAGTACACGCAGCGAACGCTCGACCTCGATCGTGAAGTCGACGTGCCCCGGGGTGTCGATGATGTTGATGTGGTGCTCCGGATAGGTAAGGTCCATCCCCTTCCAGAAGCAGGTGGTCGCGGCCGAGGTGATGGTGATGCCGCGCTCCTGTTCCTGCTCCATCCAGTCCATGGTCGCTGCGCCGTCGTGCACCTCGCCGATTTTGTGGTTCACGCCGGTATAGAACAGAATGCGCTCGGTGGTCGTGGTCTTGCCCGCATCGATATGCGCGCTGATGCCGATGTTGCGATAGCGCTCGATTGGAGTCTTACGTGCCACAGTAATACCCATCCTTTGTCCGTTCGGGGAGCCCTAAATGGGGGCGCAACCCGCCAAAAGCAAGGCTCAGAACCTGTAGTGCGAAAACGCCTTGTTGGCGTCCGCCATACGGTGAACTTCCTCACGTTTCTTCATCGCACCGCCCCGCCCTTCCGCGGCTTCCTGCAGCTCCCCCGCCAAGCGCACGGTCATCGACTTCTCGCCGCGCTTCTGGGCCGCCTCGCGGATCCAGCGCATCGCCAGCGCAACGCGGCGCACCGGCCGCACTTCCACCGGAACTTGGTAGTTCGCGCCGCCCACGCGCCGGCTCTTGACCTCGACCACCGGCTTCACGTTCTGCACCGCCTGGGTGAAGACCTCGACCGGGTCCTTCCCCGCTTTCGACTTGATGACATTGAACGCGCCGTACACGATGCGCTCTGCCACCGACTTCTTGCCGCGCGTCATCAGGACGTTGATGAACTTGGCGACGTCGGTGTTGTGGAACTTCGGATCCGCCAGGATCTCGCGTTTCGGGACTTCTCTGCGACGGGGCATGATTTCCTCTGTCTGGCCGGGATCAGGCTGCTTTGACCCGCTTGGCGCCGTACTTGGAGCGGCTTTGCTTGCGGTCCTTGACCCCCTGCGTGTCCAGCGAACCGCGCACGATGTGATAGCGCACCCCCGGCAGGTCCTTTACCCGACCGCCGCGGATCAGCACCACCGAGTGCTCCTGCAAGTTGTGCCCTTCGCCGCCGATGTAGCCGATCACCTCGAAGCCGTTGGTGAGCCGGACCTTGGCGACTTTGCGCAGGGCCGAGTTGGGCTTCTTCGGCGTGGTCGTGTAGACCCTGGTACAGACGCCCCTTTTTTGGGGCGAGCCGGCAAGCGCCGGCACCTTCGATTTCGGGCGCCGGGCGGTTCGCACCCCGCGTACTAACTGATTGACGGTAGGCATTTTTTCCGTGTCCAGAAACGAACCGGGCGACCGCGTTGACCACCCGCTGTCGCCCAGGTGCAAAAAAGAGGCCGGATTATAAAGGAGTTTTTTGTACAGCGTCAAGGATTATGCGGGGCAACTTTGACGCTCCGCTAACCGGAATTCGCGCCCACCTCGGGTTCCGGGCGCGGGTCGTCGACGAAGCCGAAGCGGGCAGGCAATTCGGCACGCAAAACGCTCCCGAGCGCGACTCGGCCGGCCGCGCTGCTAAGCCAAGCCGCTGCGCTCGTATCTTCGATCAGTTCGCTCGCCGCGAAAAGATCCCGGTCGTCAAGGTTCCCGACTCCCAATGCGGCAGCGAGAATCAGCGCGCCGCGCTCGTCGCGCCAGGCGCCGCTGAGCGGCCCCGAGGGACGGCCGCAGTGGTCGACGAACCGTTCGCCGTCGAGGCGGAAAACGAGCGGGCCGCATGCAAGCCGCGCGTACACGCGCTGCGGCCCGTTCTGGAAGTACCAGCAGCCGCGCGCGTCCGGTGCGTAGTTGCGGCAGATGAAAGCGCGCAGCGCCGCATTGCCGATGCGCCCGAATGCGCCGGTCGCGGAATCGCGCAGCAGCCAATCGCCGCGTTCGTCCAGCGCGAGCCAGCCGTACACCGCCGGTACCGCCGGCCATTTCGCCAGAGCGCGGACTACCGCCTCGTCCATACGCGCGCCATCTTCGTGCCTTACTGTCCCGCGGAACCGCTGTCGAGCAGCGTCGGCCGCGCGATGCCGAACCCCTGCGCGTAGCCCACTCCGAGAGCGGACAAGCGCACCAGGACCTCGGTCTCTTCCACGAACTCGGCGATTACGCCGACCTTGATCGTCTGCGCCACACGAACGATCGTGCGCAACTTGTTCAGCGCGGTATCGCTACTCAGGATCTTGCGCGTGATCGACCCGTCCACCTTGAAGTAGTCGATGCGCAAGCTCTTCAGTGGCGCAAACGAAGCCGAGCGCCGACCGAACCCGTCGATCGCCACTTGGCATCCCAGACTGCGCACCTTGGCGCTGAACTGCGCCGCGGCGTCCAATCTGCCGAGGACGTCGATCTCGTCGATCTCGAAGCACAAGGCTTGTGCCGGCACGCCGAATTGGCGCAGAGTCCGGGACACGTGCTCGGGAAAGCGCTCGTCCTGCAGAGTCTTTCCCGCGACATTGATGCTGAATTGACGGAACCCGCCAGGGGCATGCCGGGCAATGCACTGCGCCATCTGGCTGACGACCCAACGGTCCAGGTCCGGCATCATCCCGTGTTGCTCGAACACCGGGAGAAAATCGCCCGGCGGAAGCATTTTCTTTTCTTCCTCACGCAGCCGCACCAGCACTTCGGCCATCACAAAGCGGTTTTCGCCGAGCTTCGCGATCGGCTGGATGTAGAGCTGCAGCTCATTGTTGGCGAGCGCCTCGCGCAGGCGCTTGGCGGCGTCGCCCCACCCCGTATACGCGCCGTCCATCTGCGCGAGGAACTCCGCGTCGACCGGTACGCTGGAAGGATTGTCCTCGTGCATGGTGCGAAATACGGCGCGGGATTTGGAGCGCGTGACAGCTTAGCACGGCGATGTTTCGCGAAATGGCGTAACATCGTCGGAGCCATCCGAGTATCGATTCCGATCCCGTTTCCGCTCGTGCGAACTCCCGACCGCGTAATTGACACCGGAATTCGTGGCGCGCGCGCGAATGTCGCTTTCGATCAAGCTCTGATCGAGGCGCGCAACGCCGGGAAGATACCGGATACGATCCGTTTCCTGCGATTCCGGCCCTCGGCGCTGGTCGGTCTGCACCAGATTCTGGCGCACGAGGTTCGCCTCGACTACTGCCGTCAAGCCGGCATCGAGGTCGGTCGTCGGATCACTGGCGGCGGAGGGCTCTATCTCGACGAAGGACAGATCGGATGGGAACTGGTCATGGACCGACGCCGCCTCGGCACGACAGATCTTGCCGAGATCGCCGCGCGCATCTGCCGGGCAGCCGCCTGCGGACTGCGACAACTCGGCGTTCCCGCCGAATTCCGGCCCAGAAACGACATCGAGGTGAACGGCCGCAAGATCAGCGGCACGGGCGGCTTCTTCGACGGCAACACGCTTTTCTACCAGGGCACGTTGCTGGTCGACTTCGATCCGGCGCGCATGATCGAAGTTCTCAAGGTGCCGGTGGAGAAACTCGCTAAACGCGACCTCGACGACGCCCGCCGGCGCGTGATTACGGTGCGCGAAGTGCTGGGCAGGACGCCGTCTCTGGACGAAGTGTATGCGGCGTTGCTGGCGGGTTTCCGCGAAGAACTGGGAATCACCCCCCAGTGGGGCTCCGCCTCCGAATACGAAGAGGATCTCGCGACGGCGCTCTACGAACGCGAATTCGGCACCGACGAGTTCGTGCATCTGCTCGACGCGCCGGAAGCGGACGATGCGCTCGTTTCGGCGACACTTGTACGCCGCGGTGGAACGCTGCGCGCCGATCTTCGGTTGGAGGGCCCGGGGCTAAGCCGCATCAGGGAGGTGCTGCTGACCGGCGATTTCTTCGTCACGCCCCCGCGGACGATCTTCGACCTGGAGGCGGCGCTGCGCGGCCGTGGCACGGCGGAAGCTGGCTCGGCGGTGGAAGGCTTCTTTGCCGCCATCGAGTGCGACCTCGTTGCGCTGACGCCGGCCGATTTTCGCGAAGTCGTGGAGCGCGCGCTGCGGCAGCTTACGCTTCGGGCGGACGGACACGTATTGCGCGGCCACTGGCGCGGGCCCAGCGCCGCTCGCGCGCCGTCGCTCGTATTCCTGCATGACGCCTTGGGCAGCACGCGGATGTGGGGGGATTTCCCCGATCACGTCGTACGAGCGACGGGATGCGGCGCCTTGATCTACGACCGCTGGGGCTCGGGCGACTCGGAACCGCTCGTTCGGCCCTATCGGCGAGACTATCTCCTGCGGGAAGCGCTGCACGTGCTGCCGGAAGTGCTCGATCAGGCCAAGGCGCATGACGCAATCCTGATCGGCCAGTCCGACGGCGCATCGATCGCGCTGGCGTTCGCGGGGGCACGCCCCGAGTCGGTGCGTGGCGTTGTGGCCATATCACCGCACCTGTTTCGGGAGGCGCGAACAGCCGACGCGATTCGCGCCCAGATTTCGGATTTCGATCACGGCGACCTGAAGGCACGCCTTGAGCGTCACCATGGCAGGAAAGCAGAGACATTGTTCGAGCGCCTGGTCGAGGTCTGGACTTCGGAGGAGGCTGCCGCCGGCTGGGGTCTGGAGCCCTATGTCGCCCGCATTCGCTGCCCGGTGCTCGCGATCCAGGGGGAGAACGACGAATTCTTCTCTGAAAAGCAACTCGAGGCGCTTCGCGCCTGCGTGCCCGGGCGCATGAACGCGCTGAGGATCACCGAATGCGGTCATTACCCGACGATCCAGGCGCGCGGAGCGACTCTTGCCGCGGTTGGCGAGTTCGTCCGTTCGCTGTTGCGGACATCGGACGCGCACGCTCCCGGCACCAGAATCTGAGTTCTCGCAATGCCTCGCGAAGATTTCGTTTGCACGCCGCAGTTGCGGGTGCGCTGGGCCGAAGTGGACATGCAGAAGATCGTGTTCAACGGCCATTACCTGACATACATCGACACCACGATCGCGGAATACTGGCGCGCGATCGGCCTTCCCTACCCGCACGGTTATGTCGAGAAGTACGCCAATGACGTCTATCTGCGCAAGGCGACGGTCGATTACCTAGGTTCCGCCCGCTACGACGACGTGCTCGCGGTGTGCTGCCGTGTGGGCCGGCTGGGCCGCAGCAGCATGACGTTCCAATTCGAGATCTTTCGCGACCATCCGGATCCTGCGCCGGCGCCGCTGGTCACTGCGGAGCTGGTCTACGTCAACGCCGACCCGTCGAGCATGACACCCGCGCCGCTGCCGCAGGAGCTGCGCGAGCGGATCGGGGACTACGAGCGCCTCGCGCCGCAGACATGAGCGCCGATGAAATCCTCTATTGGGAAGACTTCACGGTCGGCGACACCGTGGCGATGGGAAGCCACACGTTCGCCGAGCAAGAGATGATCGACTTCGCGCGCAAGTTCGATCCCCAGCCATTCCACATCGACCCGGTTGCCGCCAAGGACTCGTACTTCGGCGGCCTGATCGCGAGCGGCTGGCATACCTGCGCAGTCGCGATGCGGATGCTTTGCGACAACTACATCAATCGCAGCGCAAGCCCGGGCTCACCCGGAATCGAAAACGTGCGCTGGCTCAAGCCGGTGCACGCGGGCGACACGATTTCCTATCGGCGCGTAGTGCTCGAAGCGCGCCCGTCGAACAGCCGTCGCGACATGGGCTTGGTCAAGTCGCGCACCGAGGCGGTGAACCAGTCGGGAGAGATGGTCATGACCTTCGAGGGCTGGGGCATGTTCGGCCGCCGTCCGGGCTGAAACGCCGTGCGCGCGGGCTCATCAGTGGTATCGCTCGTAGCTCGCGAAGCTGGTAAGCAGCCTGGCGATCCCGTAGGCGACCCAGACCCGCGCGCGTCGCCACAACGGTTGGTGCCTCCATTGCAGCGGTTGCACCGCCCGGGAACCATCGCGCATCGCCTCTCCCAGGCTCGAACGCAGCTGCCCGGCGAAATTCGGGTCGTCGACAAATACGTTCGCCTCGCGCGCCAGCAAGAGGCTGAACGGGTCGATATTCGAGGAGCCGGCGCAGGCGACGCGGCGGTCGAACACGGCGACCTTGGCGTGCAGGAAGCTGCGGTGGTATTCGCGAATCTCGATGCCGGCGTCCAGCAGGGAACCGTACAGCGCGCGAGATGCGTAGTGCAGCAGCGCATACTCGACCCTGCCCTGCAGCAGCAGCAGCACTCGCACGCCGCGCGCGGTCGCGTCGCTGAGCGCGCGCCGAAATTTCCGCCCGGGAAAGAAATACGCGCATGCGATCACGATCTCGTCCCGCGCCTCGCCGATGAACTCCAGGTAGCCTTCCTCGATATCGTGCCGGTGGCGCACGCTGTCGCGCACCACGAGCGCCGCACGTTGCCCTCTCGGCATCGCTTCGGGGTTGTCGGGCGTTCGCTCAGTCTTGCGCTTCAACGCCGCAAATCCCGGCCAGCGCCGCCGGAACGTCGCCCATGATACCTGCGCCCAAAGCCGCGCTGACGCTGCGCGCACCTGCGTGGTAAGCGGTCCTTCGATCCGCACCGCGTAGTCGTAGCGCGGCGGCGTCTGACCCGGCGTATCGTAGTCGTCGATCACATTGATGCCGCCGACGAATGCGATGCGGCCATCAATGCAGGCCAGCTTGCGATGCAACCGCCGCAGGCGCCCGCGGCGCAGCGTCCACGGGCTGATCTGCGGCCGGAACACCAGCACTTCGGCGCCGGCTTGCGAGAGCAAGGAGCGAAAGCGCGGTACGAACTCGCGTGCACCGAAGCCGTCGAGCAACAGATGAACTGCCACGCCACGGGCGGCTGCGCGGGCGAGTGCGTCCGCCACCAGGCTACCGGTCTCGTCGTCGGCGAAGATATAGGTTTCAAGGAACACTTCTGCGGCAGCGGCATCGATGGCGGCAACCAGCGCCGGAAAGTACTCCTCGCCGTTGCGCAGAAGCCGCAGGTGGTTGTCGGGGAAGAATCGCATCGACTACACCTGCTTCAGGTCCGCGCTCAGCGCGAGGTGATCGGAAAGGAGGGACCAGGGGGCACCACGGTGCACCTGCGCGGCGAGCACCTCGAAGCCGCGGACGTAGATCCTGTCCAGGCGCAGCAGCGGCAGGACGCTGGGAAAGGTGCGCGCAGAGCGTCCACCCCCAGCAATCGAAACCTCCCGCATTCCCAGCCCGCGCTCGAGGATCGAGGTCGCGCGCTGGCGCCAGTCGTTGAAGTCGCCCGCGACGATTACCGGCATTCCACGCGCCACGATCTCCTCCAGGCGCTCGGCAATCGCATCGAGTTGCTTACGTCGTCCGCGTTCGTGCAGCGATAGATGAACACACAGGCAGTGCAGGTTGAGCGGCCAACCCGGCACCGCGACCTCGCAATGCAGCAGGCCGCGCTTTTCGAAACGATGATTAGACACATCCTCGTTCAACGCCGACAGAATGGGGAAGCGCGACAGGACCGCGTTGCCATGATGTCCGTGGTCGTAGACTGCGTTTCTGCCATAGGCGTGCTGCCAGCCCTGGTCGGCGAGAAACTCGTACTGCGGGGCCCGTGGCCAGCTCGCGAAGCGAAGCGCATGGCGCTCGTTTAGGCCCAATACTTCCTGCAGAAAGACCAGGTCCGGTGAGAGCGAGCGCAATCCCTCGCGCAGCTCGTGAATCACCATCCGCCTGTTGAATTGCGACAGCCCCTTGTGGACGTTGAGCGTAATGATGCGCAGCTGCCCGATCATGGCTTCGACCTTTGGGCAGTTCCGAAACCAGGCGCTCTCAGTGCCGCGCGTGGCCTCGGGCATTCACCTTGGCACGCTTGAGAAACGGCAAGGCGAGCGCACGGTACAGGGGCTCGTTGCAGACCAGCCGCGAGATGCCTGTCGCGATCAGCGCCGTCGCCATCAGCGGCAGCAGCATGTCGTGGTTGTCGGTCATTTCCATGACGATGACGAACGCCGTAATCGGCGCCTGAACCACGCCCGCGAAGTAGGCCACCATTCCGAGCAGGGCGACTGCCGCCGCCGGGGCGTAGGGCACCACGAGCGCCAGGTTCGCGCCGAGTCCGGCGCCTACGGCGAGCGACGGAGAGAACAATCCACCGGGAATCCCGCTTATGTACGACACCAGCGACGCGAGCAGCTTGAGGATGCCGTAGCTGGCCGGCAGCGCCTCGGTGCTCTCGACGATCTTGCGTGCCTCATGGTAGCCGGTGCCGTAGGTTGTGCCGCCCGAGGCGAGACCGATCACGGCGAGCAGCAATCCACAGGCGGCGCCGAACGCGACCGGGCGCTCGCGGACGAACTTTCCCAGCCTTCCCGGCAGCCCGCGCGAGGACAGCACCAGCAGCTGGCTGAAGATCCCCCCGGCCAGCCCGCCCGCGACGCCGCATACGCCGACCGCGATCCAGCCTTGGCCGAAGCCGAACGACGCCGAGGTGTGCCCGAAGTAGGTGTAGTCGCCCAGAACCGCGAGGGAAACGGCGCCCGCTACGATCACCGCCGTGATGATCGTGCCGCTGGTGCGTTCCTCGAACGAGCGGCTCATTTCCTCGATCGCAAACACGATCCCGGCCAGCGGCGTGTTGAAAGCCGCGGCGACGCCGGCCGCGCCGCCCGCGAGGATGAGCCCCTTCTCCATGTCGTGGCGGGAAAAGCGGATCAGCTTGCCCATCGCGTGCATGATCGCCGCGCCGATCTGTACCGTCGGGCCCTCGCGCCCGACCGATGCTCCGGACGCGAGGCCGACCAGCGTGAGCAGGATCTTGCCCGCGACCGTGCGCAAGCCAAGCAGCCGGCCGCGCTCGGCTTTGTCGGCGATGGTAAGCGCGGCGATCGTCTGCGGGATGCCGGAACCCTCGCTGCCCGGGAACTGGCGCGTCGCGGCGACCACCAGCGCGATGCCGAGCGGCGTGAGCAGAAGTTGAAGGTAAGGCGACCAAGCAAGGCCGAAATGCAGAACGTTGTTGGCGTGCTCGGCGCCGATCGCGAACAGGATCGCGACGCCCGCCACCGCGATCGCGCCACCCCAGAACACCAGCCCCTGCAGCCAGCGCCGCGGCGAGAGCAGGTGGTGCAGGCGGTGCGGTCGGCGCAGCCCCTGCCGTGCGCCGCGACCTTCGGCCGGTTCGTCGTCTTCGGGATCTGGCTGCCAGGGTGCCGCCAACTCTACCGGAGGCGGCGCCGGCTCGGGCGCGGCGCCTGTTTTCTCTGACATAGGGGCCGAATTCTACGCCAATGCGATCCGCAGGCGCGCCGGAAGCATCTCGATCGCCTCGCGGTTGGACCACGAAAAGCACTTTTGCGCCGCCTCGCGCCATGGCAGCCAGAGATATGCATGATGCTCTTCGGCTGCGAGCACCACGGGCACGCATCCCGCAACCTGAAGGCTGAAGACGTGTTCGGTGTTATGGGTGGTGCCGGGAACAAAACGATGGCGCCATTCGCCCCAAATGCGAAAAGTATTGATGACGTTCCAGCGCAGGAACTGGGCGGGCGCCGCTTCGATACCCGTCTCTTCGCGCACCTCGCGCAGCGCGGTGTGCTCGAGCGGCTCGTCCAGTCGGTCAACCGAACCCGTCACCGACTGCCAGTATCCGGGCCTGATCGCACGCTCGAGCAGCAGCACGTCGAGCGCCGGCGTGTGGATTACGACCAGGACCGAAACCGGGATCTTGAGGCTCACGCGCACCTCGCGCGAAACAGATCCGGCAAGGCGAGACTGCTCGTGCGATCCACGAACGCGACGAAGAACGGTTTGCCGCGCTCGCGCCAATACTGCGCGCTCGAAGAGAGAATATCGAGCAGCACCCCGAAGTCGTCCGGCCGATGCGCGCGCAGATCCCCGAATTTCTCGATCAGCAGCAAGTGCCCTTCGCCGGCGCGCCAGGCGAGGTCGCTCAGGCAGTCCTCGAGCGCGTCCCAGTTGCGGCCGAACCAATCAGGGAACGCGAGCGCGGACGCGAATTGCGCGAGCAACTGCTCCTTGTCGGATGCCGCACCGAGGTCGATTCTCGCCACATCGAGCGCGGAGCCTCGCACCGCATCGAGGACTTCGTCGGACTGCGGCACCCGGTAGACCCCCGAGCGCCTGGCGTCATGCAACCTGGCCAGCAGCTTGCTCACGCTTATTGCCTTATGCGCAGGAAGCTGCGGTAGTGGTCGCGGCTGTAGTAGAGCTCTCCGTTGCGGCCCGCAACGATGCGTCGCGCGCCGCGCTCGCGCGCACCCGCCGGCGCGACCGTGTATTCCCGGTAGTAGCCGCGGTAGCGCGGCGGCAGGCGTCGCTCGCGATTGGCGAAGACGCTGCCATCCCTGGCGAAAGCGAAAGGTCCGCCGCGCTGGATCAGCTTCACCGTTCGGACTGCGTCCGGAGGCAGCACATCGACGCGCATCTCGTCCAGCGGTGAAAAACCCGCGGCATTCGAGGCGACGACGAGCGCAATGATCGCCGCGAGCAGGCGAGTCACGGCTTGGGCTTGTCTCGCAGGCGCAGGCTCAGTTCGCGCAGCTGCTTTTCGTCCACCGGGCTCGGAGCGTGCGTGAGCAGGCACTGCGCGCGCTGCGTCTTGGGAAACGCGATCACGTCGCGTATCGACTCGGCGCCCGTCATCATGGCGACAATGCGGTCCAGGCCGAAGGCGATCCCGCCGTGCGGCGGCGCTCCGTATTGCAGATTATCGAGCAGGAAGCCGAATTTGAGCTCCGCCTCGGCCTCGGATATGCCGAGCGCACGAAAAACCTTTGACTGAACCTCGGCGCGGTGGATGCGAATCGATCCGCCGCCGATCTCGGAGCCGTTCAGCACCATGTCGTAGCCCTTGGACAGCGCCTTGCCCGGCTCGGTCGCGAGCAGGTCCTCGTGCCCATCCTTGGGCGAGGTGAAGGGGTGGTGCATCGCAGCCCAGCGCTTGGCCTCGTCATCCCATTCAAACATCGGGAAATCCACCACCCACAGCGGCCGCCAGCCCTGCTCCGCGTAGCCCTTGTCGTGCCCGAGCTTCACGCGCAACGCGCCCAGCGCATCGTTCACGATCTTCGCCCTGTCCGCGCCGAAGAACAGCAGGTCGCCGTCCTGCGCGCCGCTGCGCTCCAGGATCTCGGCCAGGACATCGACAGGAAGAAACTTCACGATCGGCGACTGCAGCCCGTCAGGCAGCTTGGCGCGGTCGTTGACGCGGATGTACGCCAGCCCCTTGGCGCCGTAGATCGCGACGAACGCGGTGTAGTCGTCGATCTCCTTGCGCGTCAGATCGGCTTTGGGCACGCGCAAGGCCGCGACTCGGCCGCCGGGCAAGTCCGCAGCGCCACGGAACACCTTGAATTCGACCGTCTTCATCAGGTCGGTCAGATCGGTAAGCTCGAGCGCGACGCGCAGATCGGGCTTGTCGGAGCCGAAGCGCGACATCGCTTCGGCGTAGGTCATGCGCGGAAAAGGGCTCGCAAGCTTGACCTCGAGCACCTCCTTGAACACCGACCGGATCATTGCCTCGTTTATCGCCTGGATTTCGGCTTCGCCGACGAACGACGCCTCGATGTCGATCTGGGTGAACTCCGGCTGACGGTCAGCCCGCAGATCCTCGTCGCGAAAGCACTTCACGATCTGATAGTAACGGTCGAAACCGGCAACCATCAGCAGCTGCTTGAAAAGCTGCGGGGACTGCGGCAAGGCGAAGAATTCGCCGGGGTGCACGCGCGAGGGCACCAGGTAGTCCCGCGCGCCCTCCGGAGTCGAGCGCGTGAGCATCGGCGTCTCGATGTCGATGAAGCCCTGCGCATCGAAATAGCGGCGCACGGCCATCGCGACGCGATAGCGCAGCCGAAGGTTGTGCTGCATCGGCTCGCGCCGCAGGTCGAGCACGCGGTGAGTGAGGCGCGTGGTCTCCGAAAGATTGTCGTCGTCGAGCTGGAACGGCGGCGGCGCCGAGGGGTTCAGCACCTCGACCTCGTGCGCCAGCACCTCGACCTCGCCCGAGCGCAGGTTGGGATTGACGGTGCCTTCGGGACGGCGGCGCACCGTGCCGGTAACCTTGAGCACATATTCGCTGCGCGAGCGGTCGGCGGTGGCGAACGCTTGCGCGCGATCCGGGTCGAAGACAACCTGCGCAAGGCCCTCGCGGTCGCGCAGGTCGATGAAGATCACGCCGCCGTGGTCACGCCTGCGGTGTGCCCATCCGCACAGCGTCACGCTGTGACCGACGGAGGCGGCGGACAGATCGCCGCAGTAGTGCGTTCGCATGCGCGAGATCCCGTTACGAAATTCCACCGTGCGCCGCGTGCTTGTCGGCTCTGCCGACGGGCGACACCACGCCCATGGAGATGATGTACTTCAGCGCCTCGTCGACGCTCATGTCGAGCTCGATCACCTCGGCGCGCGGCAGCATAACGAAGTAACCGCCGGTCGGATTGGGCGTGGTGGGAACGTAGACGCTGACGTAATCGCCCTTCAGGTGATTGACCACGTCGCCGCCGGGAACTCCGGTCTGGAACGCGATCGTCCACATGCCCTCGCGCGGCCACTGCACCAGCAGCGCCTTGCGGAACGCCTGGCCCGAGGACGAGAAAAGTGTGTCGGAGACCTGTTTGACGCTCGAGTAAATGGACGACACGAAGGGGATTCGGTGCAGCAGCTCGTCCCAGATCCGCACCAGCCTCTCGCCGATGAAGTTCGCCGCCAGCACCCCGGTAACGAACACGATCAAGATGGTCAACACCACGCCCTGCCCGGGCACGTGCACGCCGAGCCAGTACTCGGTCCGCCAGTGCGCCGGCAGCAGCAGCATGCTCTGGTCCATGGTGTCAACCACGAGCTTCAGGACCCAAATGGTGATGACCAGCGGGATCCAGATCAGTACACCGGTGAGCAGGTACTTTTTCAAGGTCGGAAGGGCCCGCCGTGCCGCGGGCCGGCGCGGCGTGCGGGCCGCGTTGGATGAAAGCTGGCGATTATATCGTTCAGGCCGAGCTGCCGCCCCCGCCTGACGCGGGCGCCTCAGACTTGGTCTTCGCTTTCGATTCCGCTTTTGTCTCCGGCTTGGCCTCGGACTTGGCTTCGGACTTGGCCTCGGGCTTCGATTCGGCCGCGGTGCCGGGCTTCGAATCGCCCGGCTTGGCGGCCTTCGTGCCGCTGTTGCGGAAGTCCGTGGCGTACCAACCGCTGCCCTTGAGCTGGAAGCCCGCGGCGCTAAGCAGCTTCTGGAACGTCGCCTTGCCGCACGACGGGCAGACGTTCAGCGGCGGCTCGGACACTTTCTGCAAGTACTCGTTCTGGAAGCCGCACTCGCTGCAACGGTATTCGTAGATCGGCATCGCGATGCCCCTAACGTATTGATTTCAACTGCGAACGGGGGCGCATTATAGTTCAGAACGGGATGTCGTCCTCCATGTCGTCGAACTTTCCGGCCGGTTTCTTGGTCGCCGCCTTGGGCTCGGCCGCGCGGGACCCTGCCGCCGCCTCTCGCGGCGGTTCGCTCTTCGGCTCGCTCTTGGGCTCGCCCGCCCCGCTGCGCGAGCCGAGCATCTTCATCGTATCGGCGACGATTTCGGTCGTGTACCGGTCCTGACCTTCCTTGTCCTGCCATTTGCGCGTGCGCAGCCGCCCTTCGACGTAGATCTGGGACCCTTTCTTCAGGTACTCGCCCGCGATCTCCGCCAGGCGGGCACGGAAGACCACCCGGTGCCACTCGGTCTCCTCCTTCTTCTCGCCGCTCGCCTTGTCCGTCCACTGGTAGGACGTGGCGACCGACACGTTGGTGAGCGCCGCGCCGTCCGGCATGTAACGGGTTTCCGGGTCACGTCCCAGGTTGCCCACCAGAATCACCTTGTTCACTGAAGCCATTTAAACCTCCCCCTTCGCGAGTTGTCCTTCATCGAGCGCCCCTTGCGGGCTCAAGCTCCCCGTGAACGGGAAACGTCGGACTCGGCCAGTTCGTTGACACGTTTCGGCGCCAGCGGGCGCATGCCTGCCGCCGCCAGCAGCCATAGCGCCGCGAGCGCGGCGCAGGTGCTGAACACGGCTTGCGGCCCGTGGTTCTTGGCCAGCCAGCCGCCGATCATGCCGCCCGCGAACAGGCCCAGGGTCTGGGTCGTGTTGTAAACCGCGATCGCGGTGCCGCGCGCGTGCGCCGGCGCGATGCGCGACACGAGCGACGGCAGGAGCGCTTCGAGCACGTTGAACGCAACGAAGAATGCGAGCATCAGACCGGCGAGCGGCACGATGCGATCGGGCGCCGCCGCGAGCCCGACCTCGACTGCCGCGAGCAGCAGCACCGTCCCGAGCAGTACCGGCTTGTGATGGTTGCGGCGGTCGGCGTAAAACACGGCCGGCACCATCAGCACGAAAGATACGAGCACCACCGGCAGATAGAACTTCCAGTGCGAGGGCAGCGCAAGACCTGCCTCCACCAGCATTGGTGGCACGACGACGAACATCGCCATCTGGGACACGTGCAGTACGAAGATCCCGACGTTCAGTCTCATCAGCTCGGGCTGCGCGATCAGCGCGGGCAGGTCGCGCGCGCGCGCCGGCTGCTCGGCATGTCCCGCCTGCGCCGCATTCGGCACTGCGGCGAAAAGCAGCCAGATCGCGACGAACGACAGCAGGCCAGTGACGTAGAACACCCCGCTCAGTCCGATCCAGCGATAAAGCAACGGGGCGACGACCAGCGATAGCGCGAATGCGAAACCGATCGTGCTGCCGATCATCGCCATCGCCTTGGTGCGATGCCGCTCGCTCGTGAGATCCGCCGTAAGCGCCACGACCACCGACGAAACAGCGCCCGCGCCCTGGACCGCGCGGCCGGCAATTACCACATAGATACTGTCCGCCGCTCCTGCGATGAAACTGCCCGCGGCGAAAAGCAGCAGCCCGACCAGGATCACTGGTTTGCGCCCCCAGCGGTCGGACGCCATACCGAACGGAATCTGCAGGAACGCCTGCGTCAAGCCGTAGGCGCCCAGCGCAAGGCCGACTAGGGTCAAGTTGTCGCCGCCGGCGAGTTTGTGCGCGTCTACCGCGAGCAGGGGCAGGATCAGAAAAAGCCCGAGCATTCTCAGGCCAAACAGGGAAGCGAGAGACGCGCCAGCGCGCCGCTCTTGTGGGCTCATACGCTCGGAAGCCATGGCGTGAACTGAGTGTCCAGAATGAGGAACAACGAAGGAGTGGAACGACTTGCGGGGAACTCGTTATAGTAGCAGGTTTACTTTCTCGGCCGCCCGCCGGCGGCGCTCCATGCAGACGATTCGCATACGCGGTGCGCGCACGCATAACCTCAAGAACCTCAATCTCGAGCTGCCGCGCAACAAGCTGGTGGTAATCACGGGGCTCTCCGGCTCGGGCAAGAGCTCGCTCGCCTTCGATACGCTGTACGCCGAAGGCCAGCGCCGCTACGTCGAGTCGCTGTCGGCCTACGCGCGCCAGTTCCTGCAGTTGATGGAAAAACCTGACGTGGACCTGATCGAGGGTCTTTCGCCTGCGATCGCGATCGAGCAAAAGGCCGCGAGCCACAATCCGCGCTCGACCGTCGGCACGGTAACCGAGATTCACGACTATCTGCGCCTGCTGTTCGCCCGCGTCGGCACGCCGTATTGCCCCGACCACGGCATGCCGCTCGCGGCGCAGTCGGTGGCGCAAATGGTGGACCACGTGCTCGCGCTGCCCGAGGACACCAAGCTGATGGTGCTCGCGCCGGTCGTCGCGCGGCGCAAGGGCGAGCAGGCCGACCTGTTCGACGAGCTGCGCGCCCAGGGCTTCACCCGCGTGCGCGTCGACGGCAAGGTATCCGACCTCGACGCCGCGCCGCGACTGGCGAAGAATGTTAAGCACACCGTCGAGGTGGTGGTCGATCGCCTGAAGGTAAGGGCCGACGCGCAGCAGCGCCTGGCTGAGTCTTTCGAAACCGCGCTGCGGCACGCCGCCGGACGCGCGGTCGCGGTCGAATCCGACAGCGGAAAGGAACACCTTTTCTCCTCTAAGTTCGCTTGCCCGGTATGCGGTTACGCACTGGCCGAGCTCGAGCCGCGCCTGTTCTCGTTCAACAATCCGATGGGCGCCTGCCCGACCTGCGACGGCCTTGGGACGGTCGAGTTTTTCGATCCCAAGCACCTCGTCGCGCACCCGGATCTGAGTCTCGCGAGCGGCGCGATCCGGGGCTGGGACCGGCGCAACCATTTCTACTACTCGATGCTGCAGTCGCTGGCCAGGCACTACGCCTTCGACGTCGAGCAACCGTGGGAAGCGCTCGATGAAACGATGCAGCAGCTGATCCTGAACGGCTCAGGCAAGGACAAGATCGCCTTTACCTATCCTGCAGAGCGCGGCCGTAGCACGGTCAAGGAGCATTCTTTCGAGGGCATCGTGCCCAATCTGCAGCGCCGCTACCGCGAGACCGATTCGATGGTGGTGCGCGAGGAACTCGCCAAGTACATCAATCACAAGGCCTGCCCCGATTGTGGCGGCGCGCGCCTGCGGCGCGAGGCGCGCCACGTCCTGCTCGACGGCAAATCGATCTACGAGATCTCGCACGTCCCGATGCGGCAGACGCTGGAGCTGTTCCGGAACCTGCAGCTGGACGGAACTCGCGCCCAGGTGGCCGAGCGCATCGTGCGCGAAATTGCCGATCGCCTCGAGTTCCTGGTAAACGTGGGGCTGGACTACCTGTCGCTTGACCGCTCGGCGGAAACGCTCTCCGGCGGAGAGGCGCAGCGAATCCGGCTCGCGAGCCAGATCGGCTCCGGCCTGACCGGCGTCATGTACGTACTAGACGAGCCTTCGATCGGCCTGCACCAGCGCGACAATGCGCGCCTGATCGAAACGCTCAAGCGCCTGCGCGACCTCGGCAACTCGGTGCTCGTCGTCGAGCACGACGAAGAGGCCATCCTGGCAGCCGACCACGTGATCGACATGGGCCCCGGGGCGGGCGAAGCCGGGGGGCAGGTCGTCGCCCAGGGCACGCCGGCGGCGGTCATCGCCGAAGCCGACTCGCTCACCGGCAGGTATCTCGCCGGCACGCTCCGGATCGAGCTGCCTCAGCGCCGCAGCCGGGCCGGCCGCAAGCGGCTGGCGATTCGCGGCGCACGCGGCAACAACCTCAAGAACCTGGATTTCGACCTCCCGCTCGGGCTGTTTGTGTGCGTGACCGGGGTGTCGGGCTCCGGCAAGTCGACCCTGATCAACGACACCATGTACGCCGCCGTGGCGCGCCAGCTGTACGGCAGCGCGGTGGAGCCGGCGCCGTTCGAATCGATCGCCGGAATCGAGCATTTCGACAAGGTCATCAGCGTCGACCAGAGCCCCATCGGTCGCACGCCCCGCTCGAACCCGGCGACCTACACCGGACTGTTCACGCCGATCCGCGACCTGTTCTGCGGCGTGCCCGAGGCGCGGGCGCGCGGCTACGGCCCCGGGCGATTCTCCTTCAACGTCAAGGGCGGGCGCTGCGAGGCCTGCCAGGGCGACGGCCTGATCAAGGTCGAGATGCACTTCCTGCCGGATGTCTACGTGCCGTGCGACGTCTGCCACGGCCAGCGCTACAACCGGGAGACGCTCGAGATCCGCTACCGCGGCAGGACTATCCACGACGTGCTCGAAATGACGGTCACCGATGCGGCGGAATTCTTCTCGGCGGTGCCGGCAATCGCCAAGAAGCTGCACACCCTGCTCGACGTCGGTCTGGGCTACGTGCGCCTGGGGCAGTCCGCGACCACGCTCTCGGGCGGCGAGGCGCAGCGCGTCAAGCTCTCGCTCGAGTTGTCCAAGCGCGATACCGGGCGCACGCTCTACATCCTGGACGAGCCGACCACCGGGCTGCATTTCCACGACGTCAAGCTGCTGCTCGGCGTGCTGCACCGGCTGCGCGACGCGGGCAATACCGTGGTCGTGATCGAGCACAACCTCGACGTGATCAAGACCGCGGACTGGATCGTCGACCTCGGCCCGGAGGGCGGCGACGGCGGCGGGCAGATCGTGGCCGTAGGCACGCCGGAGCAGGTCGCCGCAAACAAGGCCAGCTACACCGGGCGCTACCTGAAGCACGCCCTGGGCGAGCCGCGCCGGCGCGCGGCCGCCTGAGACGTCTGGCGCGTCGCGCTAGGCCGGCGCAAGACGCGGCGCGCCGTCGCTCGCCGGCTGCCAGGCGAGCCGGCGCTCGTGGAAGCCGGCCAGGCTGGCGCGATGCCCGATCGACACCAGCGTCGTCCCAGGCAGGCGCGCGCCGAGCAATGCGTAGAGCGCGGCCTGGTCGTCGTCGGGCAGCGCCGAAGTCGCCTCGTCGAGGAACAGCCAGTCCGGATGTGTAAGTAACGCGCGCGCGAAAGCGAGCCGCTGTTGCTCGCCGCCCGAAAGCACCTGCGCCCAGTTGTCGCGCCGCTCAAGTTCGGCCGCGAAGCGCCCGAGCCCGACCGCGCGCAGCGCCTCGCGCACCTCTTCGTCGCCGATCACCTTGTGGTCGCCCGGATAGCACACCGCGTGCTTGAGCGTACCCATCGGCAGGTAGGGCTTTTGCGGCAGGAACAGCAGCCGTGCGCCGCGCGGCAAGACGATCCGACCCTTCCAGTACGGCCAGATTCCGGCCAGCGCGCGGAACAGGGTCGACTTGCCCGCGCCCGAGGGCCCGGTCACCAGCACGTGTTCGCGGCGCTTGAATTCGAGCGAACTCGGCGCGAGCAGCGGTTGGCCCTGCGGCAGCGCAAGCGCCAGGCCGTCGAGCGCGAGCGTCGAGGTCGTGCCCTCGACGCGGTCGCCGTCCAGGCGTTCGGCTTCCGCGCGCACGTGAGCGAGCGAGGCGGTGAAGCCGGTCAGCCGGTCGACGGTTGCCTTCCAGGCGGCGAACTGCGTGTACGCGCCGATGAACCAGGACAGCGCGCCCTGCACCTGACCGAAGGCGGAGGCGATCTGCATCAACCCGCCGAGCGCGATCGCGCCCGAGAAGAAGCGCGGCGCGGCGACCACGAACGGGAACACGACCGCGAGCTGCCCGTAGGACGAGGTGAAGAAGCCGAGCTGCTTTTGCTTGCGCATGATGCCCCACCAGTTGCTGATCACGTTGCCGAAGCGCGAGCGAAAGTTCTCCACCTCCTCGGCCTCGCCGCGGTACAGCGCCACGCCTTCGCTGTTCTCGCGCAGCCGCACGAGCGAGAAGCGGTAGTCCGCTTCGAAGCGCTGCTGGTCGAAATTCAGCCCGATCAGCGGCCGGCCGATGAGGTGCGTGAGCCAGGAGCCCGCGATCGCGTACAGCAGCGCGAACCACACCATATAGCCCGCGATCGAGAAGTGCCTGCCGCCGAGGGCGAAGCTCAGCACGCCCGAGAGCGTCCACAAGATTAGCACGAAGGACACCAAGGTGACCACCGCCGACAGCAGCCCGAGCCCGAGCGACAGCGTGCTGTCGACGAAGATGCGCAGGTCCTCCGCGATCCTCTGGTCCGGGTTGTCGGTCCCGCGGTCCAGGAGCTGCAGTCGGTAGTAGGCGCGGTCCTTGAGCCAGTCGGCGAGCAGGCGGTCGTTTAGCCAGGTGCGCCACTCTATCTGCAGCATCTGCTGCAGATAGACCTGGTACACGCCGACGATGATGTAGCCGAAGGCAAGCAGTGTGAACTTGAGCAGCTGGTGGTAGAAGTCGGCCTGGTTCTTGGTCTGGAAAGTGTTGTAGAAGTCGTTGTACCAGTGGTTGAACTGGACATTGAGCCATACCAGCACGAGAGACATGACCACCACGGCGACGAGCAGGACGACCCCGGTGCGCCGTTCCTTCGACACCCAGTAGGGCCGGGCCAGCGCCCAGAACGCCGACATGAATTGCTTGCTGGTCATGGTGTTCCTCTCGCTTTTCAAGATTCCGACTTAAGGCGGGCGGCTGGGAGTTTACAGAACGCGCGCGATGGGGCGACAATGCCTCGCATGTCCTCCGGCAGGGTCTATCGCTTCGGCACCGCCCCGGAGCGCGAAGCCAACCGCCTGTTCGTGTTCCTGCACGGCTGCGGCGCCACGGCGCAGTCGATGATCCCGATTGCATTCAAGTTCCAGGCGCGCTTTCCGAGCGCTGCCCTGGTGGTGCCGAGCGGGTTCGCGCCGGGCGCGCGCGGCGGCGAAGCGCAGGACTGGTTCCCGACTCGCGGCCTGAACGTCGACAACCGCGCCGAGCGGGTCGATGCGGTTCTGCCCGACGTCGAGGACCTGATACGACGCGAACAGACCAACTTCGGCGTGCCCGCGCATCGCACCGTCCTGATCGGCTTCTCGCAAGGCGGCACGGTCGCCCTCGAGGCAGTGAAGAAGCTGCGCGGCCTGGCCGGCGCCGTGGTGGCGTTCTCGGCACAGTTCGCACGGCTGCCGCAGATTGGCACGCGCATCGACGCGAGAATCCATCTCGTGCACGGCGAGTTCGATTCAGTCGTTTCGCGGGTGCACGCCGAGCGCGCAGCGCGCGTGCTCGCTGGGCTGCACGTGCCGGTGACGCTCGACATCGTCGAGGACCTCGGCCACGCGCTCACGCACCGCGCCATCAGCCTGGGCTCCCTGCGCCTGCTGCAGGGAATCTACGAGCGCCGCCGGGCGACGCTGCACTAGCCCTCAGGCCTGCAGCTCCGGCAGATCGCGGAACAGCTCGAGCGCCTCCGGGTTCGCCAACGCGTCGGTGTTGCCCACCGGCATGCCGTGCACCGCCGCACGCACCGCGATCTCGACCACCTTGTTGTTCTTGGTGCGCGGGATGTCCGCAACCTGGATGATCTTGGCCGGCACGTGGCGTGGCGTGGCATTGTCGCGGATGCCGTTGCGGATCCGCTCCTCGAGCGCGGCGTCCAGCGTTCGTCCTTCGCGCAGCTTGACGAACAGCAGCACGCGCGTATCCGAGGGCTTGTCCGGCGGCCAGAGCTGGCCGATCGCCACCGCTTCCTCGACCTCGTCTATCTTCTCTACCTGCCGGTAGAGCTCCGCGGTGCCGATGCGCACCCCTCCGGGGTTGAGCGTCGCATCGGAGCGCCCGTACACGACCATGGTGCCGCGCTCGGTCAGCTCGACCCAGTCGCCGTGGCACCAGACGTTGGGAAACCTGTCGAAATAGGCCGAGTGGTACTTCTCCTGGTGGCGGTCGTTCCAGAAGCCGAGCGGCATCGACGGGAAGGGCTTGCTGCACACGAGCTCGCCCTTCTTGCCCACCACCGGCTGGCCCTCTTCGTCGAACACTTCCACCGCGAGACCGAGGGAGCGGCACTGCAGCTCGCCGCGATAGACGGGCAGGATCGGATTGGCGTCGGCGAACGCCGCCATGATGTCGGTCCCGCCCGAGATCGACGACAGGCAGACGTCCTGCTTGACGTGCGCGTAGACGTAGTCGTAGCTCTCCGGCACAAGCGGCGAGCCGGTCGAGATGATCATGCGCACGGACGACAGATCGTGCGTCTCGCGCGGGCTGAGCCCGCGTTTAGCGATTGCATCAATAAATTTGGCAGAGGTGCCGAAGTGCGTGAAGCGCTCATCGGCGGCGAAGTCGAACAGCACGCGCGCGCCGCGCACGAACGGCGAGCCGTCGTACAGCATCAGGCTCGCCTCGGCCGACAGGCCCGCGAACAACAGATTCCACATCACCCAGTTGCAGGTGGTGTAGTAGAAGAAGCGGTCGCCCGGGCGCACGTCGAATTGCAGCTTGTACATCTTCAGACCCGAAAGTAGCGAGCCGCCCGCGCCGTGCACGATGCATTTCGGCTTGCCGGTGGTGCCGGAGGTGAACAGGATGTAGAGCGGATGGTCGAACGGCATCTGCGCGTAGTCGATGTCGCCCGGGGTGAAGCGCCGCAGCCATTCCTCCAGCAGCACCGCGTTGGGTATGTCGGACACGTCGGGCCGCTCCTCGAGGTGCGGGGCGACAACGACCTTGCGCACGCTCGGCAGCTGGGCAGCGATCTCGCGCACCCGCGCGAGCGAATCGTGCCGCTGGCCGTTGTAGAGGTAGCCGTCGGCGCAAAACAGCACCTTGGGCTCGATCTGGCCGAAGCGATCGAGCACGCCGTCGGTGCCGAAGTCGGGCGAGCAGGACGACCAGACAATGCCCTGCGAGATCGCCGCCAGCGCGAACACCACGGTTTCCGGCATGTTGGGGATGAACGCCGCGACGCGGTCGCCGGCGCGCAGCCCGAGCGCCTTGAGCGCCTGCGCGGCGCGCGACACGTCGCTGTACAGTTCGGCATAGGACACGCGGCGCCGGAACCCAGTTTCGTCCCAGAACATCAGCGCGTCGCCGCGGTCGCCGCGCCGCAGCAGGTTCTCGGCAAAATTCAGGCGCGCCTCCGGAAACCACTTCGCGCCCGGCATCTTGTCGCCGTCGACCAGCACCGTGGCGCCCTTGCGCGAAGCGATCACGCCGCACCACTCCCAAATGGAGTTCCAGAACTCCTCGGGGTTCTCGACCGTCCAGCGATAGAATTCCGGATAGCTGCTCACATCGAGCTTGAGGCGGCGCACGATCCAGCGCGCAAACTCCGTGATCTGTGCCCGCTCGATTGCCTGCTGCGACGGCTGCCAGAGCTTTTGCGGATCGTTCACGGGTCCTCCTGCGGCGCCAACTGCGGCTGGCGCCGATTATATATAAGGATGCTTGACACCTCGCGCCAGCCTGCAGTATTGCCATATCGATGCGCTCGCAATGCCGATGATCTCGATCCGCAACGTCTGCAAGTCGTACGGCAGCTTCCAGGTGCTCACCGACTGCTGCGCCGAGGTGGCGCGGGGCGAAGTGGTGGTCGTCTGCGGGCCTTCGGGAAGCGGCAAGTCGACCCTCATCAAGTGCGTCAACGGACTCGAGCCGTTCCAGAAAGGTGACATCACCGTCGACGGCGTATCGGTGGGCGACCCCGCGACCGACCTGCCGGGGCTGCGCGCGCGCATCGGCATGGTGTTCCAGAACTTCGAGCTCTTCCCGCACATGACGGTGGTGCAGAACCTGACCCTGGCGCAAGTCAAGGTGCTCGGGCGCACCCGGCAAGAGGCGCTTGCCAAGGGCTTGGCGCTGCTCGAGCGAGTCGGCCTGGGCGATCAGGCCGACAAGCTCCCGGGCAAGCTTTCGGGCGGCCAGCAGCAGCGCGTCGCGATTGCCCGCGCACTGTGCATGGATCCGATCGCGATGCTGTTCGACGAGCCCACCTCGGCGCTCGATCCGGAGATGATCAACGAGGTACTCGACGTCATGGTGCAGCTCGCTCAGGAAGGCATGACCATGATGGTCGTGACCCATGAGATGGGATTCGCGCGTCGCGTCGCAGACCGCGTCATTTTCATGGACAGTAGCAGGATCGTGGAGGACGCGGCCACGGAAGAGTTTTTCGGCACGCCGCGTTCGGAACGTGCCCAGCAGTTTCTTTCCAAGATTCTTTCCCACTAGGAGACAGCATGACGACCGTTGCATTCATCGGGCTCGGCGCAATGGGCTCGCGCATGGCGGCGAACCTGCAGCAGGCCGGATTCAAGCTGCGCGTTTACAACCGGGACCGCGCCAAGACCAAGGCGCTGGCCGAAAAAGGGGCCGAAGTCGCCGAGTCGCCCGCAGCGGCGGTCAAAGGCGCGCAGTTCGCGCTCTCGATCGTCTCCGACGACGAAGCCACGCGCGAGGTGATGCTGGGCGCCAACGGCCTGGTCGGTGCTGCGGCCAAAGGCTGCGTCATCATCGATTCGAGCACCAACACGCCGGCGATCGCGCGCGAGGTCGCGCGCGAAGCCGCTGCCCGCGGCTGCGTCTACCTCGACGCGCCGGTGTCGGGCAGCCTGAAGCAGGCGCAGGGCCGCGAGCTGGTGTTCATGGTCGGCGGGCCGCAGGAGGCGTTCGACAAGGCGCAGCCCCTGTTCGCAGCGATGGGCCGCCTGGCCAAGCGCGCCGGCGACTCGGGCGCCGGCGCGACCATCAAGCTGATCAACAACATGCTCTCCGGAACCATGACCGCCGCCGTGGCCGAAGCCGTCCAGATCGCCGAGGCAGCGGGCGTGGGACCGGAGGCGGCGCTGGAAATCCTGGGCGAAGGCGCGGCCGCATCACGCTTGCTGAAAGGCAAGATGCCGATGATGTTCCAACGCGATTTTAAGCCCCAGTTCCAGCTCGCGCTGATGGAGAAGGATCTGCGCTACTTTCTGGGCATGGCGCAGCAGCTCGACCGGCCGACGCCGATCGCCGCGCTGGTACGCAGCCAGTTCGAGGCGGCGCGTCGCGCCTCGCTCGGCGGACTAGACGCCTGCGCGGTGTTCCTGCAGGTGGCGGGCGAGAAGCCGCCGGCCTAGCGCCGCTCGACTTTCTCCCGCACCGGCTGCGGAATGCGGTAGTCGGGAAAGCGGCGCCGGAACTCGGCAAGCCGGCGATCGGCTTCTGCGTCGTGCCCCTCACGGCGCAGCTCGGCGATGCGTGCCAGCCACTGCTCGGGCGACTCCGCGCCAGACTCCCGCGACGGGCGTCCCTGCTGTGTCGTCGCCCCCGCCGCGCGCTGCGCCGCCTTAGGTTCGGCGGCATGCGCGGGCGCGGCTCGGTCCGCGGCGGACGGCGCCGGCGCGGCCGGCACCGCGGCCTTGCCCGCTTGCGCGGGCGCGGCCGTCTCGTTCTCCAGGTCGGGACGCTCGTGCTGCATCTGTAAGGTCACGCTCACCGACAACACGAGCAGCGCCGCGAGCGACAGCGGCAGAACCCAGCGGCGCGGCGCCCGGCGCAAATGCGTCTCCCGGCGCGCAGCGGCGAGGATCTTGGCGTCGAGCGCCGGCGGCGGCTGCTCGCTGCCGAGCGCGCGGTAGCGCTCGGCGAGCTTGTCGTCTTCGGGTTCAGCCATCGAGTGCCTCGCGCAGTTTGGCCACCGCGTAGCGCAGGCGGCTCTTTACCGCTTCTTCATTGCTGCCGGTCGCGGCCGCGATCTCCGCCAGCGACAGGCCGCCCTCCTCGCGCATCAGGAACGCCTCGCTCTGCGCCGGAGGCAGCGCCTCGAGCGCGCGCGCCAGGCGCTCGAGCTGCTCGTTGGTCTCGGCCTGGCGCTGCGGCTCGCGCGCCGCCTCGGCGGCGGGTTCGGGCGGAGCGGGATCGTCCGCGTCGTCGTGCCCGAGCGGTACGACGTTCAGGCCGCGCTTGCGCCAGTGATCGACCATCCGGTTGTGCGCGATGGTGTACAGCCAAGTGGTGAAGCGCGCCTGCGGGGCGTAGCGCAGACGCGCCTCGATCACGCGCATCCAGATCTCCTGGAACAGCTCCTCTGCGATGCCCCGCTCCTTGATGCCGCGCAGCACGAAGCGGAAGAGCCCGCCCCTGTGCCGCGCGTAGAGTGTCTCGAAGGCCGCCGCGTCGCCCGCCGCGTAGGCGAGCATCAACTGTTCATCCGTGGCCCCCATGCCGAGGTAGTGTAATCCCCGCCGGGTCGGGAACGAACCCGGGGAACGGCTGCGGCTCGTGCAGCACCCCGCGCGCGATCAGGTTGCGCCGGCTGTCGTAGTACAGCGTAACGGTCTCGGCCGGCGCCCGGCTCGCGCGCTCGAAGCGGACATAGTAGGCCGCAGAGAGCTCGCGCCGCCCGTGGCCGGTGCCGAGCTCGTTCGCGGCGTCCGACCGGCGCGCCGCGGCGCCCTGCTCGGCTCGACCGAGCGCCGCCGGCGGTGGCAGCTGCTTCTTGCGGAACAGCGCAACGCCGATGACGCCGACGTTGCCGGGCCTGCCGGTGCGGGCTGCGTAGGAATCGGCCATGTCGATGAAGTAGAACGCCGCGGTCTGCGCGAGGCTCTTCCTCCAGCCCAGGATTTCCACCGAGCGCCCGGGCTCGAGCACGTAGCCGCTTTGTTGCGGGTCGGCGCGCTCGCCGGTAATCACGTTTATGCCGTCGACCGACACCACGGCGAGCAGAGGCTCGCCGCTGCGGTTGCGCAGCAGGAGACGATATTCGTCCCCCGGTCTGCCCGCGACGTAGGCCCGGCCCTGGTGCCAGTGCGGCAGCAGCCGGCGGCCCCCGGCCCGATCGTACACGCCCAGGTCGACCAATCCGCCGGAAGCGCAGGCCTGCGCCGAAAGCGCGAGCGCCAGCGCCGCGCCGATCATCTTGAGCTTTTTCATCCCCTCTCCTTTCAATATTGCGCCCGCCACCGCGGCAGGCTCATAGAGGGGTGAAACGAACCACGGCGCAGAAAGGGTTAAACGCGAAATCCGTCACCCAACTCGCGTAGAATGCGCGACTTCTTTTCTTGATCCTGCTTAAATGAAGAACGGCAAGAACGGTGCCGCGTTCCCGATCCCGGTGAAGAACGCAATGCGCCACAGCGGCAACCCCCGCCGCACTTACAACTGCGCCAAGTGCCCGGGCTACTGCTGCAGTTATCCGCTGATCGAGATCGGCAAGCGCGACATCGCCCGCCTGGCCAGGCACTTCGGCCTGACGTTCGAGCAGGCACGGGAGCGCTTCACCAAGTACGACGCCGGCGAGAAGGCGCCGGTGCTGCGCCACCGCAAGGACAAGGTATTCGACAGCGTGTGCCAGTTTCTCGACCAGGACACGCGCCGCTGCACCGTCTACGAATCACGCCCCCAGGTGTGCCGCGACTACCCTGACAGCGCGCGCTGCGGCTACTACGATTTCCTGAAGTTCGAGCGCGACCAGCAGGACGACCCGGAGTTCATCGCCCTGACTTGAGCGCCTGCGCGCGGATCTTCGACAGCGTGGTGCCGGTCGTGATCGCGTCGGGGTCGATGCGCAGCTCGATGATCGCGGGCTTGCCCGAGGCCCGCGCGCGCTCGAAGGCGGGCGCGAACTGTGAGGTCTCGTCGACCAGCTCGCCGTGCCCGCCGAACGCGCGGGCGTAGGCGGCGAAATCCGGGTTCTTGAGCTCGGTTCCGCTCACGCGCTCCGGGTACTCGCGCTCCTGGTGCATGCGGATGGTGCCGTACATTCCGTTGTTCACCACCAGCGCGATGACTGCAGCGCCGTACTGCGCGGCGGTCGCGAATTCCTGCCCGTTCATCAGGAAGTCGCCGTCGCCGCACACCGCGACCACGGTGCGCTGCGGCGCGGCGAGCTTGGCCGCCACCGCGCCCGGCAGGCCGTAGCCCATCGAGCCGTTGGTCGGCCCGAGCTGGGTACGAAATCCCTTGTAGCGGAAATAGCGATGTACCCAGCCCGAGAAGTTTCCCGCCCCGCCGCTGACGATCGCATCCTCGGGCAGCGCCCCGTCCAGCCACTTCACCACCTCCGCTAATTGCAGCTTGCCCGGGATCGGCTGCGGCCGGGCCCAGGTTTCGTACTCGGCGCGCGCGGTGCGCGTGCGCTCGCGCCAGCCGGCGCCGTCGAGCTCTACCGCGGCGAGCGCCTCGACGAACCGCACATAGCCCGAATTGATCGGCAGCGCCGCCTGATAGACGCGTCCGAGCTCCTCGGCGCCAGCGTGCACGTGGATCAGTTTCTGGCTCGGCACCGGAACGTCGAGCAGCGAGTAGCCGCTGGTGGTCATCTCGCCCAGGCGCGCGCCGATCACCAGCAGCACGTCGGCCTCCTTGACCCGCTGGGCGAGCTTGGGGTTGATCCCGATGCCGACGTCGCCGGCGTAGCTCGGGCTGCGGTTGTCGAACAGGTCCTGACAGCGGAACGAGGTCCCCGCCGGCAGCTCGCTCGCCTCGACCCACGCGCGCAGGCCGTCGCAGGCCTGCCGCGACCAGCCGCCGCCGCCGATCAGCACGAACGGGCGCTGCGCGCCCAGCAACAGCGATCGCATGGCCTGCATGTCGCGCGCGGAAGGCGCCGCACCCACCCGCTTGTAGCGCGGCGCGTCTGCCACCGCAGCCTCTGAGAACAGCATGTCCTCAGGCAGGGCGAGCACCACCGGCCCCGGGCGCCCGGCGGTGGCGGTATGGAACGCGTGGCTGACGTACTCCGGTATGCGCTCGACGCGATCGATCTGCGCCACCCATTTCGACATCTGGCCGTACATGCGGCGGTAGTCGATTTCCTGGAACGCCTCGCGC
>JADEYI010000891.1_pt1 | contig 29707 bp, 45 predicted proteins | sample 8542331 | NCBI WGS metagenome assembly JADEYI01 (sample SAMN16510988, study PRJNA670497) | mine drainage metagenome | isolation source: biofilm near Copperflume 1 | place: Germany: Marsberg coppermine Kilianstollen | collected 2018-02 | reverse complement strand
GCACATCTGAACTGCCAAGCTGGCCACCCATGGCACAATTGCACCAGATGGGTTGCTCACCTAGGTAGCGCTTGACTGCCTGGATGTAGGTGTAATTCCTCTTCTCCCCATCAACGTCCGGGTAGCGGTAACAGTCGATGAGCAGCGCTGAGCAGTACCAGGTGATCCATGCAAACATGAAGAGCACGATGGGGCCCGCCACCCAGCCTGCATGACAAACTTTCATGTAAGACCTGATATTTGAGATTCAAGGCACACGCCAACATGTTACATGCTCTCATGCGGAGGTCATTTGTTGCGAGCAAAGAGCAGCTGCAGTTGGTGCATGCTGTCAATGGGTGACACATCCAGCCATTTGAGGTTGCATGCGACATTTGCAAAGGAAAGAGACAATGCAAAGAAGGGAACTTGCTGCTAGCTGCTGGTTGATTCACGGTGATGAAGAGTATGGAAGCTGCTAAGCGTGTGCATAGGTGTAGCTACAGGGCAGCTGCACAGAATCGCACCAAGCCAGGAGACTCCCCAGGCGAGGGACAGGACGCCGCTGCCAATGACAGCGCACACAATGTGGGCGTAGGCCGTGATCCAGCCACCTGTGTCACAAGGCCACCTCCTGATCTCACCATCTTGGACCTACACTTTCTGGTCATCAGACACCTGGGAACACTTGGGCGCTGTACCGTTGTACTGACAAAAATGGAAATTCGTATACAATTTATGCGTCTGTGGTCTGGCAAGGGCCGTGGAGTGAGCTGCGGCTCGTCTGCACTGTGTAAAAGATCACAAAAGACATTACCTGTCCTGGCAACATGACCGTCGTCGTCGTACTTCTCGAGATCTGAGCGGGCGAAACCCTTCTCATCTACCAAAAGTTTAGGATTGTGAGGCTCGCCATTCTCCATCGCCTCATCCCCTTCTGTTACTGCTCGGCCTTTAGTTGGTGACATTGAAACCCTGCGACCCGTTTCACAACGTCACCATGCATTTAGGCACGTCCGACGCCAGATTCTTGATATATCTGTGCCTTCGACTTTCCCTTTGCAGTTTGGAGCCACAATCAGGTGTTCTCATTCGATCCCAGTGCTTTTCGTTTTCAGTCGTAGGTCAGCGTACGACTGTCTCATGATAGTGCGAGCACAAGGCGCTCCTAGATACAGGTACGATGTACAACACCACACACTTGGGATGAAGATAGGAAGGGGTAAATATGGTGGCATCAGTGAGGCACTCACTATTCACTTCAATGGCGTCGGGATGCAGCAGGTGCCTGTCCTTTCACCGCACAGCTTTGACGCCGTGACAAGCTTATCCAGGCTCTACCCTCCCGCAAGATCTCAATCATACAGCCGCTAGATACTTGATGACAATGCAGGTGGACGACAGGTTTGGCAAGTACGAATATGGTGCGCTCCACATGGGTCCACGTGCATGAGTAAAGCTCCATTCCCTCGGAGGAAGAAAGCTCAGATATTTTCATGCACGAGTTTTTATGGTGACTGCAACATCGTAGATACGGCGTTCATTGTGTGTCACCTGCCTAGCTATTCTGCATGTCAAGATCTACTGGCCGCTGGTGCATTCCGCAGCACCGTATTGGGAGAACCTCGGCTTGGGTCTGCACCATCATGGAACTTCCTGGAACATCATTGAATGGAGCAGAGCATGTGCCAGGTGGCGGATCTACGTTAAAGTCATACACACAGAACAGTTCTCTGTGGCAGCCGTGTTCAGGCAAACGCTGGCTGACACAATTGTGTCAGCCAGCGTTTGGCGCCAGCTGCTAGAACCATTGCAATGGTTCTAGCAGCTTGATGATCTCATCACCGTGATGTCAGAAATCATTTGGTCCAGAAATCAATCGGAAACCACCATCATGATAATGGTACAGATGCCTTTGATGCCATTCGCTTACAGCGCGGCAACTTCCCGCTCAAACAGCACGTGCACGCGCAGCACTGAGCCGAGCAGCCGCCACACGTTATGCGCGGCCTTGGCCCCCCAGACCCCCCACAGCGCATGCAGCCGCCACTCAGTCAGCGCCAGCAGGGGCGCAAACGCAAACACAAACCCGGTCAGCATCACCGTGCGCGCGCATGCGAAGGACTGCGTCGCGTACATGAGGCCATCGTACACAAACACCGCCGCATTGATCGGCTGCGCCAGGCATAGGAAGAACAACAGCCGGCCCTGGAGTGTCGATTTTGTCTCGGGGTCTGATGTGAAGAGTGCAATGATGCTCTCCTCGTTCGTCCAGATGGCGGCTGCGCTGGCCAGGCCCACGGCCAGGCCCATGCCGACCAAGCGCAGCGTCAGAACCCGGAATTTCCTGCAGGCATGTGACCACTGAGTTGGCATGTGACTGAGTATGCAGCTGAATCGCTGCCATGATGCAGTCGGAGCCATTCCTCTTTGCCCTGGTGTGGCGCTGCAACAACCGGCGCGGCAGGATAGTGGGTAACAGCTGAGCAAAATAGTATGGCGCGATCAGATCCATATAGCAGGTGGAAATTGTCAGAGTACTGAGTATGGCAGCAATCATTGACATTGACTCTCCAGATGTCTTCCCTACATAGCGTGTTTGGCTGCATGCCAGCGTCTTGCATCTGCTCTCCTCTAAATACCTGGTGAGGCATGCACACTGGTTCGGCGCTTAAGATGCTCAATTTGTCAGGCATACCTCAGCGCGGCCGGCTCGGCGCTGGCGGCCAAGCGGGAGCCGAGGACCGTGCCGGCGACCGCAAATCCGTCAACTACGTATGACGTAAGCAGCCACAGCTGCGCCACCACCTGGTGGGCCGCCAGGCTGGCCGTGCCCAGCCGCCCCGCCACTGACAGCGCCAGGAAGAAAGTGGCCTGCGCGCAGCATCGACTGAGAACCTGTGCATAAATTTTGGCTCTGGGCTTCCTTCAAACATACAATGTGTGCTTACTGCCGTCTGAGGCCAGACGCCGAGGCTCGTCAGATTAGCAAAGATGGACACTAGTACAAGCAGAGAATTAGAGCACTAAAGAATAGCCAATAACCCAGTTTTTGAGTGGCCGTGTTTCTGCTAAACGAGAATGAAAGGCGAGGGAATGGAGCCACGCACGGCATACCTGCAGTGTTGCAGACCGCATGAGCATGTTCAGGCCGTCCCTGACAAAGTCCCAGAAATGGAGCGAGCTCAGCGCAGCATCCTGCGCAACCTGATCCTCAGCATCACCTAATGCCCCAGCACCCTCGGCAAATTCTTGCACCTGAAACAAACAGCCGGAGGAATTCGATTCTTCCTTCCTTTACACTCCTTTGCACAGCAGCAACAGCGTCAGAACAGAACAAGAAGACAGTAATAAGGAAGTAAATCTCAGACAGGAATGAGAAAGGGGTCAATGGTGCTGCAGAAAGGCATCTACTGGAACACCTGAGCCGCTGACGAGAAAACGGAACAGTGCTGCTTGCTGCAGGTCAGAACGCACCAGTGGCACTCTCTGCGCTTCTGAGTCACCATCCAGACAAGCAGCTGAAGATTCCATCAGGCGCTCCTCCAGAGCACTCTGTGGCGGCTGGGGTGCCAGCGTCGCGATGCAGATCCCGCCTTCCTGACACAAAACACCCACCCTTGTCAGCCATTCCTTCCCAGCATGACATCACCCTGATGTCAGCCATTCCTTCCCAGCATGACATCACCCTAATGTCAGCCATCCCCTCCCAGCATGACATGACCCTGATGGCCCAGCCACGCACTTCTACAGTTCTTTCAACAGCAAGAGAGTCTGCAACATCCCCACTTCTGCCCTCTGTTCCCGATTGTGACCCCATACTCTTCTTTGGCAATCCCTTGATTTTGCTGGCAAGAAACGAAAAAATTGGACAACCACTGGCGGTCTGTGCAGGATATTAAGTGCTCCCGGGCCGGGAGATGATCGTATCGTTGGTGCCGCCTGTTTACACCGAGAGGCAGCCCTTTCTCCCTACATGGCAATCACACTTCCTCGTGTCTCTTGCATTCTTCCCGGTCTGTAGCGCATGTCCTAGGGTTTTTAGGGGACGCGCACCGACGATGGCGGAAAGGGAGGCGCAGGCGATGGAGACGGCTCCGAGCGCGGCCAGCCGGCCAATCGGCGGGGCCGGCATGGCCGCCAGCACGGCCCAACTGCCGGCCATCTCCAGCACACTCTGGCTCGTATTCAGCGCCGCGTTCACCGCCACCCTGTTGTAGCCCTGCGCAAGGCAAGCTTTATTATAATGGTGATGTGTTTGGGGCCAGGCAATAAGCAGCTGGGAGCCTTCCAACAGCTGGATTCCTCAGAGTGGCAGACAATGCCCTGGCAAGGCTACGCGTCCTCAAGCAGATTCATAATGACACTGAGAGGCACCCCTAAGAACGGTTGTGCCCAATTTTTCAATGGGGAATGCTAGGTTGTCGTTGCTGCCTCCCAGCTCATGCACTCAGGCATGAATGCGGCGGCGCCAACAGCCTTCACAGGTTTGATGGGATTACTGGCCTACCTGCAGTATGCCGTTGATTGCCATGTTCAGCAGCGCGATGGGTGCAAGGCCGGCTCGCAGCCACCAGTAGGCAGCGGCCTCCTGCTGCACCTGCACATTGGGCAACAAGGAATCCCCCGATCAACTGCTGCATGCTCCGCCCTTCAGACATGCAAGGAGCTAAGGAAAAAGCGGTGTAACAATATAGGAAAAAGGCACACCTGTGGGGAAAGGTGCAGAAAGGCTGTGATGGGTCTCTGCAGACCAGCCAGCACTGCAAATGCCAGGAGGCCTGCACCCAAGGCACTGCATGTGCATAACATCCATCAGCGCATGCATGTCAAGGCCAGGCTTTGACCGGCTTGAAAGGAACAGTATATTTCTTTTTCCTCATGTCACTGTATGCTGAAACAATAAATTAAAGGATGGCATGCATGGCATTACCATATGAGGGCCAGGCGCACGCGGCTGCGCAGGAGTGTCCATTGGCCAGATCCCACGCTCTGGCCCACTTTGGCGCTGACGCCGTCTACCAGGAAGTTGAACAGGAAGCAGGTGGTGTTGGCAGTGGTGGACACTGCTGCAAAGGCTGCCTGCACTGGGCTGCCCCCATAGGTGCCCAGCAGAGCTGTCTGCACAGTGACTACCAAGGGCGCAGCCACTGCATCCACAGCTAATCCGTGTGTTACTTTGGAATGACAAGGTCCCTTGGCTGCATTCCAAGCTGGGGAGGGAGCCAAGGGCGGAGGCCTGGCGCCCCTACTGGATTCACTTCCAATACCTTCAAAGTTACCTTCAAGGAGTAGATTGCAATTTTCTTACCGTTCAACACGATTGCTGGGATGGTGATCCCACAGATCGTGCCAAAGTCTACTTCAGCCATGAGCTGGGGTGTGCCACTGAAAATGATATCTTTCGAGTTGTCTGGCGAATTTCTGGCTATCAAGCAGCTGAGTCATCAAATCGGTTGATTGTGCAACGAGTCCTTTCTAAGCCTAATTGAGTGGATTTATGAAAGCATCGACTCCTCATGGCATGCAATGGGGTGCGACAAAAAGACTGCTGCCGCCTCAGTACTGGAACTGAAAGGATGCTTAACCTTTGGTTGATATGGTTGATATACCTATCCACGCAGAGCAAGAATAAACCTAATTATTTGCATAGTTCTGTATACACCAGAACATTGATGGGTGGGTGTGCCGTTTCGAGGTGGCATATATCATTCATTTGCTTACACTGCCTACCCAGTAAGGTTCTACCCACAATGGTTCATATCTATACACAAGTATTGTGGAAAGGAAGCACCCGCTCTGAACACCGGTCCTAGGCAGTGCTTATGCCCTGCCTTGCAACCTCCACTTCAGCACTCACTTTTTCACGTCTATAGGACTGGTTTCTACGAGTATTCACATGATGAAGCAGAGCCTCACTGCACCGAAGCATCTTGGCGAACGCCCAGGTCCTGCCTAGCTTGTTCAAACAGAGGAATTCAACACCGTGTTCCTTGCTATTTGAAATTCAGGCCCACATCCCAACGCATCAACACCAGCGCTGCTCTCCGCAGCACACCATGCCGCCAAGCTTATGATGCACTCTACCTTACTGCACACAGGTCCCTTCACAAAACAATGCAGAAATTTCTGACACCGCCAACAGAACTGACTGCGTTGCAGCTCCATTGTCCAGAAGACTTATAATCTCCACAGTGAAGGCTAGCCACAATTGGCGCCTGCAGTTTATTCCTGTTCCGGCTTGCGCACCATCCCCTTTGCATGCTAGCCAGCTGTACAGCGCATGACCCTTGCAACCAACTTCTAGTTCCGTTTTCATTACTCTATCACTGCTCTCCTAGTGTGGGAGTGCTGATCTGCACATGAGGCATATGTGCATAGTTCCCCCACTCTATCGCAGCCCTGCTTGTGTGGATCACGGAGGTGACTTCGCACACGAGCAGGGTGCCTACACAGCACCAGTTGCACCATTCTCCACAGGCTGCTGCGCAGGGGGCGGTGCACTTGGGGCAGCAGGCTCTGTCGCTACAGCCGGCGCCTTGGCAGCCCCTGCAGCTGCATGCCCGTTGGGCACCTGCTGTGAGCTGGCTGCGGCCGCGCCCTGCTGCCTGCGTGCCTGCCACGGGTTCATGCTTTGAGCAGCTGGACCCCCCGCTCCCTTGGAGTGCGCCGCTCCATTGGCCCCTGTCACCATAAGGCATAAGCTTGGGATAAAAGAAAATGCAAAAATGAAGGCATTGCAAGCACCAAAGGTATGCTTTGTTACTCATAAAGTTCGAAAGTACCATCGATAGAGAGACACTTGCAAAAGGATACACTCTGGAGCTGCATCAAATGACTGTGAGATCACAGGGCACTCAAAAGCAGGCTCGTATATGTTGCCATGCATGAAGCAGCCTTCTGCAGGAATGATCTTTTGAGTAGATTGGCGGCACCAAACAGGAATAGCAACAAGGCATGCGGGCTTTGATCGAGGCCCGCTGAAGGGACAGCACCTGTCCTTCCTCTGTTGGCGGAGGGCTTTGATGCCTGCCCCCTGTTGCGGCCCTTGTTGTGGAGCTCTGCCTGGGCCCTCTCCTTTGCAGCCTGCATCCTGGCGCGATCAATCAATCTGGCCTCCTGCGCCAGAGTAGACACTAACACCGTCAACACCCCACGGTCTTTGGCAATGTCCCTTGTGAACAATGTAGCGCAAACAAGGCCTGATATGCCGAGCTGCTGGACTGGACGCTGGACACTGACAACTCAAATATTTTTAACTTTTGTGATCGTGGCTCAAGATTTGAAACAAGGCGGCGAAAGGAAAGGCAGACCTCCTTGATCTGCGCGTCTGTCTTTGGAGCGGGAGCGGGCTTCTCTGGGCGCCGGTTGTTATTGCCACCCGCGGCACGAGGCTGAGAGGGGGGCCTCTTTGCTGCAGCTGCAGACAGAGGCTTTCTGTTTGCGACTGGCGCAGGAGGCCTCCTTGGGCCTTGCCCCTTGGTCTTCCCTCCATTCTCCATCACAGGCACCACTGCGGCAAAACAGCACTGACTCAACACTGCTGTCCTTCAACTGTACTCCTGCAACCCCAACCCCATTTGAACAACTCCAACGCACCACCACCAACTAACTCACGCAGGTGTCCTTCAACTGGCACCTTGCAATCTCAGCCCCTTTTTGAACTACTGAACATGAGGGGTTATTTAGATGTGATAAGAGCATCTGCAAGGGCAGAAGAGACAGCGGCCATCCACGAAAGTTGTCACCCGCTGGCTTGCCAGGCTGGTCGGCAACACACTTTGCTGCCAGCCCTACACATGTATGCTCAGGGAGCGTGCTGCCTTTAAAAGCATGTAGGGATCCCTGACATCAACACTTGGAGGATCTGCCTTTGAAAAAGCAAGCAGGGATGTTGAAAAGTGCATACATGGAGGATCAGAGAGCGTGCTGCCGTTTTGAAAGCATGCAGGGATGCTGCGAAGTCAATACCTGGAAGGTCGGCCAACATGGGGAGAGGCCCTGTGACCATTTCCTGGCATGCAGTACTGATGTAGGCACGCAGCTGCTTCAGCTCTTCCCTCTCTCCAGGGGAGGCCAGCGCCAGGGCAGATTCCGCACTGCTCTGCAGCATGGTGGCCTTGTCGACCAGGCCCTGTTTTGCACAGCAATCTCCCATAAACACCGTACCATCACTACCTTTTAGAGGGGTTTCTGTTATTTTGTTTGTAAAACCCGAACTAATTGTGTGGTTGAGATGAAAGAGAAACTGCCAACAACGGGCTAGCAGATAGCGTGATGGAGGATTTTCTGAGCACAGAGAGGAGCATGCATGCATGCTGCTGTTGACTGGGCACACCTTCATTTCCTCCCTGTCCTCTGCAAGCCTTTGCTGCACCATGGGAAGTGCAGTGCTGTTGGAGCCAATGCGTTCCAGCAGCTGAATCTCCCTGTTGCGCGCCTCTATCTTTGCTGCCTGCGCTCGTCCCCTCTCCAGCAGCTGAACATGTGCACAGCATGCAGCGTGAGAATTGCATGTGATCAATGCATCTGCTCAGCTCATCATGTGCACAGCATGCAGCCTGACAATTGCTCATTGTCAATGCATGTCCCCAGCTGATCATGTGCCCAGCATGCAGCATGGCATTTGCTCATTTTTAATGCATGTTCCCAGTGTCAAAACTTGGCGTGAAAATTAGCTGCGCCAAATGATGCAGGAAAAGAATGGCAGCTTGTTCAGTCATATATGCACCTGTTGGATGACTTTGTAGTGTACGGAGAGGCAGTGCTTGATGAAGTCCGCTGGGGCCAGCCCCTCTGGCACCTCAGCACTGCCTGCCTTGTCATTTGCTGGCAGCACCCTTTCCACCGCTTCCTGAAACACACAAAAATGCTCATAAGTTCAGAGTAGTCCTCCACCCAATCTTGCCATTTTCCAGCACACAGATGAGCTGTGAGCCTGGCCAGACACTCTAAGAGGTGCAGGCATCATTGTGTGCTTCAACATATACGACACGGGGTGTCCTGAGAGATGACACACACCTTCAATTGGACAATAGTTGCCAGCTGTCGTTCCATCTCCTCCGTTGAGACTACAGGCTCTGAGCGAATGACCGCGAGTCTCTGCCCTACCTTCTCCTCCTGCACCCTGTTCTGCTCAAGCTCTGCCTTCACCTCTGACACTTGGCGCTCCAATTCCTGCGATGGATCCATCAGAGTTCTTCACTTCAACTTTCTCATTCAATAATCAAGTCGAAATGAAGTCTCAGGCTCAAAGCTTATCACAGGCCCAAAAACCCTGTACATGTTCCAAGCACTCAAATGTGCATCTGCATAGTTGCGAACCTTCAACTCGCACAACCAGGTATTTGAGGCCAGTGGCCAGTCATTTGTTACTTTGCCCAAGCTTAATTGGTGACATTTTTGGCTGTAGATATACAGGTAGGACAACATGCGATCAGCTATCTCACCTGCAACTTTACTTGTAGCTGTTGTGTAGACAGTGCAAGCCTATGGCTCTCTTGCCGCAGCTGCTCCTCGTGCTCTGGTTTGCCTTTCTTGTGGTACTGCATAAGCATGGGACATGTGTGAGCGACGCGCAAATTTGTCACGAGCCCTTTGTGGACACAACTGCTAGCGTATACTTGACAGCTACCCATGTGGACTTCGCTCAAGATCGGAATAACATGCACCATAAGACTACCACGCCATCAGAAAACCTGCCATCTGACATGTCTGTGCAGAAGTGAAGTTCATAGATGCTCACCGACACTTGATTGCTCAAAACAGTCTCAATCGATTTGATGTTCTCCAAGAGAGCGGCCGGCCGGTGGTCCAAACCAAATCTTGCGCCCACCAGTTCCAGGAAGCTTTTGGATCTCTCCTCAAGATCCCTGCGCAAGGCTGCCATGGATCAGATACTCCGTGACACTGCCATGCATGGCAAGAGTTCTCTTTGATGCCAAGATGTCAAAGAGTCCGGAAGCGATTGGCATCTATTGAAAATGTCATCTCACCTGAGTGACAGGGCCATGTCCATGCGTGTCTCCTGTCGCATGCACCGCTTGTGCAAGTCAAGGAGGTCTGCGTGCGCATCCTGTGAAGTCTTCTGGAAGTCTGCAATGAAGGCCTTTAAGGATGCCAGCGCACCATGCATGGCCGCCCTAACATCGTCTTTCATGTCCTGCCGGCACAGTTTTGCTGTGTCAATTGCAAGGGAAACCAGGCTGCCTCTGTCACTCATGTAGAGGATATCAGATTCATTTGGCTGTCAACATGCGCCGGCAGATGAAGGACTCGAATGGTCTCGCAAATTTTTTGGCCCAATGCTCACCTCAAAATTGGATGTGGGCAGGCGCTCTGCCACATGCAAGATAGCCAAGGCGAGCTGGGTGATGTCTTGCATCTCCACCCCGCCCAGAGCACTCAACAAGGCCATGAATGGCTGCTGAATTGCTGTGAGGTCATCATAGGCAGTACATCGCTCCAGGCAGATATCCAGGGCTTTGCTTCGAAGAAGCATCTACAGATGGCACATTATAAGGTCCGAGAAAATGCCTTGCTGCCCATCCAGACTGTCGTTGGATGCAAGGTGTAAAATGCATAGATAGCAGTACTTTATCAATGCTGCTGTCAGCCGAGAATGAAGAAAACGAATTACATCAAATCAGACATAATATTAAGAGGCCATGAATTCGTTCTTACCTCCCTGTAGCCCTTGGATGGCACCTGATGGTCTCTGGCTGCCTGTGAACTCGCGCCGTTGGTTTCACCCACTCGCAGCTGCATGGTGCATAATTTTCACGTTTAATGTTGGAACAATAAAGGGTTTGGACTTTCACAATATTACAGATAATATATGTTTACACCATCACTGTCCTGCCTTGCACGGTACAGTTATCTTTGATCATTCCGGGCCCTTACCCCTGCCGTCCACCTCTCTAGAAGAGCCACGCATTCATCAACCGACCCGATGGCGCTCGCCGCTGTTTCTTGATCCTCTGCAAATTTTGCCGCTTGGATGCTAGGAGGTGAGGGGTCTCTGGATCTTCCGCCTGACGGCACCTACACGATAAGCACGTCAAGTCACGAATAGACATTTGGTTTGCATGCCTTCCGGCATGCGGCGCAAATGCCACGATTTCTTTAGAATAGGCGACTGATTCTTCGCGAATGGAGTTGCAAAGAGGATCTCACCGTTCGAAAATCAGGGATTGGGACGTATCGCTCGTACGATGCTGATGATGTGTTGCCAGCCGATGAAAGGCTACCAGACCTCTCTAGGCTGTATGGCTCAAATACCCATTCACCAATGTGACTCCTAATCCTGCGAGAGTCGGCAGTCTCAGGAGGGCCATCCAGTGCTTCAGAAGCTGTTGACGACATTGCTACAGGCGCTATTGAAGAAGACGATCGGAGAAGGTTGCTTTTGTATTCTCTTCTGGGTGGGGCGTCTTGAAGGACCTTGCAGGGTTAGGGCTTCGTAGGGTTTCCAAGACAGCTCAACGGGGCCCTGCTTTGTAAACACCATTTCATCGAGCTCAACTGTCGACTTGTGTCTACACCACCAATTCTGGGTTTCGAGAGGTCCAGTCCAAGCATCGAAAACCAGCTCTCACCCATCTGCTGTTTCTTATCTGCCGTGATCTCGAAACAAACTGGCCTGTTACAGCGACAAGAAGAACCTTTGTAACAATGACTGGTAACCAAGATGATCAAAATGGCGATATGGTGATCCATCGAGGAGGCTGCCATTGCGGTGCCATCAGGTAAGTCAGCCAACCCCCTGCGAGACATGACAATGTTGCTGCGTGCAATCACGGATTTGGCAACAGGTCCTCTTCCAGAAGAATAAACTTTGTGTGCGTTTCTGTGCAGGTTCGAGGTGGGTGTTCATTATTTTCCTATACACCCCGACCCAGCACCTCCTCAGCCCAGCCTTGTCTGATCTGAGCCAGTGATGTTGCCCCACAGTGTGATGCCAGCCCTGAGATCACGGCTTTCCAATGCAACTGTGAGTTCTTTACTTGTCTCCCCATGATTCGCAACTCCTTGTTCCCTTCCCAGCTGCTTGTGCACCGAAATTGATTGCAGTGTTGTCCCAAATGTCATCCCCTGGGTCTCAAGGTGCCAGCTTAACCCTTGAAGCATGAAAGCACCTCGTAGGAAAGACAAGGATCATGCCATATGGTGCAGGTTCGGTCTGCATCATGAAGCAGAATGTCCACTTCATGGTGCCAGCACAGCACTTCCGGTTACTTCAGGGTGAAGATAAGCTCACGACCTATCAGTTCAATACAAACACGGCCAAGCACCTTTTCTGTAGGTGAGTCGCTGCATCTTTTCAACGGAAGGCAGTATGACAGAAGTGAAACATGCTTAGAAAGCGTTTCGGGTGCTGTGCCTAGTGCCTTGAGTATGCATAGATGCAGCTTCTCAATTTGCCTTGAAGAGAACTTCTTGAATTCATTTTCAGTATTGACACTTTCTGTTGCTTTGCATGCAGCATCTGTGGAGTGCAGAGCTTCTATCTGCCAAGGTCACATCCGACATGCCGAGCTGTCACAATCTACTGCATAGACCCAGGCACATTGGAAAATGTGAGTATTGAGCAAGCGGATGGCAAAGACTGGGAGGCATGGCACGCCGTCTACAAGGCTAAGCAGCAAGAAGTTGACTCTTGAAAGTGCTGTGCTGGCCGTCTATGCATGTTTAGGTTTATGATATTGATATGGTTTGACCTTTGTAAAGTAGTGGCATGTACGACACTATTTGTCGTTGCAAACGAGGGCTTGCATATCTTGCACTGCTGTGTCTTGCCGATACATTTTACAGTCCAACTGATGCAACTGATGCAATATCACAACGGCAACAAGTAGGGTGGCATCCTGTACAGAGACGATTGAATACAGTTTATGAATAGGCGTCAGAATTGTCACCCTCAGTACCTGTACTAGGGTAGAAGAAATAATACCACATGTGCGCAAATATTCACAATAATTCCGTTCATCCTGAGGTCCTATAAACAAAGAGACCTGGGCAGCTATAATCTGAGTCAACACTGAGTTTAAATGAATAGATTACTATTGACCCAGCCTCTGTGGATGAGGAGTCTTTATCAAGGTGCACAGGAATGGGCTGCAAAGGGTGTAATCCCCAGCAGTCTAAGGCTTTTTGAAAAAGCCTTTTTCTGTGACACAAGCCCTCATATTGCAAAGCGCTGATCAGTAGACACACCATTTGCTCACACCCGAATGCAGTCGGCCGAATCACTAACGGTTTGTATAGGCCCCTATCGGTACTTGCGGTACGTAGATCTGTACATGGAGGCCTTTACTGCCGCCTTAACATCGTGCGGCCGCGGCAGCGCTGTTGCCACGCCGGACTCGTAGGCCTTCTTGGCGACGGCGCAGGCCACCTTCGCGGATATGGTCCGGATGTCTCGCAGCGGCGGGTAGATGCTCCCTCTCGCGCGATCCTCTGCAAGCACCAACCCAAAGATAATTCCATGCCGTCTTTAGAGAAGCGCACCGTCACCTGCTTTGCATGCGCCAGCAGACAGCCGTAAATCGTTCAACGGCCATCTAAAGTTGGACTCCGGGCATCCCATGCACAGATTGGATTCGTCTCGCAACTGCGCACCGCAACACATGAACAGCAGGCGCAAAATTGCATTCTCAAAATTGACAACATGCCCACAGGCTTTCTCATTATCGACTTCACTGCTTTGCAATGCGGCCCCCAGGGTTGTGTCCTGTGAAAAACAGGGGTCTGCAGCGAACAGCACAGACCCCACTACCACGGCACTATTACGGGGCGGGCGTCACCGTCAGTGACGAGGCTGGCGAGCGCTTCCGCTGCGGCGATGAAGGCTTCGTCGCGCAGGCGCGTCGCACGCGACACTATGCTGCCCAGTCCAATGCCTGGGAATATGTATGCGGTCTCCACGCACCCTGCACAACGATCGCTCATAGGCCAGGGGATTCCACAACTGTTACTGCAGAACGTTCAATTGCAAGGCAGCCCTGCCCCTACTTCTAGCGCTCGCTTTGCCTTCATATCTGCATGTGACTGACTCATGCATCAATCTCACAGACTTCCTGCACAGACTGGGCTACTGGTCACCCCCGCGATAATTTGCACTGGAGGCCACCCCTGGAGGGGTTAGACACTGCCGGTTAGAGTGGCTCAATTAGGAATTCAGGATTTATATGAAGTCCCACCCGGAGTGAAGGATTGGCCGCCAGAAGTTGACACCTGCGCGGAAGCGCTTGTCCGACGCACCCTGTCGGCAAAGACCGCTTTGCCTCCAGTCCACTCGTATGCATCCTCAGCCCTCAGCTCCGGCTCTGCAGGGCCAAGACCTCCCATAAGAAATACCGTCGGCAGTCAGCTGAGGTCTTAGGGTCCACAGGGATGCACCAAACCGCAGTATCCCTCCTGGATGCTCACGCTGACCTGGCAGCCTGCCAACGCAGCAGTTCTCCTGTGCACCTCATTATCTCATGAAAGACCACCAAATTACCATGTGACAAGTACCGTTGGACAAGAATGTTCAAAGGGTGGATCAGGGGGGTAAGACAGGGGTTGACTGTGCCATGCAAAGTCTCAATATGGCAACGGCACAAGGAAGCGGCTGCATGCTAAGATTATCTTGGGGCCGGTCAAACTGCTGCTGGTGATGAGGCTTCGACAACTCTGGCGTCCCAGTTGGTCCCACCTTGGGCTCAGAGAAATTTCAATTTTTGTGCAGATGCGAAGTTCCCAAGACAATGCAGGTAGGGGGTGAAAGAATCTGTGCCTGGCAACGAGAGGGGCATGATGATGGGGCGGCTGTTGATGCGCGCGAGCTCCTCGCAAATTCCGCGGGTGAACTCAACGGAGGGGGCGCCGTCGGAGACTCCGATGAGCACGCTGGGCCGCAGCGCTGCTACGGCGGCCGCCAGGTCAGCGCAGGGGGGACCCTCGTGGCAGTACGGCAGCGCATGATCCGGTAACGAGTCTGCGTCTGCGCGGCCGCGGGTCACCAGGCCGTGCCGGTCCACCAGCCAGAACTGCCGCCGCGCGTCCACGATCGTGCCGCCGCCCCTGCAACGATTTTGCGCACAGCCCTCAGATAAAACCCTGAGCCTTGCAGTGCAAGGGAAGCAGCTGTCGCGCTGACGCAATTACCCGCACTGTGCCTCTCTGTGGTGCACCTACACTTATCGGCTCCTGCACGCCTCTTGCTATCAATCTGTTGCTCCCACCGATCGTCGTCAGGTCCTGCTGTGCTGGAGATTCAGTGGAAAGCAATCGACTGGATGCAATAAGCGAGTCAGAGTGGGAGGCAGCATGAGCCTTCAGCGCACATGGAACACGGCACGAGAAGACGTCCAGGAAAAAGCGGGACCAATTATCGCAGGCAAGAGACCGGCGTACCGCCTGTTCTGGCGGGCGATGGCTTCTGCCAGAAGCTCGGCCAGGGCGGTGCCGGCCGCGCCATCCCCCGCGATCATGATGGTGTGGTCTGCCAAAGACTTCCCCGTCAGCGGCTGTGCTGCCAAAATCCCCGCCAGCACCACAGCTGCCGTCCCCTGTGAAGCAGAGCGTGCACATTTCAGTATATATTCTTGAATAATATATTTGAATGTGCCGGGGGCGCCCGATCAGGAAAGTATGCAACCATTTAACATGTACAGGGAAAGGCCTTTCTGACTGGACTGGCCAGCAGGCTGGGCAGAAGGGCGCAGTGCACGAGATGGCTTGGGGCAGTAAGAGAACAAACCTGCACATCGTCTGAGAAGCAGGCCAGGCTGCCCCGGTACTGGTTGAACAGCCGCGACAGGTTGGCGTAGCTCATGTCCTCAAAGTGCACCAGGACTGTATTCCCAAACCTGGCGATCATACAAAATATATCACTAAGGAACTTCTTTAGGAAGCAATAAATCTGTAATTGAAGACATCTGCTTGATGGCAAAGGAATTGTCCTTGACCAAAAAAAGATTACCTCCTTTTTGCGGCACTGATGAACTCATCCAGGAGCTCGTAGTACACATCCCCTCGCACCCGCTTGTGCTTTGACCCCACGTAGAATTGGCTCTGCAGCAGCTCCTCATTGTCTGTGCCTGTTGCACATTCCCACCGACTCTTCACTTGGCTCCATTGCTTTCCAAGCTCCACGGTGGCCTCTGCTCAAAATCTTCTTCAGCAGCACTGCAGAATTTGCTGCACTGTGGTGGGGTATTGGTCTCCAGCATGAACGCATCTGGGGCAAGAGGAGCTGTGCGCACCGGCGTCTATGCAGACGGGGAGGCACATGTTGGGGGGGATGCCGGCGCATGCGCTGTAGAGGGCCAGCTTTGAGACGGGAACGCCCACTGCCTGAACCCCCAGGTCCCCCAGAGCCCCCACCCGCTCCCCATCTGTCAGGCAGATGGCCTTGATCCTCCTCTCCGGCCAGTTCTTCAAAAGCGTGTACACCCTGCCTGCAACCACAGCACTCCTGCCCTCAGCTTCATGCCGTGAGATCCCTTTAATTTGTAGGAGTCTCCCTCTGTCTCTGCCTCCGTCTGCTAGCTTACCATGCCATATTGACGGCTTGGAACTTGTAAACCCAGACAGCTCCCAAACTGTCCGTCTAGGCAACGCTTGGAGCAGGATGTCAAGCGTGATCCAGAATCGAATGGAGATGGAGAAAGTATCAGCCAGGAAGCAAGCACCTTTGTCCTTCATGCAGATGAAGAGGGAGCGCGGCAGGCTCTTGAACATGAGGCCGTATGTCTGGCAGTATTCGCTTACTGTGGGCATGTGCACTATGGGCAGGAGCTCCTCAATATTGTTGGACAGCACATAGTAGAAAAGACTCTCATTGCGTTCCTGCGTCACAAGGTAAATCAGCCCGGCTGATGCAAATTGTCCAACTTTCCAAGCCCAAGTACAAATTCTCATGCATGGAGCTCCTGTGATGGAAAGCAACCTGTAAAGAGGTCAGGTAGCTATGGCGCTCCAAGTCAGAGGACTTGCTGCGAATGTTGATCATGCACCGCTCTGCTTGGACTTCCTGCGAAAGCACGGCCGGCGGCAGCAGGCCCCTAAGGTACAGCCTCCCCCTTTCTTCCTCACTGAAGGCCAGACCTGCATGCCAGGTCATGCATGCACACTGAGAGGATTGGGGGGTAGACATTGAAGCAGATCCTCAGCTTGACACTCTGTTGCGGCCGCCCTGTGCTTGTGAAGGAGGAGAGAACTCTCACCTTTGTTGTACTTGGGGTTGCGCATCACATCACACCCTGAGATGACACTTCTCACCTGCACACCAAGTCACCATTGATAACGAAAAGTGCGCAACAGCTGGACAAGGCGAGTTATGCATGGGCTTGGTTTCTTCCTCACCCAAGGTGTTATCGGCAGCTCTGCCGGATCGACCTCCATCGCGGATTCGTTTGTCTTGATACCCGAAAAACTGGAAGCATGTCTGCCATCCATTGACTGCTGGAGGGGTGCACGTGCTGTAGTTGCATGGCTTGAGCAGCCAGCAAAAAGCTGGACAGATAGAACCCTAAGCTTCGTTTGTCGGGCAGTTGCGTCAATTGTATGCCTAATGTGTCCAAGCATCGCATTGACGTGACAAAACAAAAGATGAGCAACACCTACTCACTTGGTGCTACTCCAATCACCGAACAGGGTACCTTAAAATTAACATGATTTTATATTTAAAGTAAGATGAAAGTAGAGATGCTAAACAAGGTCGCAGAAAGACGCTCAACCAACATGTTACAAGATGCTGCACATGTTGATGAAGCAGACCAGATGGCAAGATGTGGTGCGATCCTGATTTGGTAGGGAAGGCTGTTTCCCATAGCTTCCACATGCATCCTCTGTGTTGCAGGGTGTAGGAAGGATGCCTTCTGGGAGCTGCCGCAGCGGCTTCGGAACTTCCTTGAAGCTGGCGCGGGCCTTGTTGGCACCTCTACACCAGCATCAGTAGTGCTGCACTGCTGACCTCAAGGACATCAGGAGTTGTATCCAAATAGGTCAAGCCCGGTAGTGGCCACTCTCATTTTTTCTTTTCCCTTTTCCTTTTTAGATGTTTTCTCTTTTTACTACTGTTGTTCCGTAACAGCGCGCATATCCTTTGATCAGGCGAATTGGTATGCCAATAACAAGCAGTGCGCATGCAGCTTTCAGGCTGAATGACTCATCATCGGAGACTCTTATGGCGTCCAGATGATATGAGGTGAGTGCAGGATGTAAAACCTCACTTTGTCTCCTAAATGGCTAAAAGCTGTACTCCCTCCCGCCGCTGCTTCAGGCGGCGTTGGCGGCCATCTTCAAGTTGACTCATCATCTGGACGCCATATGTGTCTCATTCAGCTGAAAGCTGCATGCATATGCGCTCTGCTTGTTATTGGCATGACAATTCGCCTGATCAAAGGATTAAAATTTTTAATAATTATTACTACAGGTCGGCAAACCCAAAGCCAGAGGCCATAGGGCATACACGCAGGGCGTCTGCAGCCACATCTGCGGGGCCTTCATTAGTCTGCAGCCTATCACTCACTCACCATATACATGCATGCACTCCCTGCCCCGGATGAGTACCCCTCTTTATCCGGGGCCTCTGGCCTGCCAGCAACGCAACACCATTGTAGGTGACGTTGAGGATATCTTGCAAAGAATATGCGCGCTGTTACGGAACAACAGTAATAATAAGAATATACAACTGAAATGGAAAAGGAAAAGAAAGAAAGAGAGTGGCCACTACCGGGCTTGAACCGGTGACCTTGGGCTTATTAGACCCACGCTCTAACCAACTGAGCTAAGCGGCCTCAAGTGAACATCACTGCATTTCTTCCTGTTATGTAGGCCAACAGTCAATCGTGCCACGGTGGTGATCCTAGTTCTGTCAACTTATACGGTAGCAGGCTAACACTTTAGTTAGTGAATACAACTACATTTGCAATTCCGCAACACAGGCGTGGAATGGGCCGCAATTGGCATCGTATGCTAGGTGCGCGAGCATTTCTCAGCTTGCATGTGCTACTTCCATGTGGCCAAGCCAAAGCCCTCTCAATGGAGGTTTGTGCTGCAGGTTGCAACGTGTACATATCGGAAGGATTGAGATTTACTTTGGTGCAGCAGCTGAAGGTATGTGCTGAGAAATGTGTTGGGTATGCCAATCACGAAACATTGATACCTGAAGCTGTCTAGCTGAACCAGATCGGGTTGCAGAACGTAACGACGGAGAGCTCAGGGAGTGCACTCGTGCACACATTCGTCGACAAGCCCTATAATCGCACAGGCTTCACTCTAGTGTCACCAGATCCACTTGAGGTCCGTGGACCTCACTGGGCACATTTGCACTGCAATCTGGGTCTTACTAGAACATAGGTCCTAAATGATCAATTCAATTGATCAATTTTTGCTCTGCTACACATTGAACTTACCTATAAATGGTCAGTGCAGCTTGCAGGCAGTGTCGTGCGGCTGGCCAGGGCTGCCTTGGAAACAATCGATCTGCGCTCGCATGCAGCCAGTCATCCTCGCCTGGGAGTAGTGGACCACATTTCTTGCCACCCCCTGGGCAGGGATGCAGCGCTGACTGCTGCAGCAGAGACAGCCAGATCCATAGGTCTGCTGGCAGCGCACGTTCCGCTGGGCACACGCTGTTTCCTTAAGCAGGCATTTTCTGGACAAGCAAAGCATGCAGAAGACGATAATTCATTGCCGCAGGTGCACAGCTTGGAGAGGGCGAGCTCGCGCTGCCTGTAATCCTGTATGGGTCAGCAGGGAGTCAGCAGCGCTCACTGGCAGACCTCCGGAGAGCATGCGGCTACTTCAAAGGGTCAAAGCAGGGTGAGGATCAATCATACACAGAGTCCCGATTAAAGATCAAGCATCAACCTCCTCATGCCTGCCACAGATAAGACTGAAATGGTTGAAAGAGTTGGTTTCTAAGGGTGAAGGAGCATGTCTCTTCTGCGCGCAGGGGCGTTTAAGGGGGCATCTGAGATCAGCATGCCAGCCGGCATGCGGCCAGACTTTGGGCCGAGCAAACTCGACCCCAGGAGAGGCCTTGCCACAGTAGGGGCGCTTCCCTGGGTGGTCAACTTCAATATACTTTTACAGACAGATGACCTGCAGCTCGCGCGCCAGATAGCCAGGGCCGTCAGCGGCCGCGGTGGCGGCCTACCCAGCGTCGAGGCCATGGCTCTGCCGCATGAAGAGGGTGAGCTCCTGGGTGTGCTGTAGTTTTGGTATCAGAATTCGAATATCGGAACGTCTCTTCATTCCTACTGAAACACCATTTGACTATGCAAGTTTCCATGCTCACGACTCTTGCATATGCCTGCTTTCAATGTACACAGACATGTCTTTCCGAGTTGTTGCGCTGAGAAAGTAGAGGAGCTACACATCACTGTCGTTGGAATTGCTTCCCCTGGCAATGCTGTGAGGTATGCTTGGAGTGTGGGGTTGGTGAGGCAGCACAATATTTTCCTTATGCATCCAGGGATTGAGGTTGCTTGCAACCTGCTCGATGTGGCGGTTTCGCCAACAGGAGCTGTGGCAGCGACCGTGCAGGAGCATGCAGACAGGCATGGCATCACTGTTGGGAGAGGCTATATGACAGGAAAGACCCCGGAAGAACTTTGCAGTCTTGCAGAGCAAGCTTTAGCAGATCAAACATTAAAATGAAGCACACGTTTTCAATCTGAAGAATGTTGTCCGGGGCAACACCGTCCTATGCCCTCAACAGATGTCTCAAAGGCAGCAGAGAATACAATCCTCCAGTTGGTCTTCAATACATTATAGAAGCACATCAATCAATTGACTGCATGTGTTATAGAAAATTCACTTTGTAAGCGCTCCAATGAGATAGATACCCTGCCAAGACAGCAAAGCAAGCAGCAGTGCATGCTAGTGCTTGACAGCTGTTCAGATGAGCCCCTGCCGCTTGAGGTCCTCGTAGGTGCGCTTGTTGTACACATTGCCCTCTGCATCCTCATACTCCTCCTCTGCTTCTGCCTTGAAGCCGCCCACCTCACGCTCCTGCAGCAACATGCACAAGGGACCGTCAGCCTTTTGTCAGACAAGGACCAAATTCAGCAGATTACCGCCCCATCAGCGAGCATTCACAAGGGCAAAAAAAGGGGGCACTTTTCCTCTGCCCGACAGCGCACTGGCAAAGATCCGCAGGAGTGCTATTGTCGCGCAATCATATGAGCAAAAACAACGGCAGGACCCATTTGTGGGTGTGCTTGCATCCATGCTCAAGAGCACGGCGCAGCGTTTTCTACTTCTGCCTGTCAGATGGGCGGAGCACCGCAAATATGCAGACGAGAGAAAGAACTATGCAGTGGCATGTGAAGAGGGCAGTGGCTGTAGGGCCACCTTGATGGAGGTCCAGAGCTCGAGGGCGTCCTTCATCTGCGTGACCTCGAAGAAGGTCTTGGTGTTGGGGATGCCCAGCGCGCGCATGCCGTTCTGGTGCCGCCACTCCTTGAAGTGCCGCTCAAACGCGCGCCGGCCCCAGTAGCTCATCCCGCCGCAGATCTCGCACGTGAACTCCTGTCATAGTACCACACCACCACAGCCGTCAGCACACTGCTGCGCATGAAAGACCCAATGGTGCCTGTTTGACCTTCTGGTGACTTGCTGGTACATTGCTGACGACAATACAATGGGGGCAACAGGACTTCTTTGCCTTTTGCTTCGCACTCCTGCTGTACTGTCCATGAAAAGGATGGGCATAAATGGTAGTCATAATGCCGGTGCTGGCCACTCCTCAGATTATATGAGCATTGTGTCTGCGTGACATTCATGCAGGGCCACAAGCAAAAGTAAATCAGTGTGTGGGAGAGCCGCACCTGGTTGAGGCCGTGGAGCTTGTAGAGCCAGTAGGGGATGGGCTTGCCATCCCAGCCCAGGGGTAGCTTCAGGGGGTTGTACACAAAGTCATCCTCCTCATCGCTGTCCTCAGCTGCCGCATCCTGTGCAGACACAGAAATTCCCTTTCATACCTTCTCCCATCTGCACTGCGCTGGCAACATCAGTATTGAAGCACTCAATGCGCCCCATACGCGTTTGCAAGTACAAGCTCTTGAGGTCTGATGTGACCAAGATCCTTCTGTGAAACTCATTGTGGAGTCGCTCATCATAGCCAGCAGCAATTATGACGGAGGACTAATATAGATCTGTCTGCATGGTGCAGCAGGACTAGTGCCCACCTCCTCAGCCTTCTGTTCCTGCTCTGCCACGATCTCCTCATAGGTCGATGCCTGCTTCTTCTCCACATATCCCTTCGTGTCCTCAATCACGCTTGCAAACACCTCCGCCCACAGCTTCACCTGCACTCACATACAGGCCAGTGTGTTAAGGACAAGCAGTCTGCTTCCCATGTTGATTCTCATCCTCAGAACATGCTTATAGCCCTCATCCTCATATTGCAGCCTTCCTTCCAAATGACAGAATCAATGACATTGAGATGCATTCCCAGGAAAAGCAGTGGGACAAATTCGCACAGAACTTCCTGTCAGGACAGTGAGCAAGGGGCAGCAGACAGTAAGTAGTGCAAGACTTTGTTTCTCCTTCACTTTTTACACAAACAATATCAAACATTCCGATTGAAACAATGCAGCATTGAGCAGACATATGCGCCGACCCACCTTCGCCTCGAGCAGGGCGGTGTCATGGGCGGCGGCGGAGATGCGCGCGTTCTCGTCGGCGCTGCGCACGGCGGCGGGCGCGGCGCCCTTGGCAAAGTGCTTGCGGTCCAGCTGCGCGAGGGGCGTGTCGCGAGTCAGGAACAGGCGCTCCGCGCGCTGCCGCAGCGTTCCTCCGCTCTTCATCCCCAGCGCCGCCAGCGCCTCCTTCACCCGCTCCGGGCCTGCGCATGCGCGCGTTTGCTTATTCAGGCACTGCCCTAGATGACGCTCAGATGCCCAGTAGGACACTGCGGATATGAGAGACTCAGAATCCCCAGGCGGCTGTGTTCACAATCCTTCACACGTGCGCCCTGCTGAGCAGGTGCTTGGAAGTGCAGAAAACTTGACATCATGGCTATGAAACCATACTTCACAGACCGTCGCCAGCACGGATCTTTAGATTTCCCCCTTTGCTGATGTCAAGTGGATGGGATCCCTGGAACACTTCTGCCTGTGCAGAGTAGAGTGACAACAAGTAGAATTGTTTCATGAGCAAACCCACGGTAAGGTGACAGACCTGCCAAGAGCAACCCTTGTGTCCACGCCTGCTCAGCGCTGCATGAGGCAGCAATAGCAAGCACAATGAGGGAGCAAGCAACAGGTGCCGCACCCAGGGTCTCCAGCTCCTCGACGGAGGCGAAGGCGGCCACGTCGATGACGGAAGCGGCGTCCTCTCCGGCGGTGCCCTGCCCGCGGTCTGCCCAGCCGGGCACCTGGCCGGCCTCCCACAGCACCTCAAAGTCCGCCAGCTTGGCGTACACCTTCTCCAGCGAGCCCAGCGGCTGCGTGCGCTCGTGGAAGGACTCCAGATAGCGCAGCAAGCCCTCCAGATACTCCCTGCCCCCAGCATCACATTCTTACAAAGCAGCGAAGAATTACACCGTCACTCTCTGTGCCTTCTGTGGCCTGAAAGGACTCCCCTTTTGCCGCTGAAAATTGAGACGGATGCATCAGGAGGCCAAGGCCCCGGTATCCAACAAGCTCAGTGCATTCAAAGGACTGCGCAAAGCACAGCAGTCACGCTCGGTTTCTAGACATTCTGATAGCAAGGTCCCATTTGTCCAAAGCAGATGATAGAGCACCAAGGTCTGAAAGACACAGCACATGCTGTTTCAGCGAGCACCTACTGTGTCAGTCAAAGTCCAGTACTCCAGCACAGCTGCCATGACATATAACGCCAAGCAGCAGCGCACCTGTAAGGTTTGCTGAGACGGTGCTGCCGGGAGATCTCGTCCACGGCCCCAAAGGTGACCAGGTACTCCACATAGTCGCACTGCCTGCCAAATTTAGAGTTGACAAAGGCATGGTAGTGCGTGTGCATGTCCATGCAGCGCCCTCCAACCTCCTCCCCACTGAATGGCACCTCCACCTGCTCCTTCAGTGCCTCTTCTTCTGGTACAGCCTGCACAGTGACACCCTCTCCTGGCAAAGCTTTCTACACAAGGCAGATCTCTACCGCACGATTGCTCAGTTGCCATTTAGGGAGCCTTCTGAAGAGCTACAGTGTTAGAGAGCAGGTGCACAGTCCCTCCCCATGTGCCTCGAAAGGAAAAAGAGAGTTAGCTTGTGTCATGTCTCACCTCTACGACCTCAAGGTCCGGATACCGCAGATGGTAGACCCGCACTTCGTTCAACCGCTCGTAGAACGCCCTGCAGACAAAAACACCCTCTCAGTGCTTTCGGGATCTTTACCTTGAAGAGCAAAGTGCGGAGAGCTGCATGGTGACAACTGACATATGCTACAGAGAGAATCACCTGAAACCTGTGTTGTCTTCTCCTCTAAGTGCTGCAATCTCCTCCTTGCGGGCTCCAGACTCATCCTCATAGATCCTCACCTGTAGGTCAAAAGTGTGCCATTGTCATCCTAGGTCCTTTCACAATGGTGAGCTGCACCGGGGATGGATATGCAGGGCTCCCCCTTTGATGTGCGCTGGAAGATGCCGACCAATTGCATGCAGTAAAGTAAACTCCTTAATCAAAATTTGGCCACGCACCAGCTTCTGTGACTGCGCCTGGAGCTCATTGAGCATCTTCCTGACTCTGTGCCCCTGTGCAAGCTTCTCCCTGTGCCCCTTGACATCGCTCTTGAAGTCTCTGACGATCTGGCGCTGCAGACGCTCGCACTCCTCGTGCGCAGCTGCGAAGGAATGGACAGCACTGTGATTCATGTACACAGCAGCACAGCATCTAGATCGTGCAACATATGCTCTTCTAAGGTGATTTCAAAGCAATACAGAGAAAGGACATTAGCTTGGTGGCTATTGCAGATCGTGAAAGGACATTACTTACCTCTTGTTTGTTCCAGCAGAGTGCTGGCCATTTTTATGGCCTTTGGTATAAAATACGCGTTGGTTGCCGACAAAAAAAGCAGTCACTTACAAGCAATCCCCAGGTTGCTGGCTACTTTTTAGAATTAATTCAACGAGACTAATGCATGATGCTGGCCATGGATGGCCTATTTGAAAGACCACAAATTGTCTTCGAAGTAATTATAACCAAACGCAACTTTTTGCTGGTGCTTGCACTGCTGATCACGAATGTTTTGTGGCTGCTGTGCGCCAGCACCAATGAATGCTTGATATAACGCTTGGTTCAGCTCATACGAGTCGTAGCGGTCGATCAGTGTACACTTAATTGAGCACAGCTCCAGATCTAGCAACGGGCTGGACGTCCCTGCTCAGTACTACAGCACTCTTAGTAACCTCCAAGCGCCAAAGGATGATCCAGGATAAGGCCCAATAGAAGACTCCACCGTTCCGAAAAAATTCGTTGCGTGAAGAGCAAGATTAATAATTGTGAAATTGAAGAGCAAAGCAGTGTCCCTGATCCCATACAGCCCTTACTTGAGATGATGCTTCGGCAAGGTTTCTGCTCCTCACAAGCAGAAGCGATCCGCTGCTACACAACTAATCAACTGAATACATCTTCATTGAAAAGGTGAGATCCGTCCATGCATTGGATCCAGATCACCGAAAAGCACCAAAATTCCAGTGTCAAACTTCTGCTGCAAATGAAAAAGACCTCCGTTTGCAATCCCGTGCAGGCAATCTCCTCGATGCTGGAGAGTAACGCAGTTGAGCTGCCTGGCAGCCCAAGCGGCGGCGGTGACAGATAGGTATGCGTGCAACATACTTCGCACCGGTTTGCCAGCTGTAACTGGAGAGCAACATACTGCAGTCTGCCCCACAGATGGCAAACAGCACTCCTGAATGCCTTGTATTCTGCAGAAGCTCGCCTGCTGCGGAAAGCCAGCCTGAAGGCCTGGAAAGGCAGGTTGCAGCGGAAGGAGATGATCAAATTTTATCTGGCAGTGCTGCACCCACAGAGAGTCCCTCAGAGGCAGACAGGTGAGCCCCAATCAACATTCGCAGCAGTCCAGCAGAGAGAAGTGCGCATGCATGAAGTTAATTAGAACTACATGTGTCACAGGCCTCGGTCTTCATCAGAGGCAATCAATAGAGGCATTGAGGAGCTCAATGCAGGGCGGCCGCGTGAGGCAATTGAGCTGTTCCAAGCTGCGCTGGAGCTGCCAGGGAATGGGTTCATGCGGTTTGCAGGCACTGTGCGCGAGTACAGGTGATGAGAGCGCAGCTCCACCGCTGTCAACAGTAACATGTACAATTGCCACACCAAGGGCAATGAAGCATTGACTTAGCGGGGGCCTATCTGACCAATGGCAAGCTGTGACAGGTGTCCCAGCGAAGGAGAAGAGCAGGCAGCTCTGTACAACATGGCGTGCGCCTACGCAGCATTGAGGCAAAGAGACAGCGCGCTGGCGTGCTTGGAGGGTGCTTTTGAAGCGGGGCTGTCAGATTTTGCGGCAGTGCGCAGCGATTCGGATCTCAGCGCTGTCAGAGGGCAGGATTTGGACAGACTGCTCTCCAAGTGCGACCAACTCTCTCACTGCCGTGCCCCTTACTATCAGTGGGATCCCATGAAAGAGACTGCTCGTCCGTGCATTTGATCAAGCTACTGATGCAAGCGATATTGACCGCAGGTATGACAACCTTCTGGCCAAGCTCTTCAAGAAGAAGGAAGACGACGAAAACAAGCCCTGGCTGGGCTGGTAGCTTTTGTGAAAGTTTGAGGAGCATAGCGTCTGTCTTGTGCGCATGCATGCCACTAGCAGTGCCGGTGCACCGTATCTGTAAGTGGAATTGATAGAGAAATGACACAGTTTCTAGCATGAGCACAGCTTATTGTCAAAGCGGTGGCCGCCAATGCAGAAAAACCTCGACATCATAAAACAATGAACCTTTTGTTGGTCCAAGGCTATTGAGTACTACTTAGTACTACTTACCGGCCCCATGGCCCACTGGGGACCGGCGCCAGCTGGCGGGCGTTTCACATTGATCCTCAATGATCATGATGCCTGACGCGCCCTCCTACTTGTGCCATTCACAGAATGCACAGGCCTCCCAGGAAGTGCTATTTACTCCTCTACCCAAGGAATTCACTCCTGGAAACTGGGCCTTCTGGAACACTCCATAATAGGGTTACATAATGGGTTACGCGGTCATGATGTAATACCCTGAAGCCAAGACGCCCTGCTGGTGCCTCGGAGAGGCAAGCGCGGTAAATTGTTGCAGCAATTAGACAGAGGTGCTGCGAGGTAGCAACTATCCAAGCGAACCTGGGAAGTTCATACGTGCGTCGGATCGCAGCGAGCTTCAGAAGCGAGTTTGGGTGGAATTAGAGAACGCAGAGAATTATGGCAGAGGCCGGACCATCGAGCGTCCCTGTTGACGAGTAAGTTGCAAACACTCACAAAACCTTGCTCAGTCCTATCTTTGTCACCATCCCACCTGCATCACCCTCGTCTCTCTTCTGGGTTGTCCGCCTTGAATTGCCAAACCATAGTGAAAAGTCTCATCAGAAGAGTTGATAAGGTTGTTGTTGTCATGTTATGCAGCATCCCGAAGGAGAAAAAGGATTTTAGCACAGCTATCCTGGAGAGGAAGAAGTCTCCTAATCGTCTGATTGTGGATGATGCTATCAACGACGACAACTCAGTTGTGGCGTTGCACTTGAAGACAATGGAGACTTTGCAACTTTTTAGAGGCGACACCGTGCTCCTCAAGGTCTGCTCGAATCAGTTCTGCTTGCATGTGCATTTATGGCTCTACTTGTGCAGGCGTTTGGTTGGATCATCACTCACAAACAGCTTCCTGTTGCTGCCTCGAATAGCATCTCATCAGGACGACCAGCTAGAAGTACTACGAGTGTGCTGGCTACATCACTATACAGCACTCTGCCTGGTTTTGACGCTAAATTTGCTCTGTGGATCTCTGTGTTGCAGGGCAAGAAGCGTAAGGACACTGTGTGCATCGTCTTGGCGGATGACACAGTGGAGGAGTCCAAAATCCGCATGAACAAGACTGTGCGCAAGAATCTGCGTGTGCGGTTGGGAGACATTGTGTCAGTGCACCAGGTAACTTCTCGATTCTACTCAAACCAATACTCTTCAAAGTTCCTTTAATTGCAGGAGGACGATTACTTTTGCATATCTATCCACTTCAGCAATTGCTAATTTTTACTAAATAATAGCGCCACAGTCATGCTTTCTTCCAACGAAAATTTACTGAATAGCTGCTGCGGTGCAGTGTGCGGACGTGAAGTATGGCAAGCGCATCCATGTGCTGCCCATCGACGACACCATCGAGGGCCTGACCGGCAACCTATTTGACGCCTTCCTGAAGCCCTACTTCCTGGAAGCCTACCGACCTGTCAGGAAGGTGGGCTGCCCTGACCGTACTGCTTCTCTCCACATAACCGAATACCATGTCGAGTCATGCGGATCCAGTGCTGCTGCCACACTAGGATCAATGGCGTACCCTGAATGCGGACATCCTATCCCTGGTTGAATTGCTGGATCGATGCTGCTCCTATGGTGCTGATTTGGATCAGCTGGGCTGTCAGCATTCTATGGAGGCCGTTGCCCAAGTTGCAAAGAGGCATCATCATTCGCAGGAGCTCGTCTCTCTGAGTGTGTGCTGTGTGGCGGCTGCGCGCAGGACGACGTGTTCCTGGTACGCGGAGGCATGCGCAGCGTGGAGTTCAAGGTGGTGGAGACGGAGCCGGAGCCCTACTGCATTGTCGCCCCCGACACCGAGATCTACTGCGAGGGCGAGCCCATCCGCCGCGAGGACGAGGAGAAGCTTGACGAAGTCGGGTGCGACCCCATTCTCTCTTGAAGGCCCACGCCATGCGCGAGTGTTATGTACTGCCTTGTAGTGCATGCCATGACCTCTCCTGCTTGTGGAGAAATCATTCTCCTAGCAGGCCCTGGCGGCCACTGTGATGAGGACGTCCTTTCAATGGTTGTGGATGGATGTACGCTGCGTGTGCTAATTGCTTGTGGGCACTTGGACCATTGATTTAGCAGTCCCCACGCGAGAGCAAGTTTTTTATGCTGTAGGGGAGCGCCATAGGCTGAAGAGGAGTACGATGAAAATCAACTGAAGGGGTGTGCTGGGTGCAGATATGACGACGTGGGAGGTGTGCGGAAGCAGATGGCGCAGATCCGCGAGCTGGTGGAGCTGCCACTGCGCCACCCGCAGCTCTTCAAGACCATCGGCGTCAAGCCCCCCAAGGGAATCCTGCTCTACGGGCCCCCCGGCTCAGGTACCCTTTCTGACACCTGCCTCCTCGTCCCTTCTCCCTTGGTCTGCACCATTTCGCTTTGATGAGGAATTGAACACACCCATGTGGCTTTGTGTGGCTTTACGGCTGGGTGGATCTGTAGAGCATCCTTCCTCTGGGACTGAGAACGGGGGAAACCAGTATGGCAGCCTGCCATGCTGTGGCCTAATGCTATGCTGTGCCAAATGAAGAATGCAAGTTTTACATCTGAGGTTATGTGACGTTGTCTTGGTTGCGGCGAGCAGGCAAGACGTTTATAAAATTACATGCTATGACAGGGGCTGGTACTGTCATCAGTCAAATCTTCAAAGGATACCAGTGTGACATGGTCTTGGTTGTGGCGAGCAGGCAAGACGTTGACAAAGTAACATGCTATGACAGGGGCTGGTACTGTCATCAGTCAAATCTTCAAAGGATACCAG
>JADEYI010000890.1_pt1 | contig 29725 bp, 29 predicted proteins | sample 8542331 | NCBI WGS metagenome assembly JADEYI01 (sample SAMN16510988, study PRJNA670497) | mine drainage metagenome | isolation source: biofilm near Copperflume 1 | place: Germany: Marsberg coppermine Kilianstollen | collected 2018-02 | reverse complement strand
TCGGGGTGGGCGTGGGCGTCGGGGTGGGCGTGGGCGTCGGCGTTGGGGTCGGGGTCGGCGTCGGGTCCGTCACCGTCACGGTGCCGGCACCCAGGGCGGCGGTGATCCCGCCGCCCGCGGCCACCTGGAAGCCGATCGTGTGGCTGCCGGGCGCGAGGACGGTGGCGAACGTGTAGCGCACGCTGCCGTGGCCCATCGACGCTCCGGCCGTCATCGCCTGCCCGGTGCCATCGATGACGACGAGGACGCTGCCCGTCCCGTTGGTCTCCCCGACCCGATAGGTGACCGCGAAGGTGATCAGGTCTCCAGGCGACGCCGTTCGCGGCGAGACGCTCGCGTCGTAGAGGGCGGCCCGGCTTTCGTCGCCGAGCGTCGGCCCCACCAGGGCCGCGAGCAGCAGTGCCGCCGCCGCGACGGACCGCCAGAGGCGGGCGAGCGGAACACGAGCCGGTCGGTGCGCGATGGACACAGATGATGCCTCCGCGCCGGGCATGATCTCCCGGCGACGAGGCGAGCATCGCTGGCGGCGCCCGCGGTCACAATGGTACGGGCGTCATCCCGGCCGGCCCCGTCGGTCAGGGCGGTGCCGCGTCGCACCGGGCCCATCGACCCATCGCCCGCCGCCCGAAGTCCGGGTGCCGCTCCGCGTGAGCGTCCGTCATCCTTCGGTCGTGCACGCGCTCACCCCCCGACGCGACCCGCGGATCTCCGCCGACACCGCAGCGGCGACCGCGATCCGTTCCCTGTCCGGTGGGTTGCTGCTCGTCGCCGGCGTCGGCGTTGGCTGGCTCGACCTCGCCACGCCCATCCTCGGGACCATCGAGCTGTCCGCCCGTCAGACGGCGATCCCGACGATCGCCGGTGTCGCCGGCTGGTTCGGCGCCGTGTTGCTCCCGTTCACCCTTGTCGCCATAGGAGCAGTGCGCCTGCGCGACGTCGTCGATCGCTCCGCAGCTCGTCGAGGCTCGCGATCGAGCACCGGTCTCGCCGCCCGCCTTGGCGATGACTTCGCCGTGACCGACCGCGTCCGACTCCCGGACGGGACGGTCGTCCCCCGCATCGTGCTCGGGCCGCATGGCCTCGCCATCCTCGCGACCGCCCCGCCATCCGAGGTGACCCGCCATCGCGACGGACGCTGGGAGGCTCGCCTCCGCGACGGAGGCTGGGTCCCGATCGAGAACCCGCTCGATCGAGCGAGCCGCGACGCGGACCGCGTTCGGGCCTGGTTCGCGTCTGACGACCGCGACTTCGTCCTCAAGGTCCACGCCGCGCTCATCGCCCCGGATGCCTCGCTTCGCCGGACTCCCACGTGCGCCGTGATCACCGATGGCCAGATCCCCGCGTGGCTGGGATCGCTGCCAGCCCAGCGGACGCTCACCCCGAACCGACGCAGCCGGATCGCGAAGTTCCTCGTCGACGGGAGCTGACCGGACCTGACCGGAGCTGACGAGCCGCGCGACCGCGGCACGTCGCCGGAACCGCGTGACCTGGCGGAACGTCTCCGGGCGAACGCCGCGCGCCATGCGCGGTGAGCAACGGGGTCCTCGTCCATGTCCTGGTCGTCGCCGTCTCATGCGGCCCACCGCTCCGCCGGCTGGCCGGCCGCCCTCACGATCGTTGCCGTACTCCTTGCCGGGTGTTCCGTCGCCGGCGGCCCGGCGCCCGCTCCCGGCTCGCCGTCGATCGGCCCTGGGACCTCGCCGGACCGCGGATCCAACGGTCCGACGATCGCGCATCGACGCGGCGCTGCCGACCTCGTCATCCGGATCGAGCTCGAGGGCGGCTTCGTTCCCCCGCAGGTCCTCATGAATCGTTATCCATCCATCTCGATCTACGGCGACGGCTCCGTGATCACGGAGGGCCCCGTGGAGATGATCTACCCGGGCCCGGCACTCCCGAATCTCCAGGTGACGAGAATCTCCGAGGCCGGTATTCAGACGCTGCTCGTCCTGGCCGCCACGGACGGCCTGCTCGGTCCGGACGCGCGGTTCGACGCGACCGGCATCGCCGACGCGGCGACGACGGCGTTCACCGTCGTCGCCGACGGGGTGCAGCACCGGATCACCGCCTACGCGCTCGGCGAGGCGCCCGAGGACACGAACCTCGATCCCGCGACTGCCGCAGCGCGGGCGAAGCTGCGGGCCTTCCAGGCCGCTGCGAGCGACCTGCCGGCTACCGTCGGCGCCGCCGTCGACGGACAGGGTGGTCCGTACACCTACGCGGCGATCCGGCTGTACGTGACGCCTGGCGAGCCTTCGGTCGGCGATGCCGGGCTGGCGCGGCCTTCGATCGCCTGGCCCCTCGCAACGCCGCTCGCCGCCTTCGGCGAGCCTGCCCCAGGAACACTGGCCGGGACACGTTGCGGCGTCGTCCGCGGTGGCGATCTCGCCACTCTCCGCCCGCTCCTCGAGCGCGCGACCCAGATCAGCGGCTGGACCTCGGGCGGTGCGACGTACACCGTCATCCCCCATCCGATGCTGCCCGACGAGACTGGCTGCCCCGCCGCTGCCTGATCCGTCAGGCGAGCAGGCGATCCACGAGCGGCGTCCAGACCGCCCGCCGATCCTCCGTCACCGCGAACGCGCCATACCCGGGTTGACGCGCCACCCACGCGACACCGTCCGGGCCCATCGCGAATGCGGCCGTGGCGAACGCGTCCGCGTAAGTGAGACTCGGCCCGACGACCGTCATGCTCAGCAGGCCGCGTGACGGCAGTCCGGTCCTGGGGTCGACGATGTGCGTGCCGCGCTCATACGTGCCGGAGGTCGCGACGGCGGCATCTCGGACGGCGAGGACTCGCGCGACCCGGTCCGCCTCGAGCGGATGGCGGATCCCCACCCGCCATGGTCGCCCAGGAGCGGGCTCACCGCGGACTGCGATATCCCCGCCGGCGTTGATCGCGAACGACTCCGCGCCGGCGAATCCGAGCAGCCTGGCCGCTCGCTCCACGGCCCACCCCTTGACGATGCCGGTCGGATCCGGGCGGCCGTCGATCCGATGACGACGAGCGTCGAAGAAGCCGCTACTGAGGCGGCGCACGTCCTCGCAGAGTCCGAGCAGGTCCGCGAGCTCTGGGCTCACGTCCGACTCGTCGATGTCGCCCCGGATGAGCCGACTCACCTCGCTGTCCGCGTTGAACGGGCTGAACCGCTCGTCGATCTCGCGGAGATCGGCGAACGCTGCTTCGACGACGCTGGACGGCACCGCCGGCCAGACGACATGGATGCCGATCACGGTACCCATGATCCGTTCGACGCGCCGGATCGCAGTCGCAGTCGCCGCCTCAGCCATGGGCCTGGTCCAGCGCGCCCTGGAGCGACTGGGCGTACGCATCGCTCGTGTACGTCGCGCCGGACACGATGTCGATCTGGGCGCTCTGGGCCTGCAGCGCCTCACTCTGGAGGATCGGTGCGACCGTCTGCGAGATGAAGCCGGAACGTCCATCGCTCGGCAGGACGACCGCCTGGACGTCCGTGATCCGGCCCTTGGCGAGCGTCATCTGGACCTCCGTGTCGCCGAAGCGAGTCGTGATGACGGGTCCCGTGAACTGCCCGGTCGCCCCCGCACCCGGAGCCGCCGGTGCCGGGGTGGTCGGCGCCGAGCTCACGGTTCCGGACGCCCCGCCGCCGGATCCGCCGCTTCCCGCCGCCGCGCCGCCTGCCGCCGGAGCGGGGTTCGGCGCCGTCTGTCCTCCCGCCGTCGGGGCGGGACTCGCCGGGCCCACGATCGCCAGGCCGCTCGAGCGGGTGATCGTCATGTCGGGCGTCCTGAAGCTCAGGACAAGCGCGAGCGCGACCGCCGTCGTCGCGATCGCGATGAGCGCCCGTCGGGGGAGGATCGGCATGGTTCCAGGACCTCTTCAGTACCCGAATCGCTCGCTGTGGATCCGCGCCGATGGCACGCCGAGCGCGCGGAGGGAGCCGGCCGTCGCCGCCATCATCGGATCCGGACCGCAGACATAGACGTCGCGCATGACGACATCCGGCACGAGCCGCTGGATCGCCGAGGGTGCCAGCGGGTCCGTGGTCAGGTCAACTCCGCGCCGGCCGACGAGGTAGTGGATCGGCACATGGCGAAGCCGGCCGAGTGTCTCGAGCTCCTCGCGGAAGACGACCTCCTCCGCTCGCCGGGTGCGGTAGATGAGGGTCAGGTCGCCGGGCCCCGCCGGCAGCTCCTCGAGGAGGGCGCGGAGTGGCGTGATCCCGATGCCGCCGGCGATGAGGAGGACGCGTCGCCGCTCGCGACGTTCGCCGGTGAGGGTGCCGTACGGCCCTTCGATGAACACTCGCGTCCCGATCGGCAGTGCGGCAAGGCTCCGCGAGTCGTCGCCGAGATCCTTCGCGGTCACGCGGAGCCAGGCGCCATTCGGCGCGGCGGAGATCGAGTACGGATGGGCTCGCCACCAGCCGTCGCGGGCGAGGAATCGCCATTGGAAGTACTGCCCGGCGCGGACGGCGAGAGCGTGGAGGTCGCGGCCGGTCATGTACACGGAAACCACGCCGGGCGCCTCCCGCACGACGTTCGCGACTCGGAGTTGGTGGCGGAGGGACAGCCGGACCGGCGCACCGAACCGGAACATGACGATGAGCCCGATGACGACGGCATAGAGCACCGACCAGTAGATGCGGGCGACCGGATCGGTGGCGAAGTCCGTCCCGAGCACGATCTCGTGGGCGAACGTCAGGGCGATCGCAAGGTAGGCATAGAGGTGGATCCCGTGCCAGGTCTCGTACGAGAGATGCTGCCGGGCGGCCCGCATGGATGCGACGGCAACGGCGATGAACAACCCCATCCCCACGGTCGTCATGAGGATGTACGGGTACGTCGTGAGGAGCGTCCACGCCTCATCGACGACGGATCGACCGTCAGCCATGCCCCAGCCCACGGTCGTGAGCAGTCCGTGGGCGGCGATGAGCCAGACGGCGGCGAAGCCGAGCCATCGATGGATGGCCGCGAGTCGATCCGGACCGAAGACCTGATCGAGCCACGGTGAGCGGGACATGAGGACGAGCCCGAGGAGGACGGCGTAGGTACCGATGAGCGCGGCGATCTCTCCGGCGGCGGTGATGGCCCCGGCCACGCTCCCCAGCTCGGCGAGTCCGCCGTGGCGGACCCACATCGCGACGATGACAGCGCCGTTGCCGAGGACGAGGGCGGCAAGGTCGACGGCCCGGATGGGCCACGTCCGCGGGACCGCCACCCGATGGGTGAGTCGCGGAACGGGGGTCATGGGTGAACAGCCTCGCATCGCCGTGGGTTGTGCACCCCCAGTGTCCGGAGCTTCGCTGAGGGGAACCTGAAAGACGATGCCGCGTCGATGAGGTTTCGGCCATGGTTCCTTCACCGGCCTTCGCCCCGCGCTTCGTGGTCGACGCATCGGCCCGACCTTCGCTATCGTGTCGCCGCCGCGGCGGGTGCCCGGCACGGCCGGGTGTGGGACCCGGCATCGGAGGATGTCTCACTGTTCCACGGGATGTTCCGGACCGCGGCCGAGGACCCCGACGGCACGTGGCGCGACCGGCCGGATGGTGTCTGACGGTTGGCGCCCGGGTGGCGCGGCATCGGGAGCGATCGTGCTCGTCCGCCTCGCCATCATCGCCGCCATCTTCGGCGAGCTGTGGGTGACGGGGACGATCCACCTGCCCAACCTTCTCCACCCGACGATCATCGGGAGCGATCCGTCGAACTACTTCGCCGCGGGCCAGCGGCTCAACGCCGGCCATGACCTGTACGGTCCGCTGCGCTTCGGCGATCGCCCGGTCCCGGGCTATCCGGGTCTCTTCCCGGCACCGCTCCTCTCGCCGCCCCTCATCGCCGTCATCTGGCGGCCACTCGCCGCCCTCGGCGAGGGATCGATGACCGCCTGGTGGGCGGCGTGCCTCGCGGTCGTCATCGGGCTCGCCATCTGGTTCGCGGCCGCCGGCGACCGGATCACGCTCGCCGGCCTCGTCATCGTCCTCGCTCTCGGCTGGCCGGTCGCGCTGGTCCTCCGGATCCCGTACCAGATGCCCGGCTTCCAGTCGCCGCTCTCGATCGCGGCGCTGTCAGGGAACCTCAACGGCATCATCACGGCGCTCGCGGTCGTCGTGTGGTGGGCCGCCAGCCAGGGCCGGTCGCGCCTGGCGGGTGCGGCCGCCGCCCTCGCCACCGTCCTCAAGCTCGGCCCGCTCGCGCTCGGCTGGTGGCTCGTCGTCCGGCGCGACTGGCGGGCCGTCGAGGCGTTCATCGCAACAGGCGTCGTCCTCGGCCTCGTCGGGCTCGTCGGCGCCGGGCTGGACGCGAATCTCGCGTTCATCCGGTTCGCCCTCGGGGCCGGCGTGTCGCCGACGCCGCTGAGCATCCCGGGGATGCTCCACACGTGGTTCCACGTCAACGTCCACGCGGCGGAGCCCGGGACGATGGTCGCGGTCGTCGTCGGCTTCGTGGTCGTCGCGCTCACCCGGGACCGCCCTCGGGTCTCCTTCCTCGCGGCGATCCTCGTCATCATCTACAGCTCGCCGGTCGTCCTCACCGGAAACTTCGTGTTCCTCCTCGCCGCGCTCGCGCCATGGCACGTCCCTGCCCGGCCCGGCCCCCAGCCGACGCTCCGCGAGCGGGTCGCGTCGCTGCGGACGACGTTCCCGTGAATGGTGCGGCGGCCACCGCGCCGTGACGAGATGGCCGGTGTGGTCTCAGCTCGCTCGATGGCTGCCGGTGCCGTTCATCGTCGGCGGGGCGATCTATCTTGCCAGCCGATCCTTCCTGTATCACGCGTCCGCGCTCGGCATCGATGCCCACGTCTACTACAGCGGGACGGTGGCATGGCTGAACGGGACCAATCCATGGAGCGCCTCGTTCCACACCCTGCACTACGCCGCCCTGCCGTGGGCACTGCCCTTCATCGCGCCGTTCACGATCCTCTCGCCGGCGTGGTTCGCCGCGCTGTGGATCGGCCTCGACGTCGTCGCGTCCGCGTACCTCGTCCGCCGCGCCGGACTCTCGTGGGCATGGCTCGCGTTCCCGCCGCTCATCCAGGGAACCCTGAATGGGAACCCGGCCATCGTGACCCTCGCCCTCATCGTCGCCGGCGCCGCCCCGCTCGGGCTCATGCTCCGGCCGCAGGCGGGCTACATCCTCCTCGGTGAGCGACGCTGGCGCGCGGTGGCGCTGACGATCCTCCTCGCGCTCGCGCTCGTCGTGATCCTCCCGCTCGGAACGTTCCTCGACGACCTCCCGACGATCCTCGCCCGCTACGCGCTCGAATCCCGCGGCGGCTCGACCGGCGGCTCCCCAGTTGCCCTCGCCGTCGGCGTGGCCTCCGTCCTCGCGCTGGCGACCGTCGACCTTCGCGAGGCTGGCTGGCTGGCGACGATCGTCGCGGTCCCGATCAACGGCTGGTATGCCGGCGCGGCGGCGATCCCGATCATGAACCCGCTCCTCGCGATCGGGCTGTCGGTCCCGGTCGTGGGCCTGCCGGTCGCCACGGTCGCCGTCTATGCGGCCCTCCGGCTCGCGTTGCGGTGGCTTCCGAACAGTCGGCTGGCACGTCTCGCGGGACCCCTCCTCAGATGCTACGTCCCCGGCGCGCGGTGACGGTCATGGCCGCGGGAACGCCGGCAGATCGACGCGGTCCGGCCACGATCCGGACGCCGCGCCATCCCGCGGTCGACCGAGCAGATACCCCTGCCCATATGGCACCGCGAGCGCCCGGAGCGCATCGAGCTCCTTGCGGGTCTCGATCCCCTCGGCGATGAGATGCAGGTCGCGCTTCCCCGCGAAATGGCCCATGCCCGCGATGAGCGCCTGGCGGGCCGGCTCCGCGTCGAGATTCCGGACGAGGCCGATGTCGATCTTCACGAAGTCCGGCGAGAGCTCGAGGATGTGGCGGAAGCTCGCGTACCCGGCACCGGCGTCGTCGACGGCGAGGCGGACGGTGGGCCCGAGGCTCCCGAGTTCGTGCCGCAGTCCCTCGTAGTCGTCGATCGCGACGTGCTCGGTGATCTCGAGGACGATCGGTCGAGCGACGGAGCTCAGGAGCCAGCGGAGGCTGCCCGAGAGGACGAGTTCGGGTGACGCGTTGAGGCTGAGATACGTGTCCGCCGGCAGCCCCTCGCTCCCGTCGATCGATGCCCGGAGGCATGCCGTCTCGAGCTCGATGCCGACACCGGCCCGCGCCGCGTCCGCAAACACCACGTTCGGCGGCCGATCGTCGGCGAACCGGGTCAGCGCCTCATGACCGACGACCGAACCGTCGCGCAGGTCCACGACCGGCTGGAAGAACGGGCGGAATGCGGATGCGTCGATGACGGCCTTGAGGATCGCCCGCTCCGCGGCTGCGTGATGCCGCGCGCCGATCCTGGGTCCGATGAGGGCGCCGACGATCGAGCCGAACGTCGCGAGGGACGGCAGGCGCTCGACGATCCGCTCGGCGCGCGCGGATTCGTTGACCGCGACGCCGATGATCCCGATCGCGCTGTCGTCGCCCCGAAATGGAGCATAGGCGAAGCTGTGGACACCCGATTCGGTGAGCCGGGTGCCGTACGCGCCATCCTCCGGACGGGGCCGCCAGCGTTCGACCCACGGCCCGCTCCGGGCCCGATCCCGCAGGTAGAGGACCCGAGCTCGCGGCAGTGACGTCTCCAGGCCGATCACCTCCAGGAGGCGCCCTTCCACGGCCAGGATCGTGGCGTGATCCGGTGCGAGGATCACGACGAAGGCCGAGTCCACGTCGGAGAGCCCGACGATCTCGGCGCAGGCTGCGGAGGCGATCTCCTCGGGTGTCGCCGCCGGATCGATCCGGGCGAGAGCGGATTCGATCGACTGACGTTCGCGAGCCTCGCGCTCGAGGGCACTCTCCAGAGCGCGCTCCCGGGTGACGTCCCGGTCGGTCTGCATGTAGCCGATGAGTTGCCCGGCAGCGTCGCGGATCCCGGAGATGACGGCCTCGACCTCGAAGAGCGTGCCGTCCTTGCGGCGGTTGACGATCGAGCCCGTCCAGGTCTTGCCAGAGGCCACCGACGCCCAGAGCTCCAGGAAGAATGCGGGCTCATAGCGGCCGCTGTCGACGATGCCCGCATAACGACCGACGATCTCGCCCGGCGCATAGCCGTAGGCGCGGCTGAACGCCCCGTTGACGTACGTGACGACGTTGTCCAGGTCCTGCATCCAGATCGAGTCGGCCGTCTGCTCGATCGCCGAGACCAGGCGCGCCCGTTCCAGCTCGACGACCTTCTGTTCCGTGAGGTCGGTGTAGTAGCCCATCGCGGCCGGGCCGTCGGGGAGATCGATCGGCGTTCGCCGGACGAAAACGGGGAACTCGCTGCCGTCGAAGCGCAGCCCGATCGTCTCGTAGGCCGCAGGAAGGAGACCGGCCGGGTCGTCGCTCGCCTGCTCAAGGAGGGCCGGAAGGGCATGGGGGGCGACCCGCTCGATGCCGCGATGCCCGATCAGGAGCGCCGGATCGTCGCAGCGGAGGAGGACGAGCGTGGCCCGGTTGGCGTCGAGGATCACCCCGGCGCGCTGCGTCGTCATCGGGATGACCGACTGCTCGAAGAGGGCGCGGAACCGCGCTTCGCTCGCGCGGAGCGCACGTTCGGTCGCGTTCATGGTCTGCGCGTCCGGCCCCGACGAGGACGCCGGGCGCGGCGCAGTCCCGGGCATCGTGCGTGTCAGGATGACGGTCCGGTCGCTTCGTGTCGACACCCGACGGCGTCGAAGGGCGGACAGCGATGCCGACGGCTGCTTCACCGGCGCGATCAGGCTAGCCGGCCCGGGCCGGTGTCCAGGGCTCGAGGAGAATCTGCCCGGTGAAGTCTTTCCCGAACACGCCCGAGTCGGCTGAGATCGGAATATCCGGGAATTCGATCGCCTCGTCGACGGTGGGCAGGATCCAGTCGGCCAGCTCACGGTTGAAGATGAGCGTCGAGCTCCGTCGCTGGACGCGGGTCCCGCCGGTCTGATATTCGATGGTCGCCTCGGTGAGCGGAACCATCAGCCGCTTGCGGCGGATGGCGAGGAGCGGATCCGCGCCGGGGGTGACGTGAACATACCCTCGGGTGAGGTACGGCCCGAGCTGCACGCCGATCGGGAATGGCCGAGCGCGCACCCGGCGGTTCGGGTTGCCACGCGGCCCGCTCGCCTCGACCACAAGAAGTTCGTCGCGGGAGATGGCCAGCTCGGCGACCTCGAATGTCACATCGTCCGTCAGGCTCTCCACCATGACCCCGACGAGGACGAGCTCGTCGAGCGCATTGAGCATGTCCGTGAGCCGTTCGCCATCGAGCCGAAGGTGGCCGAAGAGGCGACAGTCTTCCGTGTAGGCGGAAAACTCGATCTCCGGCTGGATCGGCGCTGCCGCGGTGGGCTCGACCGGTTCCTCGGGCACGGGCGCCGACGGTCGCGCCCCGAACACGAGTCGGAGCGTCCGTCCGACGATCTCGATCACCGGCGGGACCTCGACGGCTCTCCGCGCGTGGCACGCTCGCGGTCGATCTCACGGATCAGGTCTGCGCGCACCGATGTGGCCTCCGCTTGTGGTCACCCACGATGGCGCCTCGGCACGATCCCGAGTCATCCCCCGAATGTCGCTTCGCGGGCGGTACTTCCAACGGCCGCACGAGGATCCGATCGCACGACTCAGACGCCCCGGATGAGCAGACCGGCCATCCCCGCCGCCACGACCACGAGCGGCTCCGCACGTGTAACCACGGTTGCTCGATTCCGGCTAGACTACGCCCGTGGATCGCCGAACGCGCTGGGTCCTCCTGGCCTACCGGCTGCCGCGCGAGCCCTCGACGCCCCGGATCACCCTGTGGCGCCATCTCCGCCGTCTCGGGGTGGCCCAGGTCGCGGACGGCGTGGTCGCGCTACCGCTCGACGCCCGCACCCGCGAGCAGCTCGAATGGCTCGCCGAGGAGATCGTCGAGAATCATGGCGAAGCGACCATCTGGCTCGCCGAGCCCGGCTCGACGGCGCACGAGCGCTCGCTCGCCCGGCAGATGGTCGAGGCGGTGCGAGCGGAGTACGACGCCGTCATCGCCGAGGCGATCGCCCCGGTCGGGACGGCCGCGACCCGGCGCCGGACCCTCGCCCGACTCCGCCGGGAGCTCCGCCGGATCGCCTCTCGCGACTACTTCCCGACGGACCGGGCGAACCGGGCCCGGGCAGCGGTCGAGGCGCTCGGGGCCGCGATCGAGGTGGCCTCGTGAGGTGGGCGACGCGGCGCGGTTGCCAGGTGGATCGGGCCGCGTGCGCCTGGCTCATCCGGCGATTCGTCGATCCGGCGGCCGACTTCCTCTTCGTGGACGACCCCGACGAGGTGCCGACCGACGCCACTCCCTTCGACATGCGCGGAGCGGCGCTGTCCCACCACGAGGGCGGTTGCAGCTTCGAGACGTTCCTCCGCCACTACTCCCTCACCGATCCGGCACTCGTCGAGATCGGCCACGCGATCCACGACGCGGATCTCGGCGACGAGCGCTATGACGCACCGGAGGCCGCCGGGCTCGACGTGCTCATCCGGGGCCTCTCGATGACCCTCGACGACGAGCGGTTGCTCGAGGTCAGTGGTCCGTTGTTCGACGGGTTGTACGCGTTCAAGCAACGCGCCCAGGTGCTCGGCCGCGAACCGGCCTGAGGGAGGAACCGTGCCATGAGATGGGTCACCCGCGAGCACCCGAAGACCGATCGGATCGCCTGCCCGTGGCTGATCCGCAGGTTCATCGACCCCGACGCGGAGATCGTCTATCTCCCGCCGGACGAAGTCCTCGCCTATGCGGAGCGCGAGGGGGCGACGAGCTTCGATGCGCCCGGCGCCAGATACACCCACCGCGACGGAAAGTGCTCCTTCGAGACGCTCGTCGAGGCATACCGGCTCGACGACCCGGCCGTCGCGCTGCTCGCGCGGATCGTCCACGGCGCGGATGTCGCCCAGGATGCGGATGCCACCCCGCAGTCCGCGGGTCTCGAGGCGATCGCCGACGGCTTCGCGCTCCTCGGCCTTGACGACCAGCGGCAACTCGAGCTCGAGCTGCCGGTCTACGACGCACTGTTCGCCTGGGCGAAACGGCAGGTGGCCGACACCGCCCGATGACTCGACGGCCGCTCGCCGTCCTGAGCCGCGATGGACGCCTGCTCTTTGCGACCCGGGTGTGTCGGATGTTCGGGTACGGCTTCCTGTCCGTGGTCCTCGTCCTGTACCTCGCCGCACTCGGGCTCGACGACCTTCGCATCGGGCTGATCCTCACGCTGACCCTGGTCGGGGACGCTGCGCTCAGCCTGTGGCTCACCACGCGAGCGGATGCGATCGGTCGGCGCCGCGTCCTCGGCATCGGCGCATGGCTCATGGCGATCGCCGGCCTCGTGTTCATCGTGTCGAACGAGTTCCTCGTCCTCGTGCTCGCCGCGACGATCGGCGTCATCAGCGTGACGGGCGGCGAGGTGGGGCCCTTCCAGGCCGTCGAACAGGCGTCGCTCAGCCACATCCTGCCCGACCACGAACGAACCCGGATCTTCGGCTGGTACAGCCTTGCGGGCTCGTTCGCCGCTGCCACGGGTTCGCTGGCGGCCGGCCTGCTCGTCGCGGGGCTGCAGGACCTCGGCGTGTCGAGGCTCGACAGCTATCGGGCCGTCGTCGGTGGCTACGCCGCCGTGGGGCTCGCGCTCGCGCTCGTCTTCGGACTGCTGTCGCCGGCGATCGAGGTCGTCGCCTCCGGTGCACCCACGATCGGCGCGCGGCTCGGCCTCCATCGGTCCCGCCGCACCGTGTTCCGTCTGTCGGGCCTCATCGGGATCGACGCGTTCGGCGGGGGCTTCGTGAGCCAGAGCCTCGTCGCCTACTGGTTCACCCTGCGCTACGGCGCCCCGCCGGAGCTGCTCGGCGCGATCTTCTTCGTCGCGAATGTCCTCGCCGGCCTGTCGGCCCTCGTGGCGGCCCGCCTGGCCGCCCGGATCGGGCTCATCCGGACGATGGTCTTCACCCATCTGCCGGCGAACGTGCTCCTCATCGTCATGCCGCTCATGCCGACGCTCCCCCTGGCGGCGCTCGTGCTGCTGGCGCGGTTCAGCCTCAGCCAGATGGACGTGCCGGCCCGCCAGTCGTACGTCGTCGCGGTGGTCGATCCGAACGAGCGATCGGCAGCAGTCGGCGTCACGGGTGTCATGCGGAGCGTCGCCGCGGCGCCGGCGCCCCTCCTGGCGACTCCGCTCATCGGGATCGCCGAACTGTCGAGCCTGCCGTTCTTCATCGGCGGCGGGCTGAAGATCGCCTACGACCTGCTGCTCTTCCGCCTGTTCCGCGCGACTCGGCCGCCCGAGGAGATCCTCCCATCTGGGCAGGTCGTCGGATGAACGCGGCAGGGCGTGGCGGCGATCCGCGAGCCGACCGGCGGCGCCATCGCGGTTCGGGCCAGGGATCCAAGATCACGCCACGTTGCGCGCGACCGAAGCCCCATCGATGTGGCCGCCCCGGGTCGCGAGCACGGTGGAGATCGCCTCTGGACTGATCGGCTCCGCGAAGAAGAAGCCCTGCCCGAGGTCCGCGCCGAGGGTCTCCAGGTCGGCCAGCTGGTCGGCCTCCTCGATGCCTTCGGCGACGGTTTCGAGGTGGAGCGTCTCGCTGAGCTTGAGGATCGAGCGCACGAGCGCCCGCTGATCAGGGCCAACGGACATGCTCGTCACGAACGAGCGGTCGATCTTGAGCACGTCGATCGGGAACAGGCGAAGGTAGCTCAGGGACGAATAGCCTGTCCCGAAGTCGTCGATGGCGAGGCGAACGCCGAGCTGCTTGAGCTCGTTGAGCTTCACCCTGGTCGCCGCCGTGTCCTGCATGAGGACGCCTTCGGTGAACTCGAGGACCAGACGACCCGGATCGAGGCCAGTGATCGCGAGTACCTGGGCCACCTCCTCGACGAAGCCGTGCTCGGCGACCTGACGTCCTGACACGTTCACGTTCATCGTCAGCGATGTCGCGGCCGGCACATCGTCCCACAACTGCGCCTGGCGGCAGGCTTGCTCGAGCACCCAGCGTCCGAGCGGGATGATGAGGCCCGTCTCCTCGGCGAGGGGAATGAATTCAGTCGGACCCACGACCCCGCGTTCGGGATGATGCCAGCGCAGCAGTGCCTCGACCCCGACCATGTCCCGGGTCCCGAGGTCCATGACCGGCTGGTAGAGGAGGAAGAACTCATCGCGCTCCAGGGCCCGCTCGAGGTCTCCCTTGAGGGCGAGGCGAGCGAGGGCCGCAGTATGCATACGCGGCTCGAAGACTTCGATTCTGTTCTTGCCGTTGCTCTTCGCCATGTACATCGAGACGTCCGCGTTGCGCAGCAGTTCGTCGGCGGTCTGTTTGGTGGACGTCGAGATCGCCACGCCGACGCTTGCATGGACGAACAATTCCTTGCCCCCGCGCTCGAATGGCGCCTGCAGCGCGGTCAGCAGTCGCTGGGCAACGTCGACCGGCGTGTTCGCATCGGCCGGATCCTCGACCAGGACGGCGAACTCGTCTCCGCCCATCCGTGCGATCGTGTCGCCTGCTCGCAGACCGCCGCGCAACCTCTCGGCCACCGCCACGAGCAGCTGGTCGCCCTCGCCATGCCCGAGGCTGTCGTTGACGTTCTTGAAGTCGTCGAGGTCGACGAACAGCACGGCCAGCCGGTGACGGTCCCGCCGCGTTCGCGCGAGGGCATGGTCGAGGCGGTCAGCGAAGAGGGCCCGGTTCGCCAACCCGGTCAGGGAATCGTGGAACGCCTGGTGCCTGAGCTCGTCCTCGAGGGCTTTTCGCATGGTGATGTCGCGGTAGTTGACGACGACGCCCCCGACCGCGGGGTCGTCGAGCAGGTTCTTGGCCACCGCCTCGATCGAGCGCCAGGATCCGTCGGCGTGGCGGGCCCGGAATTCGCCCGACAGCTGAGCGCCCGGTGAGCGCACGACATCGGCGAGCAGCTGCTCTCCCCAGTCGCGGTCGTCGGGATGAACGATCTCCAGAAACGATCGACCGACCCGGTCTTCGACTCGGTAGCCGAGGACGCGCTCGACGGCCGGGCTCTCATAGTCGATCGTTCCGTCCGCCCGCAGGACCATGTTGACGTCGGCGGAGTTCTGGACGAGCGATCGGAAGCGCTCCTGGCTGCGACGGACGTCCGCCGTCAGGAGCCGTTCGGTCAGCGTCTGGTCGCGCAGCCGACGGTTCTGACGGGTGAGCAGCCGTGATGCGCCGGAGAATGCCGCGAACAGGAGCGCCAGCAGGCCGAGCGCCATCGCCCCGACGATGACGAGGACGTCCCCTCGGGTCGTCGCGATGGCTGCCTCGATCGGAGCGGCGTCCTGGTAGATCTCGTATGCGCCGACGACCGCGCTGCCACCCGGTGCCCGGATCGGCAGGTAGATCGACAGGAAGCGTTCCGCGAGTCCTCGTTCGAAGACGTTCTCGGCGTCCGTTCCGTTCGAGAAATCGGTCGCGACGTTGCCCTGGAGCGCCTGGCCGAGGTCCGCCCCGACGGGGAACTGGCGGCCACGCAGGGCGGGCAGGTCGGAAAGGACCACCGTACCGTTGGGCGTCCAGACCTTGATCCGCAGGATATTTCCTGCCGAGACGAGTCGGCTCAGCTCGGCGTCGATCGCGGCGCCCTGGCCGCTCGTGAGGTTGGCGAACCCGCCCGCCGGGACGGATGGATCGACGTAGCCCCGGACGACGGCCTCGGTGATCCGAACCGACTCGCCGACCGCGGCCTGGGCGAGGTGGTCAGATACGCTCAGTGAGACGGCGAGGGCGGTGCCGGCGATGAGCACTGCGGAGACGGAGAGCACGAGCGCCCGGAGCCCGGGACGCCAGGCAGCAGCGATGGACAGGCGCTTCACGAGACTTGCGGCGGACCTCGAGGTGCGGCGGCGAACGGGGACGGACCGTAGGCGCTGCACGGACGCATGACAAGCGGACCTTCCGTACCACTCGAGGTACCCATACGGGTCCCGGGGCCCTGAGCCACCCGGCGTCGAGTCGAGGCGGCTCCGCTCTCGGTTCAGCTGCGCCGTCACCGACAAGGTGCCTTGCGTTACAACTACAAGCGCGCTTGACCTGCTTCGGCAGCCCCGATACGATCCCCGACATCCCATCTGCCGAGCGAGTCAAGGAGCCGAGCCCGATGTCCTTCACCCAGACCGTCCTGCTGGCCGCGTTCGCCGGCGCGACGATCTTCTTCGGACTGCCCGTAGGGCGGATGCGGAACCTGTCCGTGCGCACCCAGGTCACGCTGACGACTGCCGCCGCCGGGATCATCCTCTTCCTCCTCTGGGACATCCTGTCGCAGGCCGTCGAGCCGGTCGAGGCGGCCCTGAAGGCGCTGCGCGTCGGTGAGGGACCGGCGTCGACGTTCATCGTCGACGGCGTCGCTCTCGCCGCCAGCGTCTCGGTCGGACTCCTCTCGGTCGTCTGGGTCACTCGACGGCTCCGGGCGGCCGGGTCGGGCGTGCCGGACCCGCGCCAGATCGCTCTCGGGACCGCCGTCGGTCTCGGCCTCCACAACTTCTCGGAGGGGCTCGCGATCGGCCAGTCGGCCGCCACCGGGGCCACGGGGCTGGCGATCCTCCTCGTCGTGGGCTTCGCCGCCCACAACGCGACCGAGGGCTTCGGGATCGCCGCGCCGCTCACCTCGGGCGAGCGCCCGACCTGGACGTTCCTCGCATTGACCGGTCTGATCGGCGGCGGTCCCACGTTCGCCGGCGGGGTCCTCGGCTACTCGTTCGTCTCGCCGATCGTGTCGATCGTCTTCCTCGGGCTCGCTGCGGGCGCCCTGATCTTCGTTTTCAATGAGATGATCGCGGTGTCGCGCCGGCTGTCCGCGCCTGGCTGGGCGAACGTGGCGCTCCTGATCGGCCTCGTGGTCGCCTTCGGGACGGACTTCATGCTCATCGCCGCCGGCGCCTGAGGGTCCCAGGCAGGCGCGAACCCGCCGCCTCGAGGAGATCGCCCACCGATGACGGAGCCGTGGACCGAGCCGTGTCGCCGGAGGTGAGGCGGCTCCGTCGCCGTGCCTTCGGGCTCGAATACGCCACGATCGCGTGGAACGTCCTCGAGGGCATTGCGGCCCTCATCGCGGGCCTCCTGGCCGGATCGGTCGCCCTCGTCGCCTTCGGTCTCGATTCGTCGGTCGAGGTCTTCGCATCGGCGGTGGTCGTGTGGGAGCTGCGGGGTGCGGATCGCCGCCGAGAGCGACGGGCGGTGAAGGCGATCGGAGCCGCCTACATCGTCGTCGCCGTGTACGTCCTCCTCGATGCCGGAAACGCCCTGCGCGTCGCGAACCGGCCCGAAGCCTCGCCCCTTGGGATGCTCCTCCTGGCCTCGACGGTCGTCGTCATGACGGGGCTTGGGATCGCCAAGCTCCGGGTGGGACGAGCACTCGACAGCGCGACCGTCGTGGCCGATGGTCGGTTCAGCCTTGTCGACGGGGCACTGGCCGGGACGGTCCTCATCGGCCTGGCGCTCACGACGCTCTTCGGCTGGTGGTGGGCTGACGCTGTCCTCGCCATCGGCATCTCGCTCCTCGCCTTCCGCGAGGGCCGGGAGGCGTGGATCGGCGAGGACGAAGGAGAGGTACGAGAGACGCCGTCCGGCTAGTTCCGCGCGACTCGGCCGCCCGAGGAGATCCTCCCATCTGCGCAGGTCGTCGGATGAACGCCGCCCGGATGACGGTCACCGACACGGGATCGGAAGACGACCTCTGAAGAACGGGCCGAGTGGCATGATCGAATCCTGACTCCGGGCGGATGCCAGCTTGAGCCGACGTCGTCAGACTGAGGCGCAGCGCGGCGATGAAGCAGCGACAAACGACCGAGAAGAAGGTGCGTGATGATGGGATATGGCTTCGATGGGGGCGGAGGCGGGTGGCTCTGGATGCTCGGCGGCCTGCTCCTGATGGTCGGCCTCGTTGTCCTGATCGTGTGGGCCGTCGGTGCCGTGAGCCGTGGCGGTGCGGGCCGGGAGCCCGAGCGAACGACGGCGCTTGACATCCTCCGCGAACGGTTCGCCCGCGGGGAGATCACCCAGGCCGAGTTCGAGCAGGCGAAGAAGGCGCTCGGGTACTGACAATGACCGACCGTCGACTCCCCGTCTTCGGTGTCGGTCTCGCCGCCGCCGGGCTGATCCTCATGGCGCTCGGTGCCGGATCCGGCCCACAGCCCGGCCCGGCTTCCCCGTGGGGTTTCGGGCCCGGCGCGATGATGGGCTTCGGTCCAGCCGGTGTCGGCTCGGCTCCCGATCCGGGTGCAGCCGGCTTCGTCGCGGGGACACCCTCCGCCCCTCGCGTCGTGCGGATCTTCGCGAGCGACGCCCTCCGCTTCTACCCCGCCGCCGTCGCCGTCAAGCAGGGCGAGACGATCACCTTCGACGTCACGACGATGGGGATGACCAGCCACGAGTTCATGGTCGGAGCGGCGGCCGACGTAGCGGCAAACGTGGCCGGAACCCCCGAGGTCGCCGACATCGCGATGATGCAGACGAAGTCACTGACCTACACCTTCAACGGGCCCGGGCCGTTCGCCTTCGCCTGCCATGCCCCCGGCCACTACGAGGCCGGCATGCGGGGGACGATCGTCGTCGTCCCCTGATCGTCGGTCCGCTCACAGGGGGCGCCGGCCACGGACCGGAGGCGGCATAGTGACACGGACCGAAGCCCGCACGGGAGCCCCCGGCAGACCGAGCAGGTCGGGCACGCTGACGAACCGGAAGCCGAGGTCGCGATAGCGGGCGATCACCGCCGGCAGGATGAGGGGCGTCAACGCCGGACCACCGTGGGCGAGGAGCACGGAGCCCGCCCGCCCGCGCAGCGCCGCGGCGACGAGCTGCTCGGGCGTCGCCCAGCGAGAGGTGTCGGCAGCCGAGGTGTCCCACATGAGCACCGTCGGGAAGCCGGTCCGCTCCGCCAGGGCGAGGAGCGCCGCATCGTAGTCCCCGTACGGCGGACGGAACACCGCCAGCATCGGCTGCCCGGTCATCGTCTCGATCGTCGAGCGTGCCTCGACGAGCTCGGCCGCCTGCGCATCGGGCCCGAGGGTCGTCATGAACGGGTGGGATTGGGTGTGGTTGCCGATCGGATACCCGGCGTCGGCGATCGCCCGCCAGAGACCGCGATCGAGCTCGGCGGCCTCGGCGTACGGGAAGAAGGTCGCGGCGACTGCCCCTCGCTGGAGGACATCGAAGATCGCCCGCGTCCTACCCGGCGACCAGCCGTCGTCGATCGTGAGGGCGATGACCCGCTCGTCGCGCCGACCGTGGAAGACGGGCGTCATGCCGGCCGCGCGCACGACTGACGCGCCGAGGCCCATGAGCACCCCTTGCCCGGCGAGGGCGAGGAAGGCCCGGCGGTTCAGCTGGCGGATCGGCACGGAATCCCCGAAGACGGGTGGCGAGGAGGGCCGACGGCGTCGGCAGTCTCGCGAAGGCGGACGGCATCGGCGGCCATGTCCGGCAGGACCGACGGTAGGTCGCGACACGTTCGGCGACAAGAGGGTTGTCCACGGACCCACTCCGGTCCAGGGCACGATCGCGCTCCAGGTACGCCCGAATGTGGATAACCCGGCCCGGACGGACGAAGCGAGTCGACGGTTCCCCCGCCGCACCCTCTGCATTCACGTGCGATTCACGATCGATGGACGACACTCCACGGGCTGGGACCATCGCCGCCGCCGGCAGCGGAGGCTCGTGGCCCATGACCGTCGGGAGGCAGTTCGCCCATGACATGGAAGGTTGCCGCGGCCGCGCTCCTGTTCGCGATCGCGATCGGGAGCGTGGCGTTCGTCGTCCTCTCCGCCCCTGCCACCGTATCGACCCCGGCAGCCGTATCGACGCCCGTCGTCGGCACTCCTGCCGCCTCCGGATCGGCCTCACCATCGGCGGCTCCGACCGCGGCCGCGTCGTCGCCCGCCTCCGGCGCACCGGCCACCTCGCCCTCGCCGTCCGATTCCGGCGGATCGGGCGGATCCGGCGGACCGGGTGGATCCGGCCAACCGGGCGGGTCCGCCGAGCCCACGGTGTCCGCCTCTGTCGAACCTGGCGGGTAGCGCCAGGATCCGCGGCTCAGCTCAGAGAGGCAGGTCCTCGAGACCGCTCAGGTGGCCCGAGCCGTGGAACACGACGAGCATCTCCCGTCGGCCGCTCAGGCCGACCTGCCGATCGGCGACGAGGACATGACCCGACACGATGCGCCCGTCGGCAGTTCGGCCAACCAGCTCGCCGTCGTCGACCGGCGGCATCGATCTGGTCACCACCCGCACGCTCCACTGCGCCTGTCCGTTGGCGTCCTGCCAACAGTCCATCGTCGCGCCGGGTACCGCAACCCCCGCGAACGTGACGTCGCGAAGGGCGAAGCGCAGGTGCCGTGGTGCCACGGCCCCACGGTACCACCACACTCGGCGGTCCCCCCTGTTTGGCTCAGGACAGCGCGTCGTCGCTCATTCGATCAACTGCTGTCTGAGCAACCGCCGCAGCCAGACCTCGAACCCGTCCGCCGTCCAGCCCTGGACGTCCACGAGCTCGAGATAGACCTCCGGCAACGTCAGCGCATCGAGGATCGCGGTCGCACGCTCCACGTCGACGTCGGCGCAGAGCTCGCCGTCGAGTGAGCGGGCGAGCCTGCCGAGGCCCGCTCGGCGGATCGTGAGGATCCGGTCGACTTCTGCCCGAACGGCCCGGTCGGCCGTGGCCGCGTCGCGGTGGATCACGACGATGTCGGCGCCGTACTCCCAGCGCCGCCGGATGGAACGGGCGAACAGCTCGAGCGCTCGGTCCCCATGTCGCGCCCGTAGCGCCTCCTCGAACAACGCCTCTGCCTCGGGTTGGTTCAGGACGCTCTCGCGGAGCGCGCGCAGGATGCCCGGTTTCGAGCGGTAGACGGCGTAGATCGTCTGAACGGCGACGCCGGCCTCCCAGGCGACAGCAGTCAGCGTCGTGGCGCCGTAGCCCTGGGACCGGAAGAGCTGTCGGGCCGCATTGGTGATGCGGCCGCGCGTGACAGCTGCCCGCTCCTCGCGCAGCGACGTCGTCACGTAGTCCTTGACATCCGGCATGTCGATAGAGTATCACTCTATTCCAATAGAGCAGCACTCTATGCAAAACAGGAGGTTGGCATGACCACCGAACAGAACGTCGCAGCGTTCCGCAAGCTCATCGACGTCGGGTTCACCCGCGGCGACCTCAGCGTCGTGGCGGAGGTCGTCTCACCCGACTGCGTCGAACATCAGCGCGGCTCGAGGCCGGGCGTGGCCGGCGTGGAGGACACGATCCGAACGCTCCATCGCTGGTTCTCCGACTTCAAGCTCGTGATCGAGGACCTCACCGCCGATGGCGACATGGTGTGGGCGCGCAACCGGGCGCGCGGCGTGAACACCGGCTCGGTCATGGGCCATCCGCCCACCGGCAGGCCGATGGAGATCGACGTCATCGATGTCGTCCGGCTCAAGGCCGGAAAGATCGTGGAGCACTGGGGCGTGCCTGACCAGCTGGGCCTGCTGATCCAGTTGGACCTGCCGCCGACGCGCGAATCGGCGCCAGCGGGCTGAACGACGTTCGCTTGACAGGTTGGACAGCCGCTACGTGCGGCTCGTCGCGATCCTCCCGTGACTCGCCGCCGCGGAATGGCTGCTGTCGCCGGCGAACTTGAGCTGATAGGCGGTCCAGCCGTTGACGCGGGCGAAATAGTGGATCGTTCCGTCGGCGGCCGCGAGTCGTGACGTCAGGACGTGCCAGGCGCCCGTCTTCGTCCTCGTCCAGACCTGGACCAGCGATCCGGCGAGGTTCGGGCTCGTCGTCCCGAGGAGGGTGATCCAGCCACCGCGCGGCACCACCACGCTCACCGTCCCGAAGCCCATCGTGCCGCGATTCACGCCGGCCGCGATGGAGTCCGTGAGCACCACGGAGAGCGCCGACTGACTGACCAGGAACGCCGAGCTCGTGGCCGGACTCCAGGCGGGGTTGCTCGTCGCGGTCAGCGTGTAGGCGCTCGGGGAGCCGATGCTGATCGAGCAGCCGAAGAACGTGGCGACGCCGTTGACGACCGTCCGGCTGAGGCCGCTCGTGCACGACAGCGTCCCGCCCGCCGGGTTCGTCCCGATGGACAGCGTCACGAAGGTCGAGCTGTCGCCGGTGGCGACCATGTTGAGGGCGTTCTGCACGGCGACGACGGGCTGCACGGCCCAGACGACCCCGGCTGTTCCGCCACCCGGCTGCCCGATGAAGGCGAGGTGCTGGGTCGCCGCCACCAGGAACGCCGAGCTCGTGGCCGGGCTCCAGGCGGGGTTGCTGGTCGCGGTCAGCGTGTAGGCGCTCGGGGAGCCGATGCTGATCGAGCAGCCGAAGAACGTGGCGACGCCGTTGACGACCGTCCGGCTGAGGCCGCTCGTGCACGACAGCGTCCCGCCCGCCGGGTTCGTCCCGATGGACAGCGTCACGAAGGTCGAGCTGTCGCCGGTGGCGACCATGTTGAGGGCGTTCTGCACGGCGACGACGGGCTGCACGGCCCAGACGACCCCGGCTGTTCCGCCACCCGGCTGCCCGATGAAGGCGAGGTGCTGGGTCGGACCGGATCCCACCGTCCCCGGGCTCGCGAGATTGACGCCGAGGCAGTCGGCGACCATCTGCGTGATGGTCGTGCCGATCGCATGGATCGACCCACCGCCACCGATCGTCAGCGTCTGCTGGCCGCCGGCAAGTGCGGTGGCCCCGGTGAGCGCGCGCGAGTCAGCGACGTCGGAGAACGTCACGTTGCCGTTCAGGCCACCGGTCGACGCGAAGCCGCACGGGGAGCTGACGTTGACGACGACGCCGCCCGTCGATCCGACGGCGACGGACGTCTGCGCGATCCCGGTGGCGGTCGTCGTGGGCGAGATGATCCCGCCGACGAGCGAACCGCTCATCGCCGCCTTGATCGGACCGAGCGCCGCTCCAGCGTCCGCCGAGATCCGAAGGCCGGAGACCGTGATCGGCTCGATGTTGAGGTTGTCGGCACCGCGGGTCGTGACCGTGAAGGACGTTCCGGCCGGACCGAGCGCCACGGTCGCGCCGAGCGACCCCGGCGCCGAGAGCACGGGCGTGCCCGAGAAATGGACCGTCGAGGCGCTCGCGCTGTCGGTGATCGTCACGGTGACGGTTCCGCTCGCGTTCGGGAACCCGTTGACGCTGTTCTCGGTCAGGGTGAAGGAGGCTGTCCCGACCGAGGTCGTCCCGGGCGACATCGAGCCGGCGGACGTCACGGAAGTCGACGCGAGCGCCGGCGCGGCCGCGATCGCCGCCCCGAGCGTGGCGAGGAGCGTCGCCGCGAGACCAAGACTCGCGGCCTTTCTGATCATGTCGCGCAAGGCAGGAAGGCTCCAACTTTCGGATGGTGGGGACGGCAGACACGTCGGCTCCTCCGAGCCGACGACGGTTCCCGTCTGGTTCTGAGTGTGGCGCAGGGCCATTGTCCGCTCTTTCGCAAGGGCTCGACAAGGAAGCCGCGGCGCCCGGTCAGGGGCAGGGCAGTCCCAGCCCGCATGGCGAGGGCGAGGGCGACGGCGAGGGCGAGGGCGCGGGCGACGGCGACGGTCCGCATTGGCCGGTGGCCGGGACACACGACGGTGCGGGCGGTGATTGGCTGGGCGGCGCGGCCGTCGGCCCTGGCGTCGGGGACGGCGTGACCGATGGCGTCGGCCGTGGGGTCGGCCGCGCGGACGGGCTCAGGGAAGGTGAGGCTCCCGGGCTGCACGCGACTCCGGCCGGGCACGTTGTCTGCGTGTGCAGCGGCGACCCGGGCGCACACGCGACTCCGGCCGGGCACGCACTTGCCGATGAGGCGGCCGATCCGGCTGGGCAGGACTGGCCACCTGCCGCAGGCGCGCCGCACGGCGTGGCGGCAGGCGATTGGCTGGCCGACGGGTCCGGCGACGTGGCTGCGGTGGGCGAGCCCAGCCCGTCCGGTGCACGTTGGCTGGTCAGCCGCCCGCCGGCCAGCACCAGACCGAAGACCACGAGCAGCGCCACCCCGATGGCGACGATCGCGCCCAGCGGCGCGCCGCGGCGTTTCATCGACTTCGACGTGGGAACCGGCGGCGGGACCGTCGCCTTGCGAGCGGGGCGGGTGGCTGGGTTCTCCGCGGACGCCGCCGGGCTCCCAGCAACCGAGGCACCCGGCGGCGGGACATCGCCCGCCGTTTGGGCGACCAGATCGAACAGACCCGGCGTGCGTTCCTCCGGGCTCGTCACCCTCGGCGGACGGCCGAGCGCCGCCCGCGCCGCGAGGGCCGGTGCAAGGGCCCCGGTTCGGACCAGCGCGGCAAAGCGGGCCGAGTCGTCGCGAGGGACTCGGGCGTAGGTGACGCCGGCGGGGTGGCTGATCCGAAGCAGGGACACGTCCCAGTCGAGCGCCTCGGGCTGCACCCGGAGCGCCCCGTGACGCATCGGCCGGAGGAGCTCCACATTCGGTCCCGGGGACGCGCCCGGCACCCGGTGCCCACGGCGCACCAGGGGCTCGAGCGGGGCGGATCGCTCGATCAGGAGGGGGACCGTTCCGTCGACCCGCACATCGACGGACGCCAGCTCCGCCTCCGTGGCGAACGCGGAGGCGATCGGGCGCAGCCGGGCCCACGTGGCGTCCAGCCGCGATCCGGCCCGCTCCATGCCGCCGTCGGCACGGCGGAGCCGGGCATCCCGTCCGGCGCGGTACAGGTCGTCTCCGAAGGCCGCCCGATCGATGAACGTGCCCGGTCGCTGCCAGGTGGACTGGAACGCCCGTGAGTCCAGCGCTCTGAGCGAACCGGCGCCCCGGTCCCCGTCAGGGGCGCGCCGTCCGGCGAGAGCCTCCCAGCATTCGATGGTGGCGGCCAGGACGACCAGGGCCACGGCCGCAAGATCGTCACGCGACTCCAGGTACTCGGTGCCGACCTCCAGGCGGTCGGGTCGGGGCCGGACAAGCAGCCCGGGCGAATCGCGCCGGTCCGCGAGGAGCATGACCGCCGGTGCGTGGAGCACGGCGAAGCGGCGGACGACGGCCCATGGATCGACTGCCCGGCAGAAGGCGTTGATGTGGGTCGAGTACCCGCGCAGCTCGAGACGGGAGCCATCCGCCGCGCCCACGAGCCGGAGCCGGCGGAGGAGCATCTCCCGTTCGTGCAGGGCGTCGTCGGCCAACCGCCCGGCGATCCCCACTGTCAGGCGTCGGGGCGGGGTGGCGATCTCTGCATGCGGCCCGTCGGCCGTCCACACCGCGCCACCGCTGCGGACACGGGCCAGCGGATCCTCGCCGAAGCCCCGTGCCGAAGACCGGGACAGAACCCTGCCGAGCAGGAGCGCGAACGGGACCGGTCCGCCGTCACGCCAGACCGCGTACTCCTGTTCGACGCCAGAGATCGAGGCCGGCCCGCCGGCGTGGTCGCCCACCGGGTCGTCCGACGAACCGGCGAAGGGGATCTCGAGGGAGCGGGCTTCCATATCCGGCTTCAGCGCTGCGATCGCGCCCGGGGTCCCGGCTCAGCCCTCTTCCGCGTCGTGGTACTCGACGACTTCGTGTTCGTGTTCGAGGCCTTCGATGGTCTTCACCGCCCCGCGATCCGCTGAGCCTCCGGTGGGACTCCCGATCCCGCGGCCGACGGCGGTGCCGCCGGGGGTGCCAGAGACGGTCAGAGTCCCAGCCTTTCCGCCGAGTCCCCCGGCCTCCGAAGGTGCTTCGCCGACTCCGGCGCCAGGTTCCCATGTGTCGTCTGCCGTCGTGCGATCCGCCGCGCCGTCAGCGTTGAGGTCCGCGGCCACAATGCCCGGGTTCGGCGCCCCCGTCCCGACGATGCCCGGGCCGCCCAGCGGATCCGCGTCGCCCGGTTTGCGATCGAGGGTGCCGCCGGTGCCACCGCCTGGCGGAGTCGGAATCGAACGGATGATGCCCTTGGCTCGGGCGCCCGACGATGCGTCGCCGACTCCACCGCGCGCGTACGCGGCGGAACTTGCCCCTCCGCCAGGTAGCCCTGCGCCGGGCACCGCCGAGATGATGGCCCCGCCCGGCACCATCCCCCCGACAACGCCCACGTCCGACGCCCCTGCCCCGACAACACCCGGGTCCGTCCCGAGCCCCTTCTCGCCCATCGCGCGCCTCCTGTCCCGGACTCCAAGCTCAGTCCACGAACGCCGACCGTACAGGTTCAGGAGCAACGGCCCCGGTCCGCCGCAGCCGCTTCATTCGTGCTGAACGGCCCCCTTCGCCTCAACCACCCTACCATCCCCATAAGCGCGAGCAGGTGGCGGCCGGGGGTCCAGCGCCCCGAGTCAGCGCCGGGTGCGGAGATCCTGTCCCGCGATCCCGTGGTCAGTCAGGACAGCTCCCAACCGTTCGAGGTCATCGACGGTCACATAGAGATCGGTGACCCGGAAGACGCCGACCCGCACCGGCTCGCGGAAGTGGAGGCAGACACCGCCGTGGGCGCTCCCGCCGAAGGACAGGTCGTGCGTCCCGATGGTCCGTCTGACCCCCACCGCGCGCCACCAGCGGTAGGGCCCCGTGATGTCCCAGCGCGCGATGTTGGCGAGCGATGTCTCGGCGCGGAAGAACCCGAAGCGCACCATGAGCCGGTCGCCATCGAGCGCGACGGCCGCGCTCCTCGCGCTCACGCCGAAGAGGAGCAGGATCGGCCGCAGCCCCGGTTGGATGCGGATAGGGAACTCCATGTCGGCACGATGCTACGCCGTGGCTCCCACACCGGCGTCTTCGGCGCGAACGCCGCCGGCATCGTCGCCGATCCATCGGCCGCCGTCGCCCGCTATCGGGTCGAGAGCCGTCAGGAGTCGGGTCTCCGGAGCCGCGTCCGCGTCCGCGACATCTCAGCGGCGTCGGGTTCGAGAGCAGATCGAACACCGGGCAGAGATTCACCGAGGCTTCATGGTCGGGGATGCACAGTACAGGCACGCCGGGCCGCGGACCCGGCCCGTACCAAGGAGATCGGGACATGATCAAACGACTTCGAGAGCCCGCGGTCGCAGCGCTCGCCGTCCTGCTCATCAGCGGAGCCGGGGTTGCCATGGCGGTCGACCCGTCGCCGACTCCGAACATCCCGACGACCGGCACGATCCCGGGCGTCGATCAAGTTGAGGCCCAGGAGGTCGGTGGGGTCGCTGAGACCACCGAGGTCACCGGGGGCGTTGAGGGCACGGAGGTCGCCGGAGCCGCCGTCGGCTGGGCGGACCCTGACGTCGCCGGCGCCGCTGGCGCCGCCGCAAACCTCGAGAATCAGCAGACCGGCGAGAACTAGACCGGCATCCCGATCCGGGAACTCGAGCCCCCGTCTTGACTGCGGACGGGGGCTCCGGCCCAGGCTCAGCATCGTCCGGCCGGTCCGTGCGATGAGGGATCGAGTGCGCTCAACCCTGGTCGGGAGCCTGATCATGGCGATCCTCTTCGCGGCCTGTGGCTCGAGCAGCGGGCCGGTCGCGAGTCAGGCGTCTCCGGGCACATCAGCGGCGGCGGCCAGCCCGCCGTCGGCCCCGGCGACCCCGGCGACCGAAGCGCCCGTCACGTCCCCCGCCGCGTCCGCCACGACCCGCGGTCCGGGCCCGTTCATGGTCGCCGGTCTCGCGTCCGTCCTCGTCCCGTCCGCGGAGGCCATCAACCCGTCGACCTTCACCACGACCTTCGCGTCGGAGACACCGCTCATCTACGTCGTGTATCGGCTGCGCCCCGGGACGTCGGGCAAGGTCCGGGGAACATGGCAGAGCGGCGACCTCACGGTGAAGGAGGCCACGCTCGACTATCCGACAGGGTCCCGCTGGGCGTACTTCAGGCTGTCGTACCGTGGCGGGTTCATCCCCGGTCAGTACCGCGAGCTGCTGACCTTCGTGAACACGGGAGAATCGGTCGTCCTGCCGTTCACCGTGACCGGTCCCCGCACGGCCCCCGGGTCGCTGGCGCCGAGCGGCACGAGCGCCTTCAGCCTGTTCAAGATGGCGACTCGCGCCGACAGGTCCACGGCGGGCCCGGACCCGACGGCGTTCACGGACACCTTCCCGCCGTCGACCCGTGAGCTCTACGTCGTCTTCTCGCTCCGCGCCGGGCTCACCGGCAGGGTCGTCTGCACGGTGAGGGCGAACGGCCGCGACCTGATCGTCCCGCTGACGATCGACTACGGCGCCCGGAACAGCTGGGGCGACTTCAAGGTGACGACTCGCGGACCGTTCCCGGTCGGGGCCTACGTGGCAACCCTCACGTTCCTATCGACCGGGGAGGTCGTCACGGTCAACTTCACCGTCCACTGAACGCCAGCAACAGATCACACGATCCTCCCATCATGTCGGGTGCCTGAGGGACTGCTGCGCGACAGCCGCGCCGGCTCTCTCAGGCTGGCTCGCGTTCGAGGTTGAGAGCGAGGAGGCGGCCGAGGATCTCCTCGTCGGCGATATCGGCCGGCCAATCGTACGCGCCCAATACCGCTCGATCGAGGTCGGCGTGGGCGTTGGCGAGCCAGGTCGGACGCTCGTTGTAGAGGTTCGTGAGGGTCCGCCGCGCGAGTTCCTCATCGCTGAGACCAGGCGGGTTGAGCCAGCCGTCGCGGAGTTCGACGAGTCGCCGGGCGGCGAGCGCGATCGCCTCGCGCTGTTCGTCGGTGGGACGGGGGAACGGGAACGTCTCGAACGTCGTCGTCGGGGTGTAGCGAAAGCCCGACTCGACCTCCCGCAGCTGGGTCCCGGTGCCTCGGGCCCACAGCTCGTGGACGCGCGAGTGGAGAACGCCGAACGTGTAGTGGTCGTCGCGGGCAAAGACGACCAGGGCGTTGTGGGGCAGAACCTCGCTCGTAAGCCAGACGAACAGGCGGTGCTTGGCGGTCATCGGCGTCGCGATGTACCGCGATTGGGTGCGAATGGCCAACCGGAACTCGGGCCGCGGCCACACGTGGAGCCACCAGCGCGGTTCCCGGCCCTCGCTCCCGGATCCCGCTCGCGCTGGTTTCACGAACCGCCGGACGTACTCGAACGGCGCCTCGTACATGGCTGCATCGCCCTCTGACCGGTCGACGCCGAAGTCGACGATCCACATCCCGCGGGAGCGGCCCGTCAGATCATCACCGTTCACCCACGGGCGGAGCACCTCGCGGTTCGACCGTCCGTCGGGGTTCGGAGAAGCCATCATCTGAGCCGCGAATTCCGCCGTGATCTCGAACGGACCGCTCTTCTGGTCGCCGATGAAAGCTATCCCAGCGTTCTCGCGGAGCCGGCGCGCCTTGGTCAGGTCGATTCCTGAAGTCAGGTCAGGGTTGATCGACGCCACCGGTCGGCCGTCGAGGGTTCGTTCAAGGTCCGATCCGTCGTCCTGGCCGACGAAGCTGATATGGACATTCGCGCCGGAGAGAACCCACGGATCGTCGGCACGAGCGAAGAACAAGTCGCCTGTCTGCTTGATCTGCTGGAGGACTCGACGACTCCCACCGCCGCGGATGCCCTGCGTCGCGAGGAGGCCGGCCCGCTTGGTTCGTCGGGTGGCGATCATCGCCCGCGCCTTCTCGTGCCAATAGGCGCAGAGGTCGGCCATCCCGGGTACCCGATCACCGAACACCCAGAAGAGATCCTCGACGTACTCGTTGCCGAGCCCGCGACGGAGGAGCTTCGCCCCGAGGAATGGCGGATTGCCGACGATGAATTCGGCGGTCGGCCACTCCGCCTCGCGCGGGTGCGTCGGGTCGGACCGGTCGAGCAGGGCGTCGCGGGTCTCGATGTGGTCGAGCGGGCGGAGGATCGGGTCGCGCCGGTAGC